>MDTD01154096.1_pt1 | contig 25478 bp, 20 predicted proteins | sample 811221 | NCBI WGS metagenome assembly MDTD01 (sample SAMN05326646, study PRJNA326480) | marine metagenome | isolation source: seawater | place: Pacific Ocean: South West | collected 2011 | reverse complement strand
TAGCATCATCGATCTTCTTCTGTCTGATCTCCATGGTCAGTGCCCGCTGCTTCAAATCATCAGAATTGAAACTACTGAGCTCTGTACGCAGAGCGGTGAGACGCGCTTCCAGCTCATCACCCTTCTTGTAATCACGCAGAGCTTCTTCACCGGATTTGTCCCAAGACAGGTCCGACATGTGAATCAAACCGTCGATGTCTTCGGTCAAACCAAGGAAGATACCAAAGTCGGTGATGGAACGGATGGTTCCTTTAACAGTATCACCTTCGGTATGCGCTTTGGCAAAGGCTTCCCATGGGTTGTCCTGGCACTGCTTCAAGCCCAGAGAAATACGACGCTTGTTGGTGTCGATTTCCAGAACCATCACTTCCACTTCCTGAGAGGTGGAAACCAGTTTACCAGGGTGCACGTTCTTGCGTGTCCAGCTCATTTCAGACACGTGAATCAGGCCTTCAATACCCGGGGCCAGTTCAACAAAGGCACCGTATTCGGTAATGTTGGTGATAACACCTTTCACCTTGGAGCCAACGGCATAGGTTTCTTCCACCTTCTCCCATGGGTCTTCGTTCAGCTGCTTCAAGCCCAAAGATACACGCTTGTTCTCTTCATCAAAGCGGATAACCTGTACTTTCAGCACCTGACCAAGGCTCAACACCTCGTTCGGGTGATTGATGCGGTGCCAGGCGATATCGGTGATGTGCAACAGACCGTCCACACCGCCAAGGTCGATAAAGGCACCATAATCGGTGATGTTTTTCACCACACCTTCCAGAACTTTGCCCTGCTCCATATCTTCCAGAAGTTCTTCACGAGCTTCAGAGCGGGACTCATCCATTACCGCGCGGCGGGAAACAATCAGGTTGCTGCGCGCACGGTCCATTTTCAAAATTTGGAAGTCCAGCGGGGTGTTCATCAATGGGTCCATGTCACGGATAGGGCGCACATCCACCTGCGAACCAGGCAAGAACGCCAATACGCCCTGCAGGTCCACCGTAAAACCGCCTTTGACACGGCCAAAAATAACACCGGAAACTTTTTCTTCAGCTTCGTACGCTTTTTCCAGCGTATCCAAAGCCACTTCACGACGTGCCTTCTCACGGGAGAGCACCGCACGGCCTTTACGGTCGTCCAGGTTTTCCAGATACACGTCCACTTCATCGCCAACACTCAGTTCCACCTCACCGGTGCTCAGGTCAGCAAATTCACGCAAATCAACGCGGCCTTCGGCTTTCATGCCAATGTCCACCGTCGCGGCTTCGCCGTCAATGTCCACAACAATGCCTTTTACAACACTGCCCTGTACGGCGTCATGTTCTGCGAAAGTTTCATCCAGAGCGGCCACAAAGTCTGTGTCCATGGCGCTTTTGATCATTTCAGGGGTGACACCCATAGCGCCGGAATTTTGATCTTTTACCACAATAATATATCCATGCCGAGGTTTCTCTTAACATATCCGCTAACAAGGTCGGCTTGCCTTTTAGCGTGCCTGTTTGTACACGAAAAACAAACAAAATCCAACTAAAAATGCAACAAAAACAATCTTTTTTAAGGGAATTTAAGCCGAAACGCTCAAATGTTTATCCAGATAGCTGTCAATATGCTCAATCGCTTTGGCCACCACCTGGTCAATGGTCATGGTGGTGGTGTCCATAATAATGGCGTCATCAGCGGGTTTCAGCGGTGCCACCGCCCGGCCCATATCGCGGGCATCACGCTCTAAAATATCAGCCAGTGTTTCATGATAGTTCACCTCCAGCCCTTTGCCCTGCATGTCCGCCACACGGCGCTTGGCACGCTCTTCGGCGCTGGCTTCCAGATAAAACTTCACTTCCGCGTTGGGAATAATCACCGTCCCGATGTCGCGCCCGTCCAGCACCACACCCTTGCTTTTGCGCCACGCTTTCACGTAATCGGCCTGCAAGCTTTTCAGCGCGGCGCGCACCGGCGGAAAGAACGATACTTTCGACGCCGCGTTGCTCACCTCCGGCCGCCGCAGCAGATGGCTCACATCTTCGCCGTCCAAAAACACGCCGAATTCATTATTGCCCACATGACGGAAGTCAAAATTTTTACTGCTCAGGGTCTGGGCGGCTTCAATGGCGTCCACTTCCATACCCGGGTCGCCCATCGCCCGTAATACCCGAAAGCCCGTGGCACGGTACAGCGTACCAGTGTCCAGATATTTCAGCTTGTAATGCCCGGCCAGGGCCTTGGCGAGCGTTCCCTTGCCCGACCCGGCGGGGCCGTCAATGGCGATGGCAATTGATGGGTTGGTATATTTTGTGTCCATGGGGCCAAATAATGGCACAGAGTGCCCGGCGTGCCAACCGCTAATCCAGCGTGTCCGTCGGTTGGCGCTCCTGTGCTTGTTTTTGTTGTTCTTGGTGTTCCATTTCCCGCTCCATGGCCTCAAAATCCGGCAGGGAAGATTTCCGCGGCGCGCTGCCTTTCATGCACATAATGGTGAACAGCACAAACCCGGCCACCCCCAACAGCATCCCCAGCCCAAACGGCAGCAGGTCAAAGCCGGTGAGTTGTTTGATGGTATCCGCCACCAAAGGCACCAGCAAAACATAGGCCCAGCGGGCGTCCCAGCCCATGTCTCTCAAGCGCATCATACATAGTGGAATTAAAGCGATAAGCCCTAAATCGAACACCACCGTCCCCCAGTCAATGCCCCCAGGTTGCGCGGTACCGGACATATTGTTCAGCATCTCATTGGCCTGCTGCTGCATGGCCTGCATGCCTTCGGGGTTGCTCATACCGCCTTGTTTATAAATATCCATCAGCATCTCCACCTGGCCGTTGCCCGCCCCGGCCCCCAGCACATCGCCAATGCCCATAAATTTGATAATCACCAGCGGAATTGACGCCAAAAAGTACACGCTGTTAAAAAACATCCTGTCCGCCCGCGCCCGCGGCGAAAGATACTGCCCCAGCACATTCTGCAGGCGCATGTTCAGGTTTTTCAGGTGGTTGAAAATGTCATCCATGCCCCAAGTTTAGCCCCAAACATACCCGCCTGTAAATTTTCCTGTTGAAAACCAGCCCAAGACGGGGTAAAAGTAACCCGCTGAAATGACGCATGGGCCCTTAGCTCAGCTGGGAGAGCGCTACCATGGCATGGTAGAGGTCAGCGGTTCGATCCCGCTAGGGTCCACCATTTATAAAAAATCCCCCGCTGGGGGTCTTTTTTATAAATGTGGCTAACCTTGGCCGATTGAAGCGCTGAAAGCGGTTTGACAAACCGAGGCAGCAGGCCGAAGGTTAGCGCGCCGGTAAGGCAAGCCCGCAGGGTTTGGCGCAGCACACCCCAAACATCCCGCCAGGGTGCTTTAATTTTTACCCGCCTCAACCAAAAAACGCGGTTTTTGTCTGGACGTTCAGGGGGACTTTGTCCACCCTAAAAACCCCTTATCCACTCACCCCTTGCGGATTTTTATTTATTACCCCACAAAAAAACGGGGCCAAAGCCCCGTAAAATCGCTTAATCAGGTTTTGGTTTTGTCGGTCGGTCCGAAGCCTTCCAGGGTGGCCGCGCGGGCGCGCTCTCCCAGCTCTTCGTCCTCACAGACATACACCGAATGGCGCATCTCGTTCGGATTGCCGGTCAAGTGACCAATCACACCGCCGGAGCCTGCCGAAAAGCAATGGCCCACACCGGTTTGAATGGCCTCCAGAACTTCCTCCTTCGTCCAGGCGTACAAGCCCGTGGCCGGGTTGGGTACTTCATGCACTTTGCCCAGTCCCTTGTAGAAAGAAAGCTCCTCCTTCAGGCTACCGAAGCTCAGCGGCTCATCGTGGTAGTACTTCCACACATTGCCGCGGGCAATGAGCGTGGCCTCGCCTTCGGCAATGAAGGTGGAGCCACAATTTTCAGCAACCGGCGTCACCCGATAAATCGGCATCGGCGAGCCATTCTGGGCCACCTGTCCGATATTGCGATAGTCGATTGACTCCACCACCAGGCGGCTGAGAGCTTCATCCGGCCATGCATTGCGGCTCGGCGGAAGGTAGATAATGTCCCCCTCCCACAGCTGGGTGTCCGGCAGGTCACGGATGCGAACCTCCAAGTCACGGTCAAACAGGAAGTGGTCAACCTGCTCTCGGTTGGCCTGAAGAAGTTCGGTATAGGCTTTATCCCGGGCCTCATACTCCGCCTGGTCAACCATGGTCAAGTCGGTCCACCCGTAATAGTCGCCCGAGCCATCGGCCCAGCGTACCCGTACAGCACCATTTTTGTGGTACTCGCCCGGTTCACGGCCAAGGCCGTTCAGCCGCGGCACATAGTCCACCGTCTGATAAAAGCCCACCACCGTCCCGATGGTGCCGTCAGCCGGGCCTTTACGGCCCCAGCTGCGAGCCTCGGGGTCCATGTTGAACTCCACCTGGTCGCCAATACGCAGCAAACGCGCACGTACACTCATACAAGTTCTCCTTGCGGTCAAGAAAAGTAGTCCAAAAAGTCAGAATATCCGCGAAACACGCGGGGAAACGTTCAAGTGGTGCGCCCGTACAGGCGTTCACAAAACGCCCCTCACGGGTTTCTTAAGGGTTGGTATGGGGAAATAAAATGAAATTACAAGCCCTTACCCCACAAAAAAACGGGGCCGAAGCCCCGTTAAAATCGCTTGTCAGACGGGCCAGCGGGTTTGCCGGCTGAAGTAATGTCCGTTGCTCCCCATGGAAACGCCGGGAATTGCCTCAAAATCATCCCGCAGGCGTTGCGGTGACACCGCAATCCACGTACGCTCCGGCAACCGCGGCGATACATTGCGATGGCTGGGGTTACGGTTAACCAGCACATAATGCCCGCACGGTACGATGAACGGCACCATCTCGCCACTGTATTGCTCTGGTCCGTACAGAGTCTGGCCTTTGGGATTGGTTACCCGCACAGCCTCAAACAGAACTTGCATCGCAATCTCCTTAATAGAAAGGGCCTTCGTACAGGCCGTCTTCGCCCATTTCCTGGCCATCGATGGGGCGGAAATGCTCGCGCAGCTCCTGCTCATCGGCCTGACGCCAGCAGTCATCCGGACAGACCCGCCCACCCTGACATCCGTCGTGGTTTTCCAGGATGTAATTCCCCTGAGGAATGTGCACCGGCACCGAACGGACGTCCTCGGCGTTGTAGCCGTCTTTCATGATGCCACCCTCACGGGTGACCTTGGTCACGTAGTGCTCACGCGCCATAGAAAGCCTCCTTAGTCGTTGCGGGCCACGTAGGGGCCATCTTCACCCATCTGCTGGCCGCCCGCCGGCACATAGGCCAGCTCCAAGGCTTCCAGAGAGATGCGAAACCAGCAATCCCACGGGCACGCCGGCGGCGTTCCCACGTGATTGTGGTTTTCCATGACGTACTCGCCTTCGTTCAGGAAGATCTCAGTCGGCTGGTCGTTGCCATCCACCCCGGTGCGGTAGGTACCGCCCCGCTTGGTGACCCGGGTTACGTAGAATTTTGGCGTAGACATACAGGTTACACTCCGAAAAGGTCAGTGAAAGATTGTGACAAGGCAAAACCCCGCCACCGTTTGTGCTTTACAGTATGGGGCGTGCGTCTGTGTTTTCAAGCCCTTGACCAACAAAATACCCGCCAACAAATTTTTAGCGTTTAGGCGCCGTTGTGCTAACGTAAAAAACATGAAAAAAATAAATTTCAAAAAAAGCCGTAAATTTCGCCATCACCGTGCCGCGCCGGGGTCCGCTCCCGGGCAGGTGCACGTGCCGGAGAACTTCCACCAGCCCACCATTACCGTGATGGCCTTTGATGAAAATACCCTCACCGAAAAAACGGTGGAAACCGCCAAACAGGCCCATGAACTAACCAAAAAGCATAAAATAAGCTGGATTAACGTCAACGGCCTGGGCAGCAAAGAGATGCTGCACGATTTCGGCAAGCTGTTCCACATTCACCCGCTGGCGCTGGAGGACATTGTCAACCTGACCCAGCGCGCCAAGGTGGAACCTTACCCCGACAATGTGTACATGGTGCTGCGCATGGGGCGGGTCAATATGGAAAGCACCACTTTGGATTTGGAACAAGTCAGCCTGATTTTGGGCGAAAACTTCGTCATTACCTTTCAGGAACGGGACGGCGACTGCCTGGACCCGGTACGCACCCGCATCCGCCAGGGCGGGGTGCGCATCCGCGGTTTAGGGGCCGACTATCTGGCCTATGCCATTGCGGATGCCATTGTGGACGGCTACTTCCCGGTGTTGGAAGACTATAGCGACAAGCTGGATACCTTGGGCGAAACCGTAGTCATGCACCCTGAAGAGGGTCATTTGGAAGAAATTTATTCTTTAAAGCGTGAACTGCTCTATCTGCGCCGTGCCATTTGGCCGCTGCGCGAGGCATTAAGCGCCTTGGAACGTGAACCCGCCATACAAGAAGAAACCAAACTGTTTGTACGGGACTGCTATGACCACGCCATCCAGATTATTGATATTTTAGAAGGCCTGCGCGAACGCGGAGCCAGTCTGATGGATATTTACATGTCCAGTATCAGCAACAAAATGAACGAGGTGATGAAAGTCCTCACCCTGTTTGCCACCATTTTTATGCCGCTGGGTTTTATCGCCGGCCTGTACGGGATGAACTTCAACACCGAAACCTCGCCCTATAACCTGCCGGAGCTTAACTGGTATTACGGCTACCCCATTGCGCTGGGCACCATGTTCGGTATTGCGCTGGCGTTGCTTATCTTCTTCTATTGCAAAGGCTGGCTGGGCAAAAAATAAAAGCCCCCACCATTTGGTAAGGGCTTTTTCTTGAACATTCAATTTGGTTTAAGACGACTGACCTCTAAGTGTTTTGCTGTCCAAGCTCATGATATGCTCGGCTTTGATTTCCCGCTTTTCAAACAGATCCAAGTCCAAACGACCGGAAACCGACACACGGTCGCCGCTGTCAATTTGCTGGAAGCCCTCGTTATCAAGCGGGTTTTGGCTCATCTCATCGGTATCAACCACCATGTTGCCCACCGGCGTTTTCAGGTCAAATTCACGGCCGCGAACTTCACCCACTTCGCCTTTCATGTTAACCAGCGTGCCGTCAGGCACTTCCACATTCACATAGGTGGAAACCACAATGTTTTCCTCATCGGCTGCATTGGCCAAATAATAGGTACTGCGGTCATGGGCATACACACTGCCCGCTTCAATGCGGCGTTTTTCAAAGGCGTCGTCATCAATGGCACCATGCACGGTGACTTTTTCACCAGTACTCAGGCGATTGGCCTCATCGTATGAATCCCAATCGTCCATTTCTACTGTCACAAAGCCTTCGTCTTCATCATATTCCAAGGTGAACTCCCCCTGGCTGGTTGAAGCCACCTCACCGGTGACAGAAATCCAGTCATCATCATGAAAACGATCCGCGTATGGGTTGGCCGCAAAGGCACTTGTGGCAGCAAATGCAGAAACGGCCAATGCGGAAATATACATATTACGCTTCATAAACGTATCCATTGGTATTTTCCTCCGTTTCTTTAATTTCAATTTCATTTCAATGTTTCAGGGTCAAATCAAAAGGAATGCTCAAGGTGCGTATAACATAAGCACTCACCCCCCGGGTCTGTCAAGGGGTGTTTCGGTAAAAAATATTTATATTTTCAATAATTTAAAGTTAAATACCCCGCCCAAACCCGCTGTGGTATACACTTTCAGAGGGGTTGAGCCCCCTCCTCAAAAAGCGCAGGTTTTTGAGCCAGATCAAAAAAAAGCGGCCCACCAAGGCCGCCATTTAAAAAAAATAAGGTTATTTTTTATCTTTTTCCGCCTGCAGGTCATACCACATGGCGTTCAAAATGGCGAACATACACGCCATCGCCAGCCCCAAAATCCACGTAAAGTACCACATTTTATTGCCCCTCTTTTAGTACAGGTTATCGGAATTTTCTTTAATGTAGGCGTTGGTCACTTTGCCTTTAAGCACCGCAAACACCCAACTGGTATAAACCAGCACCACCGGCAGAAAGATAATGGTCGCCGCCAGCATATAAAACAGTGTAGCGTGACTGCTGGAGCCATCCCATACTGTTAAGGAATGCGCAGGGTTCACACTGGACGGCATCAAAAACGGGAACATCGCCACCCCGGCGGTGGCCACGGTCATGGCCACGCTCAACGCGCTGGTGATAAAGGCTTTACCCTCCTGCCCGCCGCGGATAAGCGCCATAGTAATCAACGCGAATACTGGCACGCTTATAGGCACCGCCAGTGCCAGTGGCCAATCGCGGAAGTTTTCAAACCAGCCGCCTTGGGCCAGAGCCACGGTTTTGGCCATGGGGTTGGAGGCCGCCTCTGTTCCACCGAAATAGGTAATCACATAGCCGTCCATATAAAAACTGCTCCAAATCCCGGCGATGACAAACAGCACAATAAACACGCTGGCGCACATATACACCGCCTTGCGCGCCCGTTTGGCCACCACACCTTCGGTTTTCAGGTTTAAATACACCCCGCCGTGCATGGTCAGCATAAGCAGGCTAATTAACCCGCATAACAGGCCATAGGGGTTCAACAGCTGTAAAAATGTACCCGTGTAATGGGGGTTCATGGTTTCATCAAAATAAAACGGCACACCCAGCATCAAGTTACCAAACGCCACCCCAAACACCAATGAGGGCACAAAACCACCAATAAACAGGCAGGTGTCCCACACCTTGCGCCAGCGCGGGTCATCCACTTTACTGCGAAAATCAAACCCCACCGGGCGTAAAATCAGCGCCAGCAGCACCAAAAACAGCGCCACGTAAAACCCGCTGAAAGCGGTGGCGTACACCAGCGGCCACGCGGCGAAAATCGCCCCGCCCCCTAAAATAAACCACACCTGGTTACCTTCCCACACCGGGGCGATGGAGTTAATCATCACCCGTCGTTCGGTATTGGTTTTGGCCACAAACGGCAACAACGTACCGACCCCCATATCAAACCCGTCCATAATCGCAAAGCCAATAAGGAGCGCGCCCAACAGCGCCCACCAGATGACCCGCAACAACTCATAACTTATTGGCACATCAATCATCAGTAGTCTCCTTACTTACGCTTTTTCTATGGTCGGGCCTTTGCGGGCGTATTTCACCATCAGGGCCAAATCCACAATTAGCAGTGTGCTGTAGAATATAATAAAACCGGTTAAACTCATCAGAACCTTTTCGGCGGAGACCGCTGAAGCCCCCAAAGCCGTTGGCAATACCCCTTCAATGGCCCATGGCTGACGGCCGTATTCGGCCACAATCCAGCCCAATTCAGCCGCCACCCACGGCAATGGCAGGCTGTACAGCGCCAGCCGCAAAAAGCGCGGCCGGTCGAAGGATCGCTTGGTGGACATATAAAAGGCATAGCCAAACAAAAAGATAAAGAAAAACCCAAGCCCCACCATAATTCTAAACGACCAGAACAGCACCTCCACATGGGGCACCAGGCTGGCGTTGGCCTTGTCAATATCAGCCTGAGTGGCCTGGGTCGGGTCATCAATAAATTTCTTCAAAAGCAAGCCATAACCCAGATTATGCTGGTTAATTTCAAACGTTTCGCGCGCCGCCATGTTAGTTTTATCTTTCCGCAGCGCCTGCAAAGCGCCATAGGCCAGAATACCGCTTTCAATCCGCGGCCGTGTGGTGTTTAAGATGTCTTTAATACCTGGCACCTCCTCATTAAAGGAACGGGTCGCAATCAGCCCCAGCATCCACGGCACTTTGACCTCATAATGGGTTTCGTGGGTTTCGGAATCGGGAATACCGAACACCGTAAAACCGGCCGGGGCTTCTTCGGTTTCCCACATCGCTTCCATAGCGGCCATTTTCATTTGCTGGTGTTCCGTGGCGTTATAGCCGCTTTCATCGCCTAAAACCACCACACTCAACGCACTGGCCAAGCCAAAGCTGCTGGCCACCACAAACGAACGCTTGGCAAACTCCGTATGCCGCCCTTTGAGCAAAAACCAGCTGCTGATCGCCAGCACAAACACCGCCCCGGTCACATACCCGGCACTGATGGTGTGGACAAACTTGGCCTGCGCCACGGGGTTAAAGAACACCTCCCAAAGGCTGGCCAACTCCATACGCATGGTTTCATAATTAAAGTACGCGCCCACCGGGTTTTGCATCCAGCCGTTGGCAATTAAAATCCACAGCGCTGACAAGTTCGACCCAATCGCCACCAGCCACGTCACGGTCAGGTGCTGCAACTTGCTCAAGCGGTTCCAGCCAAAAAAGAACAGCCCCACAAAGGTGGATTCCAAAAAGAACGCCATTAACCCTTCAATGGCGAGCGGCACGCCAAAAATATCGCCCACATAATGGCTGTAATAGGCCCAGTTGGTGCCAAACTGGAACTCCAGCGTAATACCGGTGGCAATACCCATGGCAAAGTTAATGCCGAACAGTTTCCCCCAGAACTTGGTCATATCACGCCAAATGGGGTTACCGGTCATCACATAAGTGCTCTCCATAATGGCCGTAATAAAGCTAAGGCCCAGCGTCAGCGGCACAAACAAAAAGTGGTAAAGCGCCGTAATGGCAAACTGCAGCCTTGATAAAATGACCGGGTCTAAACTTTCAAACATCGGGCTAGCCTCCGTGGGGTAAAAAAGTCTGTTCCATCACCTGTGGGGTAACGTGGACCTCATGCTCAGGCGAAAAAAAGAAAAACCACAGCGCGTACAGCGCCACCAGTTTTATGCAAATCACCAGGGTAATTTCTTTTTTCATCAGCGTTTGGAACAGGTTTATTTTTTTTCTTTAATTGTTAACCTGCCCCTATCATAAACAATTTGGCCTAAATTCCCATACTTTTTTTAATGTAAATAGCGGTTTTAACAAATGGCTTTGCACTCGCCCAAAAGGTTGCTAGTCTTAAAGGCATATTACGTCTTTCCTTTTTCTAACTTCACAGGTTTGTTTTATGAACCCTTTCAAACTTTCTGCCACGCAGCTTTTTGTTGCCTTGTCAGCTGTGGCCGCGTTCTCGCTGGCCATGGGCTTTCTCTTTAACATCATGATCTTCAAGGTCGTCGGGGTACTTATTGGTATTTACTTATTCATTTTCCTGGTGGGCTCCACTGTCCGGGACGGTACAAAAACATGGGAAAAACGCCGCTTTCGTGAACTGGCTGACCCCAACCACCCGCGCCAAAGCGTATTGTTCAAAATGAACGATACCCACCTCACCCAAACGGAAATCGCTGAGATTGCCGCCGAATTCGGCGTGACCATTGTGCGTGAAAACACCAGCGAATCGGCCACCACCTACCGCGTGGACGACGACTAAACTTCTTTCATATCCCCGCCTCTGGCGGGGTTTTTTCCTTTCCCAACTAAGGCTAACCCCATGAGCCAAACACCTGTTTTTGTCCCCTTGATGACGGACTACTACACCGCCGTCGCCAGCGGCAGCAAACGCGTGGAATACCGCGTGGTCGGCCGCGGCTGGAACCGCCAAAACTGTGCGGCAGGGCGGCGCATCCGCTTTTCCTGCGGTTATGGCCGCACCCGTCCACGCCTGCCCGGCACCATTACCGGCTATGTGGAAAAACCGCTGCGCGACCTGCCGCGGGACATCCGTGAAGCTATGCGCACCTGCAACGGCGACTTATCGCCTGATACCCTTATCGCGTGCATTGCTTTCAAGCTGGATGCGGACGACTAACCCCCTCTACCCAAAAAACCACCGCCCTTCGGGGCGGTTTTTTTATAGCAGCCACTTGAAAAATAGAAATTAATTCTTACCTATCAAGGGATATACTTTGAACCACCTCAACTGACCTTTTTCCTCTGGATACGGAGACACCTCTTATGTCACAGCTGCAGAATGATCTCATGCTGGCTCACGCCGCATTCCTTACCCTGCCATATATACTGGCTGCCATCCAAAACGGAGCTGATCCGCTCTATCAGCACCAATCCGGCGAGTCTGTTGCATTGGCCTTGGCAAACTTGGGTGACGACATCGGCGTTTACGAACTGGCGAAGCTCGAACCTCGTGTTCTCTTCCAACGCTCAGCCCATGGGGAAACACCCGCTATTCGTCTAGCGTTTCAGAACCATCACACGGCTGTCGTGCACCTAGCCCGCCTCAACCCTGACATCCTCACGCAGATAGGGCCAAACGGCACCACCTGTGCCCTCTTGGCGGCCATGCGTGGCTATGGTGAGGAAGTCGTCCAGCTTGCCACCATCAAACGGGAAGTGGTCTTGCAAAAGGTTTACGGCAAGGATGTAATAGAGTGGCTTATTAGCAAAGGGAAGGACGACGCTGCCACTGAGCTGGAAAATATCAAAACCCGCCTGTAGCCCTGTTTTCGACGCCCGCTTCGCGCGGGCATTTTTTATATTCTTACCGCCCCATCGCCACAATGGCATCGGCTTTGTCCTGCATGGCGTGGCGTTTGGAGGGGGCGGACGAATGGCAGAAAATATGCTTGGGCGGATACAAAAAGCCGCCGGCGACCTCATCTTCCAACCAGTCCAGTACATCCATACCGGTATGGTTGGGGTCGGTTTCGCTCAGGTAATAATCCAGGCTCAACGCCTCCACATCTCCGCCCTTCAGGTGCTCAATGGTACTGGCGACAGTGCGGGTTAAAACCCACCCTTCGGCACTGCGTACACCCTCACCGTGGGGGCTGTACACGTCGCTCACCTCTCGTTGGTCATCTAGAAATACCTTTTTCATGGCCAATACTATAGCACAAAAAAATCCCCGCGCGAGGCGGGGATACCGATAAATTTACCCATCGGCCAGGTGGTAAATATGGTCAATGTGCTTGTGCAGCAGCGCCGCCCGTGGACCGTGCCAGGTGTGCACCCAAATGTATTTGGGTGGGGCCAGTCGACCGGCTTCCACTTCCGCGGCCAGCCAGCGCAGCACATCCATACCGCAACAGCCAGGGTCGGTGGCCATCAGGTCATAGTCCAGGCTCAGCACCTGCACATCCCCTTCGGCCAACTGCTCAATCGCCGCAGCGACAGTGGTAACATGCACCCACTCATGGGGGGTATAGCCACGCACCTCATCTTCCGAGTACACCTCAAACGGCGCAAAGCGGTCATCCAGAAACACGTTCTTCGGCATAAAACTCTCCCAGACCGAACACGAACTTTTAAGAAAACGGAAACACAGTCATTGTTCGCACAAAGTATACATTTTTTCAGCTTTTACAAGCCCTGTGATGAAATATTTTTCAACCCAAAACAACTGACACAAACATTAAGAATAGCGGCATACCTGTCAGGTATACAAAAGGGGTGATTTATCCCCAGCAACCGGGGCGCTGTATTCATCGTATAATAAGATTATCCGGCCTTTTTGTCGGCCCGCGCCGCCCAATAATCCCGCACCCACTTGGCGACACTTTGCCGCTCCGCCGGGAGCAAATGCAGGCCCAGTTTTGTCCGCCGCCACAAGACATCATCGGCGGTTATCGCGAACTCTTTTTCCATGAGATAACGCAATTCCACCTCAAAAACATTGAAGGCCACCTCGCGCCCTAAATTTGCCGAATCGTTTCCGCTTTTTTGCTGCATTATTTCTTCAATTCGGCAACCGTAATTTTTCACCCAGCGGTTTAGCACCGCGGCAGGCACATCTTTATATTTTTTCTTTATATTTTTCAAATAATTATCAACATCACCTCCCACATCACCGCCGGGCAGAAAAGCGTCTTTTGTCCAGGGGCCGCCCGCTTCAATCACGGTGCCGATTTTCTCCAGCGCGTGCTCGGCCAACTTGCGGCTGGTGGTTATCTTCCCGCCGAACACATGTAAAACCGGGGATTTATTATATTTTTCAAGCTCTAACACATAATCGCGGGTAACTTTTTTAGCTTCTTTTTCACCATTGTCATACAGCGGCCGCACCCCCGAAAATGACCAGACAATATCGCTTTCCTTAATGCTTTTTTTGAAAAATTTATTTGATATATCAATAAGATAATCAACTTCTTCCGGGCTGATTTCCACATTGTTTATATCCCCCTCAAAATCCACATCCGTTGTGCCAATTAAAGTGAAGTCATTTTCATAAGGAATAGCGAACACAACACGCCCGTCATCATTTTGAAAAATATAAGAAAATTCATGCGTGAACAGCTTTTTCACCACAAGGTGACTGCCCTTGACCAAACGCAAGTTTTTGGGGTTATGGCTGGGGATAACCTTTTTGCCGATTATTTCCGCTGCCCATGGGCCGGTGGCATTTACCAAGGTATATGATTGAATTTTAAAGGTTTTTCCATCCCTCTCACTGCACTCCAACTGCCAAATACCATCATTAGCCTCCGCCTTTTCCAGACGGGTCTGGGTCATGATTTTAGCCCCGTTTTCCGCAGCATCCACGGCATTCAACACCGTCAAGCGGCTGTCCTGTACCCAGCAATCAGAGTATTCAAAAGCAATTTCTTCCTTATTTTTCAAAAACTTGCCAGCCTTGTGCTCGCTCAAATCCACCGCACCGGAATGGGCCAACAGGCTGCGCCCACCCAGCCGATCATACAGGGATAAACCTATTTTAATCAACCACTTAGGGCGCATATGCGGCAGGTGCGGCAGTACAAAACGCATCGGCCAAATGATGTGCGGTGCGCTTTTCAACAGCACCTCCCGCTCCTGCAAAGCTTCCCGCACAAGCCGAAATTCGTAATGTTCTAAATACCTTAGCCCACCATGGATCAATTTCGTCGAGGCCGATGAGGTGTGCCCAGCCAGGTCGTCTTTTTCACATAAAAACACCCGCAAACCGCGGCCAGCGGCATCCCGCGCGATGGCGGTTCCGTTCACCCCGCCCCCAATTATGGCAATGTCATAAATTTTCTCCATACCCCATAGAATAACGGTTTTTATCAATTACGCAATTGCTTGGCTCTCCATTTCTTTTTGCTGTAAAAACAAGCCGTGCTAAGCTTAGCCCGCTAATAATATTTAAGAGTTTTAATATATGAAAAATGTCTACTACGCCGACTATTTAAAGCTAGGCCAATTGCTGGGTATCCAAGAACCAGAAAGCGCCAAGGCTGGTAAACCTGCCCATGACGAACTGCTGTTTATTATTACGCACCAAACCTATGAGCTTTGGTTTAAGCAAATTTTGTTTGAACTAGATGACGTCCTTAATACTTTTAACCAAGAACATGTACGGGAAAAAGACATTAGCATAGCGGTGGACCGGCTAGACCGCATCAACCATATCCAGACCCTTATGCTACAGCAGGTGGATGTCTTAGAAACCATGAAGCCATTGGACTTTATGGACTTCCGTGATGAGCTCCAACCCGCCAGCGGGTTCCAGAGTTTTCAATTCCGGCTGATTGAAATCAAAATGGGTCTAAAATATTTTGGCCAATCCTCTTTAGTTGGCACTGCTTATTTAAGCCGTTTAAAGCCCGCACACCGCAAGCTATTAGAAGAAGCCGAAGCCCAGCCAAGCCTTTTTGACTTAGTAGAAAAATGGTTAGAGCGCACCCCGTTTGTGGATATGCAAGGCTTCAATTTTTGGGAAAGTTACGAAAGTGCCGTAAGCACCATGCTGGACAAAGATGAAGACCTTATCCGTAACAACCCCAACTTAAACGCAGATGAACAAAAAGCTGAGTTGAACAACCTGACTGCTGTGCGTGAAAAATTCAAACATGTATTCAACGAAGACGCCCATGCTAAAGCACAGGAAAATGGCGAAATTCGATTGTCATACAAAGCCTTACAGGCGGCCTTATTGATTCAGTTGTATCAAGATCAACCCATTTTGAATGCTCCGCACCGACTAATTAACCTGCTAATGGACATTGATGAAAAGTTCACCACCTGGCGCCACCGTCATGCATTAATGGCGCTTAGAATGATTGGCCGCAAAATTGGTACTGGCGGGTCATCTGGGTATGATTACCTTCGAAAAGCGGCGGAGAAAAATACAGTTTTCAATGATTTCAGCGCCCTGTCTACTTTCTATATACCACGCCGAGCCTTACCAAAACTGCCCAATGAGATAGAACAAAAGCTCAGCTTTAACTACGCAGGATAAAGGTGTGAAAGATTTAAGCGCACATTTTTCCCATTTTTTAGAGCACAACCCTCTGCACTTTGCGGCCCACAGCCACCACCTGTGGCCAGATGTAAGCTTGGAAGCCCAAACAACTTGCTGGCAAAATGCCGCTGTTTTGGCAGACCACAAGTGGGCAAAGATATTTAACGACGTATTGCCCACCGCCCAAAAGCATATTTCCCACACGTTGAAAACAGATGACCCCTGCGCTATTTGTTTTGCTTCTAACACCCATGAATTGGTGACAAAGGTTATATTTACTCTTATTGAGTATAAATATAAAAGCGGTGCCTTGCCGTTAAAAATTCTTACTACAGACAGCGAGTTTCATTCTTTTTCCCGGCAGTTACGGCGCTTGGAGGAAAGCGGATTTGTAGAGGCCTACATTGCCCCCACCCAACCTTTTAAAGATTTTGCCCAGCGCTTTGAACGCGCGGGACGAGAAGGTGATTTTGACCTTGTCTATTTTTCCCATGTGTTTTTCAACAGTGGCTTTATGGTGCCTGATGTAGCGGAGTTAGCGGCTAATTTAGCCAAACCCGAAACCATCGTCATGGTGGACGGCTACCATGCCTTTATGGCCCGCCCGGTGGATTGGTCTGCGGCTCAGGATAAGGCCTTTTATCTCTCTGGCGGCTATAAATACGCCATGGCCGGGGAGGGGGTGTGTTTTATGCATTGCCCCAAAAACATCCTACCTCGTCCGCTGATAACTGGTTGGTTTGCGGCGTTTGATGCATTGGAAAGCGGTAATGACGATATCCCCTACCCTGCCCATGGCGGGCGCTTTATGGGCTCCACTTTTGACCCGGTGGGGCTGTACCGCCTGAACGCCGTATTTGCATTTTTGCAAACACAGGGCATTGCCGTGGCCGATACCCATGCCCACGTCCAAACTTTGCAAGAACAGTTTATTGATGGATTAAAAAGCTTGAACCACCCTGACCTGAACCCTACCAACCTGTTGGTCAACGACCCTGAACTACAGCGTGGTAACTTTTTAGCCTTTGAAGCGCCGCAGGCGGCCCATCTGTATGCTCAGCTACATAAAAAGGGTATCACCACTGATTATCGCGGTAATACCCTCAGGTTTGGTTTTGGTGTGTATCACACACCACAAAGCATTGAATGCCTGTTGGCGGAACTTAAACGACTCGCCTAAGCCTTTATTCGCCCTTCAGTTCTCGCACCTGGTTTTCCAAGTCATCAATCTTAGCCCGCATTTCCTGCATGGCTTTCAACATAGGCGCAATCATGCCCACATAGTTAACGGACTTGGTACCCATTTCATCGTCTGCGGTTTTCACCAGTTCTGGGTATTGCTCCTCAATCTGTTGGGCAATCACACCAAACTGGGTTTTGTCCGGGTTATCTTTCATCACATAACTCACCGGTTCAACCTGCATCAGTTTATCCACTTGACTTTCCAAAGGTTGGATATCTGTTTTCAACCGCATATCGGATACCTGTTGAATAGTGCCTGTGTATTCAATACTACCACTCACATCCATCGCCACATCCGGCGCGTCGGTGCCAATACCAATGTAATCGTTAGACAAGTCACCATAAATGCTGTCACCAATGTTCAGGCGGTAACTATCTGTGGCGTTTGGTGGGTCAGTGTTGGCACCAATCATAATGTTACCAAAGCCACCAGTAATGGCATCACCAGCATAGTAACCAACGGCGGTGTTACCGCCTTGTGTTGTCTGTTGCAAAGCCCCACGACCAATGGCCACGTTACCAGAGCTGCCTGATACCAGCTGCAATGTACCAAAACCCACGGCTACATGGTCAAACCCACCGGTATTGCTGGAAAATGCATAGGTACCAATGGCCACGTTGCGGTTACCACTGTCAAGACTGGTACCAGCTGTATTACCAATCAATACATTCCCGCCACCATCAGCAAGACTGGTGCCCGTATCAGCCCCTAAAATAGTGTTGCGGTCACCGCTGGTGATGGCATTACCAGCATTAGGCCCTAAAAAGACGTTACCACCGTTACCACTGGCACTATACGAAGAATGTGTAGACTGCGTACCAACAGCAAGGCTATCTGTATCATCGGTGAATGCCTTCATCACCGTGTTTCCACCAAGTTGCAGTTCATTGGTAAAGTTAATACTGCCACTTACGTCCAAGGCAACGGTTGGGTTACCTTCACCCACACCCACGCGGCCTGTATCAGCTTTCAAGAAGAGACCTTGCGAAAAATTGCCCGGCGTTATTAAAATATCATCCTGGCTCCGAATGGTATAGATATTCAGGTTATGGTTTTCACCCTTAATATAGTTACCGTACTGGCTGGCAAAAATACCGAGGTGAACGTTATTCACACGTGACTCCATTCTGAGCATGTTATTCCACGAGTCATAAATAAATGTCTCAGTCGCGGCCAATGTACCGTTATCGTTATATTGAATTTGGCTATCGCTCCCCGCCGGACTAGCTGTAGCAGTGGTGGCATCCATGCTGTTCCAGCTACTGCCGTCACAGAATTCTACATCGGATGTACCGGTGTTATACCGAATCGCACCCGCAAAGTTACCACCAGAGCAGGTTTCAGCACCGTTACCAACGGTCAGGGTTCCGCTAACATGCATCGCTGTGGTTGGCGTTACAAGGCCAATACCTACACCACCCGTGGCACCCATAATGGCCATGGTGTTAGCTTGGGAAAGTTTCACCCCGTCCTGGTTGCCCATAAAAATACCAAGGGATTCATCACCTGTAACCAGCGGGTTGTTTGTGGGTTCGTTGGCATCCATGGTTATACCAATGGCCATGGAACCTTCACCCACCGTAGGGTTGGCAGAACCGTTGCTGGAGACGCCTCCAACCCATTCACCATCACCGGACGTTACAAAGGAACCCAGCGCTATACCATTGTTGGCAGAAGCCAGAGCATCATAACCTAACGTATAAGAATTAGAACCCAAGGCATGAGAGGCCTTACCAATACCTACAGAATTATAACCCACATGGGTGCTGTCACCAATGGCAACAGAGCGAAAGCCTGTAACATAGTGAAAACCACCAATGGCTATACCTTGTCCACCAGTGACAACCGAATCCATCCCAAGGGCAATACTACGGGTCCCAACGTTGCCACTATCCCATGCTCCCCAAGAATCAGTACCCACACGGAATGCGCCGTTATCTTTATTAAAGAACATACGGTTGTCATACTTGCCTGAGCCCTCGTCATCCATAGACGGGCTATTAACAATAAAGTGCCCGCCCACTAAGGCCATGGTGCTGGTGGTATCAATTGACGCGCCACTTTGATCGCCTAAGAAAATACCCATACTATTGGTCGCATTAGCTACTGGGTACGCCCCACTTGGAGCCCCAAGACCAATAGCGGCTGAGTGGGTACGGGTTGCGCTCACCTGGCTACCTAAAGCAAAAGCACCATTACCCGTTACTTCCAGATTTTGACCAATACCAAAAGCATTTAAAGCGTTCACATTAACCGATGTACCCAGCGCAATGTTGCTGGTACCGGCAGCGGTTACATAGCTACCCGCCGCAAAAGAGTAATCACCCACATTGGCATCATCCCAGCGGTTTATATTTTCAATACCTGCACGGAATGCACCTTTGGATTTATCAAAAAACATGCGGCTGTCATGGTCAGCATTTCCAGTATCCGCCAATTGCGTACTGCCGAACACAAAGTCGTCGGTGGCGTAATCAACCGTGCCGGAAATACCGCGCACCACATTGCTGGCCACTTCAAACACGGCACCACCAGCCCCGGCGGCATCCATGCTGTTCCAGCTGGAGCCGTCACAGAATTCTACGTCAGAACTGCTGGTATTGTACCGAATCGCACCCGCAAAGTTACCACCGGAGCAGGTTTCACCGCCGTTGGACACCAGTATAGACCCGCTCACTTCCAGCGCCACGGTGGGGGTTGGCTGGCCAATACCCACATAATCGGTCGACAAGTCACCATAAATGGTATTCCCGATGTTCAGCTTATTGCTATCTGTAGCGGCTGATGGGTTGGTGTAAGGGCCAATCATAATATTATCAGAACCGCTGGTAATGTTCCGGCCAGCCTCCCGACCGATAGCTGTGTTTTGCCCACCCGTCGCATTTTGCAATGCCCAGCGGCCTACGGCCACACTTCCAGACCCATCACCTTGTTGTAAAGACGAAAAACCAATGGCAACATTGTCTGAGCCGCTATCATTATTGTAAAAACTGTACGTACCAACAGCTACATTTCGGCTACCGGTAGTATTTAAAAGACCGACTTCGTTACCTAGGAAGGTGTTGGAGTTACCGGTTGTGGTATCACGGCCAGTTTCCGAGCCTAAAAAGGTGTTAAAGTCACCACTGGTTATGGCATTACCGGCGCTAATACCCACAAAAGTATTTCTTCCACTACCGCTATTGTTATAAGCGGAATGGGCACTTAATGTACCAATAGCCAATGTATCGGTATCATCAGCTATGTACTTGGCAAATGTACTGCCACCATATTGAATTTCATTAGTAAAGTTTATGCTGCCACTTACATCCAAGGCTACTGCTGGGGAAGATGTGCCAATACCCACCTGTTCCGTACCGGATACATAGTAAATGTCATCACCACTGCCCGCCTGCCAGATGCTGGCGGAAGACACCGCGCCGTCGGCATCCATTGTTTTCCACGCCGTGCCATCACAAAACTCAAGGTCAGAGCTACTGGTGTTGTAGCGGATAGCACCCGCAAAGTTACCACCGGAGCAGGTTTCACCGCCGTTGGACACCAGTATAGACCCGCTCACTTCCAGTGCCACGGTGGGGGTAGATGAGGCAATACCCACGTTGCCGCTGTCAAAAATGGGGGAGGTGGCATCACACACAATGTTCTTGCCATCGGTGTAACACATACGGCCGTCAATCAACGACCCGCTGGTCGCCAAGTCGGCCCACTCCTGCGCGTGCGCCTGGCCGCCAACGGCCAACAGCGCCAGTAGGAAAAGTTTTTTAAAGTGCCTCATCATGTTATCCATTCCCTTTTATCTTTCCCCTGTTATGGTCGGCAAATCTGCATTTTGCCGGTTGATGAATTATAGCGGATGGCGCCCAGCAATGCCCCGTCACAGGTTTCTGACCCGCTGGAGGACACCTTCACCGCGCCGTCCACGTCAACTTTTACGTCTGTATCTGGCTGAGTGGTTCCCACACCAACATTACCGCCCATAATGGACACCACATTACTTTGCGAAACTTCAACGCCTGTCTGATTACCTATAAAGATACCTAAAGAGTTACTACCAGTAATCCGTGGCCATGCAGCATCACCGCCTGTTGATTCGCCCAAACCAATAGCCATAGAGTATGAACCAGCCGCATCACCATAGCCGCCAGCATTACCATTATTACTCCCGTCACCCACAACTACATTACGACCAAGCGCATAGGCATAATCACCGGTTACAGACATGCGGTCAGTGAAGGTGTCTCCACCAGAACCTAAAGCAAAACTGTTGTAACCACCCACATAAATTTCTTCACCATATACAAAGCCTGTCTCAGCATTACTATCAGCATCAGCATAGCTACCGCCAGAAAAAGAATTTTCCCCTATAGCTTGCGTGTTATAGCCAAAGGCTACACTACCACCACCAACGTTGCTGTCATCCCACTGGCTGTTAATAGCACGTCCAGCGCGGAAAGCAGCTTTGGATTTATCAAAGAACATTCGGCCATCATGGTCAGAGTTTCCGTCATCGGCCAATTGCGGGCTACCGAATACAAAGTCGTCGTTGGCGTAATCAACCGAACCGGACACGCCGCGAATAACGCCAGAGTTATTTTCCCAGATACTGCTGGCCGCTACGCCGGAGGCATCCGCACTGCGCCACGCCGAGCCATCACAGAACTCAAGGTCGCTACTACCAGTGTTATAGCGAATCGCACCAGCAAAGTTACCACCGGAACAGGTCTCACCACCATCAGATACCAGAATGGAGCCGGAGACATCCAAAGATGTTGTCGGTGTAATATGGTTAATAGCTACACCATTTGTGGTGGCTACCAGTTTTGCATCACTATCAACTGTCAAAGCAATTGGGAAAGAATTATAAGCTTGAAGTTCAATGTTTTGACCAGACACGACGCCAGACCCATTTCCATAGTAACCTATACCGCCATATGTAGATGATTCCCATGTTGCACCAAATTGCAAGCGCGATGAACCGGTTGAAGAACTTGTACGTAAGTAAGCTGTTGTATACCCATCATCTTCTGGGTCAAGTACCAAACCACGGGGGCCGCCAACCCCATCATTCGTTGCATCATCACGCATAGTAAGTGCAACACGCCAGCTGGAGCCATTACACATTAAATATTCTATGCCGTGGCTGGTGCGAGCAACATGCATAGCACCTTTATCGGAACAACCGTCCCCACGTGCAATATTAGGCACATCGCCTGCTGATCCTGCAAAAGTCAAGCCGCCGCTGTTATCAATTGTCAGGCGTTCTTTACCTAGCGTGTCAAAACGGATGGTGTCATCATCTGCACCTTCTTCCACCTGAATTTGAGTGTCGCCATCTGCATCGGCAATAGTGGTAACTGAACCCGCCGCAGCAGCTGCATCCGCACTGCGCCAAGCCGAACCATCACAGAATTCCAAATCTGAGGAACCAGTGTTATAACGAATCGCACCGGCGTAATCGCCACCGGAGCAGGTCTCACCACCGTCCGACACAAGTATGGAACCACTCACCGCCAAGGTGGTGGATGGGTTGCTCACACCAATACCCGCGGTGTTAAATACCACATCATCAGTTGTGGCCACGCCTTGGTCCATCGCACCAAGGTAGCCCCACTGCGTGTTGCTGATCGTCACCGCATCAATGTTCTGCAGCTCGCCCAGCTCGCCACTGGTCAATGCCGTATCTGAAATGTTCACCACGCCTGTTGGAATGCTCGTAATGTCGTACCAGTCCGCGCTGCCCGCCGCGACACCGGTCAAACCGCTACCGTCACCGTAGAAGGCGTTGGCGGTTACATCACCCGTTACCGTTACATCGCCACCTACTGTGGCGTTGGTTGTCACCGATACATTATCAAACGTCACACTATCCGTAGTCGCCACACCCTGGTCCATCGCGCCAAGGTAGCCCCACTGCGTGTTGCTGATGGTTACCGCGTCAATGTTCTGCAGCTCACCCAGCTCGCCTGTGGTTAGCTCCGTGTTGGAAATATTGGTCACACCGGTCGGAATGCTCGTAATGTCATACCAGTCAGCACTACCGGCTGTTACTCCGGTCAGGTTAGAACCATCACCATGGAAAGCGTTGGCGGTTACATCGCCCGTTACCGTTACATCACCGCCCACTGTGGCATTGGTCGTCACCGACACATTGTCAAACGTCACGCTGTCTGTGGTGGCCACGCCCTGGTCCATCGCACCCACGTAACCCCACTGCGTGTTGCTGATCGTTACCGCATCAATGTTCTGCAGCTCGCCCAGCTCGCCGGTGGTCAAAGCCGTATCTGAAATATTCACCACGCCAGTTGGAATACTCGTAATGTCGTACCAGTCCGCACTACCCGCCGCGACACCGGTTAAACCGCTACCGTCACCGTAGAAGGCATTGGCGGTCACATCGCCCGTTACCGTTACATCACCGCCTACTGTGGCATTGGTCGTCACCGATACGTTATCAAACGTCACGCTGTCTGTGGTCGCTACGCCCTGATCCATTGCGCCAAGGTAGCCCCACTGCGTGTTGCTGATTGTCACCGCGTCTATATTCTGCAGCTCGCCCAGCTCACCACTGGTCAACGCTGTATCCGAAATGTTCACCACCCCCGTTGGGATGCTTGTAATATCGTACCAGTCCGCGCTGCCCGCCGCGACGCCGGTCAAACCACTACCATCGCCGTATATGGTACCGCCAACAGTCAAATCATTCGCTACGGTTGCATTATTCGTTACTGATACATTGGTCGCCGTCAGCAGGTTAATATTGTCCATGTTGTCGTTGTTATCAATGGTAATACCACTGTCGATAATCGCGTCACCGCTGGTGTCCGCAAAGCGGGCAATCGACGCCGAAACTGAACTCGCCGGGCCACCCACATCACCAATCGCGGCTTGGGTTGCTACCCAATTGCTACCGTCAAAGCGGATAAAGTCATTAGTCGCCGGCGACGTGGCGGACACATCCGTCAGATCATCCAGCGCTACCGCACCCGCTGCCGCTGCGGCATCGGTAGTTTGCCAGCCTGTACCGTCACAATATTCTAAATCACCACTACCGGTGTTGTAGCGAATCGCACCGGCATAGTCACCACCGGAACAGGTCTCACCACCGTCCGACACCAGAATAGAACCGCCAACCGCCAAGGTGGTAGATGGGTTGCTCACACCAATGCCCGCCGTGTTAAACACCACATCATCGGTTGTAGCAACACCTTGGTCCATCGCACCAACATAGCCCCACTGCGTGTTGCTGATTGTTACCGCGTCGATGTTCTGCAGCTCGCCCAGCTCGCCTGTGGTCAGTTCCGTGTTGGAAATGTTCACCACACCAGTCGGAATGCTCGTAATATCATACCAATCCGCACTACTGGCCGTTACGCCGGTCAAGTTGGAACCGTCACCATAAAACGCGTTGGCGCGGATATCACCCGTTGCCGTTACATCACCAGCCACGGTTACGTTATTCGTTACCGATACATCGCTCATTTGCGTTTGACCGGTTACAGTAGCCGCACCGTTTACAATTAAATCGTCACCGACAATGGTGTCGTCATCAGAAATCAAATCATTCGCCGCTTGAATACTATTCGTCGCCGATACATTAGCCGCCGTGGCCTGGTTGGTCACGGTTAAGTCATTACCAGCTGTTACATCATTACCGGAAATCACATCGTTGCTGGCCACCACATTATTTGTCGCCGATACATTACCAGAGGCATCCACACGGAACTGCTCGGTACCGGCCGTCGCAATACTATATTGGTTGGCATCGGACAGGTATGAGCCGGTATCCAAATCATTTTCAAAACTAACACTTGGGGCACCAGCTGTACCGTCTTGGGTGCGCAGCGGCCCCTGGTTTTGGGTGGTACCGGTGTTGTCCAGCGTCATAATAGGGTCACCGTCGACGGTCAGGGTAATAACACCTGTACCGGCGTCTGTCACCGCTACAGAGCTATCATCCTGCTGAATAACATTGGCGGATGTCACCTGAGAATCTACATAAGAACGCGTCGCCACATGGTTGGCCGCGGTTGGGTCATTGGCAATAATATTACCGCTAACTTCCAAAGCAGCGTTTGGGTTGGTGGTGTTAATACCCACTTGATTGGTCGCGCTGTTTACAAACAGTGTGTCAGTATCAACCGTCAGGTTTGCAGTAATGTCAGCATTGTTACCAACAGACAAGTTGTTAGTGGCTGAAATGTCCGCCGCGGTC
>MDTD01022864.1_pt1 | contig 25478 bp, 27 predicted proteins | sample 811221 | NCBI WGS metagenome assembly MDTD01 (sample SAMN05326646, study PRJNA326480) | marine metagenome | isolation source: seawater | place: Pacific Ocean: South West | collected 2011 | reverse complement strand
GATAAATCTCTAAAAAGTAAAGCTGTTTTAGCACTTTTTTTGAGAGGTTGCAATCAGTCAAATCCTTCCTCTTATGCGCGGCAAATATACAACGCAATTATAAATTCCAAAACATTTTTTTCAATTAGCGAAAATTAAAAGAAATTCCCGCTGTCAATGTGTTGTACTCTTGAATTGTATAGTTAGCAAAAATCTTTAGAAACAACAAGTTGAGTCGAGCCCCAACAATCCCCATTACACCTGAAGCATCAGAAGCGATACTTATTGGGTCTTTAAGGATTCTGGGGCCAATCCCCGTAATTCCATAATCAATACTATAATCTCCACTCACATTAAATTGAGAGTCTCCAGCGTTATAGCCCAATCCCGCAAACGCACTAATGATAGGTAAGTCTATAGAAGCGAGTGCTTGAATGGTAAATGTATCCGCTTCAAATGTCATTTTCCTGTTGGTACTATTTCCGCCAAAAGTAGAGTCTGATAAATCATACTCAAAGCTAGCCTTGGATATCGCAGCCAGTACAGACACATTCAGAGGGAGTTTTTCCAAAGGGCCAAAGTACTGCATGATATTGTGCTTTAAACCAAAGCCCGTCAAACTAAAGGTACTGCCTTGCATTTCCATCGTGGGAATAAAGCGAACCAACAAATCGGTATCAAAAACCACACCAACACTTGCTTGAACAATCGGAGCAGGAACCGTTCCTAAAGGCAGTTCATCTTTTAAACCCCCAGGAAAAGAAAGCTTGCCTTCATATTCAATTTCATTTCCGAGAACACTTTCACTAAATGAAAAGTTTAGCTCCTGATCTCCCCCCTCACCAAACACAGTTGACAATGATCCAGAGGGTACGCTTAAGGAGGTAAGTCCAGTTGGCGTAAATACTTGATCTACATCTGGCACAAAAGGGGCAGCACCGCCAATGGTCAAACCAAAGCCCAGTTTTTTATGTGTTTTCGCACTCGTTGCCCAACCAGAATTTAAGGCATACGTTAAGGTTTTACCAATTGGATCAGTGTAGCCCTCAGCCAGAATACGGGCATCTTCAGTTGAGGTTAATAATATGTTTTCAATGCCATCAAACAATTGGGCATTAACACTTGTCACACTCAATGAAAGAGTGAGGATGGAGAAAATTAAATTTTTCATGGTTTAAAGATTTTATTCAAAAATAAAAAATTAAAGATCAAGCTGTATTCAACACACCGAATATCGATTATCAACAATTCAATCAGATGGATAAAAACTGTCAGAAAATTCGAATCTTGATTTGAGTTTATTTTATATTTTTATGCGACTTAAAATAGATGGTATGCATATTGCGATTGCAGGAAATATTGGAGCAGGAAAAACAACATTGACAGAACTATTGGCAAAACATTATCGGTGGGAACCACAATTTGAGGACGTTGTCCAAAACCCCTATCTCGACGATTTTTATGCAGAAATGGAACGCTGGTCTTTTAACCTCCAAGTTTACTTTCTAAACAGTCGTTTTCGTCAAATTCTAGAAATTCATAAAAGTGAAAGCACGGTGATTCAAGATCGTACAATTTACGAAGACGCTCATATCTTTGCGCCCAATCTTCATGCTATGGGACTGATGACTCATCGCGATTTTGAAAATTACAGTTCTTTATTCAAGTTGATGGAGTCTTTGGTAAAAGGACCTGATTTGCTCATATACCTTCGCAGTTCAATTCCAAACCTTGTCAATCAAATTCACAAACGCGGGCGTGTTTATGAGAATTCCATTAGCATCGAATACCTTAGTCGATTGAACGAGCGCTATGAAGCATGGATTCATGACTATGATAAAAAGAATCTCATCATTTTAGAGGTTGACGATCTCAATTTTGTAGATAACCCTGAAGACTTACAAAAAGTAGTTGAGGTTATTGATAACAAACTCGGGGAAATGAAAATGGACGCCAACTAGACGTCCATTTGTTAATGTAAACCAATAGAATACTTTTTTGCTTATTCCTTCTTTAGGGCTTTGATTTCATTCAATGTAGAGTCGATCATTTCTTGACTCCCAACAATCTCTTGAATGGTTTCAGAAGTCTCTCCATTTTTGGTTGTAACTGTGGTAATCGTAGCTATGGTTTCGCCCTCTGTTGAGTTGGTGACTTCCACACGAATTTCTTTTTGTTGTTCATCAACATGATGTGCTTTTGCGCCATGACCATCTCCAAGAATGGGCGCAATGACTAAGCCAACCAAGCAAGTCAGTTTGATCAAGATGTTCATCGACGGTCCTGATGTATCTTTAAATGGATCTCCAACCGTATCACCTGTTACGGCAGCTTTGTGAGCGTCGGAACCTTTTTTCTCTACTTTACCATTGATTTCTACACCTGCTTCAAATGATTTTTTGGCATTGTCCCATGCACCACCAGCATTGTTTTGGAAAATCGCCCACAATACACCTGATACAGCTACACCAGCCATATAACTCCCCAGAGCCTCAGGCCCCATCAACAAACCGATAATGACTGGCGTTGCAATTGTGATTAAGCCAGGAAGTAACATTTCTTTAAGCGCGGCTTTGGTTGATATCTCAACACATTTGGCATAGTCAGGAGTGCCTTTTCCTTCCAAAATCCCAGGGATTTCTTTAAACTGGCGACGAACTTCCTGTACCATTTCCATTGCAGCTTTTCCGACCGATTGCATTGCAAGGGCAGAGAAAACAACTGGGATCATTCCCCCAATGAATAAGGCCGCTAATACATCTGCCTTAAAGATATTGATACCATCGATTCCTGTAAACGTTACGTAAGCGGCAAACAAAGCTAATGCGGTTAGTGCGGCGGAGGCAATCGCAAATCCTTTTCCAATCGCGGCAGTTGTATTTCCAACAGAATCAAGGATGTCGGTACGCTCCCGAACCTCACTTGGCAATTCGCTCATTTCAGCAACACCGCCTGCATTGTCTGCAATCGGGCCAAAAGCGTCAATTGCCAACTGCATAGCTGTTGTAGCCATCATAGCAGAAGCAGCTATTGCTACTCCATAGAAACCGGCAAGAGCGTATGATCCCCAAATGGCAACTGCAAAGAGAAGAACAGAAGATGCCGTTGAGATCATTCCGACAGAAAGACCTGCAATAATGTTGGTGGCTGCACCAGTTGATGAGTTTTGTACGATACTTAAGACCGGCTTTTTACCAATAGCGGTGTAGTATTCTGTAAAAAGAGAAATTAAATAACCCACTCCCAATCCAACGATTGTCGCATAAAATACATTTGTCGCTGCCACGTCACGAGATGCTTCGCCAAAAAACTTCATACCACTTATGGTTTCAGGTAAGAGGTAATCGATCAAAAACCAAGAGGCGATTAGCGTAATTAATATTGAAAAAATATTCCCTGTATTCAACGCGCGCTGTACTTCAGCTTCTTTGGCTGAGTTGTCTTTGATTCGAATAAACAATGTACCTGCAATTGATGCAATAATCCCAACTCCTGCTAATACAAGTGGAAGAAGAATCGGACCCATTCCTTGGAAAGTATCAAGGGTCTGCCCTGCTTCAGACATGTCCTTAATAATATAATTCCCTAATACCATAGATGCAAGTACAGTTGCTACGTAACTTCCAAACAAATCTGCACCCATACCGGCTACATCTCCGACATTATCCCCAACATTGTCGGCAATAGTCGCAGGGTTACGAGGATCGTCTTCAGGAATGCCTGCCTCTACTTTTCCAACGAGGTCAGCCCCTACATCTGCTGCTTTGGTGTAAATTCCACCACCCACACGTGCAAATAGTGCGATTGACTCTGCACCTAGTGAAAATCCTGCCAAAGACTCTAATACAATAGTCATATTGGTATAAAAGTCTGACCCATCGATAAACTGTCCGACTAGAAACAAAAACCAAAGTGCAAGCCCAAAAACGGCTAAACCAGCTACACCCAGACCCATAACCGTACCTCCACCAAATGATACTTTCAGTGCTTTTGGTAAGCTGGTTTTTGCAGCTTCAGCAGTACGTGCATTGGCCTCTGTTGCAATCCGCATCCCAATATTTCCAGCCAAAGCTGAAAATATTGCTCCAACAACAAATGCTGGTACAATCAACCAGCTTGTCGTTTCGACCATGATCGATATACCATAAAGGGCCACTGAAGCAACAATCACAAAAATCAATAATAAACGATATTCTGCGTTTAAAAATGCAAGTGCACCTTCTTTAATACTTTTTGAAATAGACTGCATCTTATCTGTACCTGCTGGTTGTTTTCGTACCCAAACAGATTGGATGTACATGACTAAGAGTCCTACAATTGCTAATAGAACAGGGGTGTATTGAATAAAATTTTCCATATTGGTTTTCAGTTGGAATTGAATTAAAGCATCACCTTTTTTACTGCACGAACCACATCGTCCCGGTTGGGTAGCCATTCAGTTAATAGAACGGGAGAGTACGGCGCAGGTGTGTCTGCTGTATTAATTTTAATTATTGGCGCATCGAGATAATCAAAGATTTGACTTTGAACTTGATAAGTGATTTCAGTAGAGATATTACCAAAGGGCCAAGACTCCTCTAGGATTACCAATCGATTCGTTTTCTTAACTGATTCGAGGATGGTATTGATGTCGAGTGGGCGGATTGTACGCAAGTCAATTAACTCGACGGAAATGTTTTCTTTTTCAAGCATTTCTGCTGCAGCAGTAGCTTCTTTAAAAATTTTGCCAAAAGAAACGAGCGTAACGTCTATTCCTGTACGTGTGATATCGGCAACACCAATAGGGAGTACATATTCTCCATCGGGAACTTCACCCTTATCCCCATACATTTGCTCCGATTCCATAAAAATCACAGGATCGTCGTCGCGTATGGCAGACTTGAGCAAGCCCTTGGCATCGTAGGGATTTGACGGTACTATAACTTTAAGACCTGGGCAGTTGGCATACCAACTTTCAAAGGCCTGGGAGTGAGTCGCTGCAAGCTGTCCCGCAGAGGCCGTTGGCCCACGGAATACAATGGGACAGGGAAACTGACCACCTGACATTTGACGAATTTTTGCTGCGTTATTGATTATTTGATCAATCCCTACTAAAGCAAAATTGAATGTCATAAATTCAATAATCGGACGATTTCCCGTCATAGTAGATCCAACTCCAATTCCTGCGAAACCAAGTTCGGAGATTGGTGTATCAATCACACGCTTTTCCCCAAACTCATCTAACATGCCCTTGGAAGCTTTATAGGCGCCGTTATATTCAGCTACCTCCTCACCCATCAGAAATATGCTTTCATCACGACGCATTTCTTCCGACATCGCTTCGCATATTGCTTCTCTGAATTGGATTGTCCTCATGCTTTTTTTTGACTGCGCAAAAATAGCAATATTTACAAGAATGAACCAACTTATTTTGACTTCAATAAATTATTATGCGTGCATAATAATTTCAATTATTTTTTTATCTTTGTTTTATATCTGTAAATCATGAAAATATTAGTTTGCCTCAGTTGTGTGCCCGATACAACTTCAAAAATTAATTTTAAAGACAACGACAAGTTCTTCGACGAACAAGGGGTTCAATTTGTCATTAATCCAAATGATGAGTTTGGTTTGACTCGCGCCATTTGGTTGAAAGAAAAAATAGGTGCAACTGTAGATGTTTTACATGTTGGTGAGGCAAGTGCAGACCCGACTTTGAGAAAAGCACTTGCCATTGGTGCCGACAAAGCCATACGTATTGATACCCCTGCAACAGATGCATTTGTTGTGGCAGACCAAATTTCGGACTTTATTCAATCCAACCCCTACAATTTGATTATTGCGGGGCGAGAATCTATCGACTACAATGGCTCTATGGTCCCAGGAATGATTGCAGCCAATTGTGATTTGGCTTTTGTCAACAATTGTGTCAAATTGGAGATCGATGGCTCATCTGCCTCATGCACTCGCGAAATGGATGGAGGAATGGAAGTCCTAAGCGCTGACCTACCATTAATAATTGGAAGTCAAAAAGGACTTGTTGAAGAAACCGATCTACGCATTCCAAACATGAGAGGAATTATGCAAGCAAGACAAAAGCCCTTTGAGGTTGTACCTGCTAAAGAATCATCCCCTAAAACAGCAATAAGCAGTTTTGAAAAGCCAGCTCCGAAAGCTGCAGTTAAACTGGTTCCTGCTGATAATATCGATCAACTCATAGACCTTTTACAAAACGAAGCTAAAGTATTATAATTCATGTCTATTCTTCTATTTGCCGAATCCCAACAAGGGAAACTTAAAAAAGGGTCATACGAACTTTGCTCATATGGATTTGCTCTTGCCCAACAACAAAACACGTCACTCACTATTGTTACTATAAATTGTGAAGAAACGGATCAACTTTCCCAATATGGTGCATCAAAATTGATCAACCTCAAAGCGAAAGTCGGCTATTTTGAGGCCAACACCTACGCGTCTGCCTTAGTCGATATTGCCAAATCAGAACAATCTAAAATTATCGTGATTAGCAGCAGTGCGGATGCAAAGTATATGGGTGGCATTCTCGCTGGCAAACTTCAAGCGGGCTATGTTACCAATGTTGTAGAATTGCCGAGCACTAGCGAACCCCTAACGGTGAAGCATTCGGTGTTTAGCAACAAAGCATTTGCCAACACTACGCTGACTGGCAAGATTCATATCATAGGTCTAGCTAATAATGTTTTGGAGGAAACCACACAAAGCTCATCAACTACCGTAGAACAGCAAGACACACAAGTAGCGATTAAATGTACCCAATCCAGTGTAGAACAAATCCAAGGGAAGGCAACCATAGCTGATGCCGATGTTGTTGTTTCTGGAGGGCGCGGCCTAAAAGGACCTGAAAACTGGGGTCTGATAGAAGATCTTGCCGATGTGCTAGGTGCTGCAACTGCTTGCTCAAAACCCGTTTCGGATATGGGCTGGCGACCACATAGTGAGCACGTTGGGCAGACTGGAAAACCAGTTGCAACAAACCTTTATATCGCTGTTGGCATTTCGGGTGCAATCCAGCACATAGCTGGAGTAAACGCATCTAAAGTAAAAGTAGTGATCAACACTGACCCAGAAGCCCCTTTCTTTAAGGCAGCAGATTACGGAATCGTAGGAGATGCGTTTGAAGTTCTACCAAAATTAACAGAAAAGTTAAAAGCAAGAAGCTAGACGAGGTTTAATCGCCTTTTTTCCATAAATTCGTTATAATTGTCAATCAAGTTATAATGAGTTTAGTCAAACTTCAAGTCAATCGTATATCCAATAGCCAAAATCAAAGTGGTGCTTACGCGCTCATTCTTGATGAAGTGGATGGTAAGCGTAAACTCCCAGTCATTATTGGTGAATTTGAGGCCCAATCAATTGCTGTTGCACTGGACGATGACATCCAACTTCAACGCCCATTTACACATGATTTGTTTCGCAATTTTTCGACCCGTTTTGAGATTCACATTAAACGGGTTATTATACAAAAACTTGTTGATGGCGTATTTTATTCTAGCTTGATCTGTGAGCGTGATCAGATTGAAGAAATCATTGATTCTCGTACTTCTGATGCAATCTCTTTAGCTTTACGGTTTCATGCGCCTATATTTGCGCACGAAAATGTTCTTGAGAAAGCTGCTGTGGTCATTGATGATAAAAGCTTGGACAAGCAAACTGTAAATGAAACAAAAGACACGGGTGATCTTCATCACTTAAGCGTAGATGAACTGCAAGCACGTATTCAAAAAGCTCTTAAAAAAGAAGAATATGAGCTCGCAGTTAAACTACGTGATGAAATCGCCAAACGAGAATCTGACTTATAAAACCACCCTTTGATTTTAGCAAGCATTCAAACAGAAGTCATTCCCAACGCTGGATTGGGGCTGCATAGTATTTTACGTGGACTCTTGGGTCTTTTTGTTTTATTGGCAATCGCATTTGCCTGTAGTGCAAACCGCAAAAATATCGCTTGGAAAACCATTGGAATAGGTTTGTTTATTCAAATAATACTCGCCATAGGTATCTTGCGTGTCGGATGGATTCAAGGGGTTTTTGAGGCCTTGGGTAAACTTTTTGTGAGCATACTCGATTTTACCAATGCTGGAAGTGTTTTTCTTTTTGGAGACCTGATGAATGCTGATTCTTACGGCTTTATTTTTGTTTTTCAAATTTTGCCGACCATTGTCTTTTTTGCTTCATTAACCTCACTGCTGTTTTATTTGGGTGTGATTCAAGTTGTCGTTAAATTTCTGGCACTTGTCCTGACAAAAATCCTCAAAATTTCTGGGGCTGAAAGTTTATCTGTCATTGGGAATATCTTTCTCGGTCAAACCGAAGCGCCACTTATGATCAAAGCCTATTTGGAGCGGATGAATAAGTCTGAAATCCTACTGGTTATGATTGGTGGAATGGCAACTGTAGCTGGGGGTGTCCTTGCAGCATATATTGGCTTTTTGGGAGGAGATGATCCCCAGATGCGCTTAGAGTTTGCCAAGCACCTATTGGCTGCTTCAGTCATGGCTGCACCGGGTGCAATCGTGATTGCTAAAATCCTATATCCACAAACCGAATTGATAAACAACGAAGTCAGCGTTTCAATTGATAATATTGGGTCCAACGCCCTAGATGCCATTTCCAACGGTACTGTTGAGGGGATCAAGCTTGCCACCACAATTGGCGGCATGCTTCTCGTATTTGTGGCATTGATTGCAATGTGTAACGGTATTTTGGAATGGGTTGGTGACTGGACGACTCTCAATGAATGGTTTGCTACTAACACAATCTATAACGGCTTTTCATTGGAAGCCATACTAGGGCTCATTTTTGCTCCTCTGATGTGGATTATGGGGGTTCCGACACCTGATATTATGCCGATGGGGCAGCTGCTGGGTATTAAGCTTGCCGCAAGCGAATTTGTTGGGTATATCCAACTTGCCGAACTCAAAGACACAGCCAATATCATTCATCTGCAATATCAAAAATCGATTATCATGGCTACCTATATGCTCTGTGGATTTGCCAACTTTGCTTCTATAGGAATTCAAATCGGCGGCATTGGCTCGCTCGCTCCTGGTCAGCGCAAGGTGCTTTCGCAATTTGGTATTCGGGCTCTGATTGGAGGAACACTTGCATCATTGATCTCTGCAGTAATTGCAGGCGCCATTATTGGATAAGATAGTGGATAACCCTGTGAAAAAAAGTAAATTGCAGTTGAGAATCTGTAGCCAAAGCACACTATTTTTATAAAAACTTTTGGGATGAAACAATACCTTGATTTGGTTCGCCATGTCCTAGATTATGGAGTGGAAAAGTCAGACCGGACAGGAACTGGAACTAAAAGCGTTTTTGGCTATCAAATGCGTTTTGACCTTAGCAAGGGCTTTCCTTTGGTCACCACAAAAAAACTTCATCTCAAGTCTATCATATATGAACTTCTTTGGTTTCTAAAAGGCGATACCAATATTGGTTATCTCAAAGAAAATGGCGTTCGAATCTGGAACGAATGGGCTGACGAAAATGGAGATTTGGGTCCTGTATATGGACACCAATGGCGCAATTGGAACAGTGAAAATATCGACCAAATTAAAGACATTGTCAAAACCCTTAAACACAACCCAGATAGTCGAAGAATGCTCGTATCAGCATGGAATCCCAGTGTGATGCCTGAACCTTCCAAACCCTTTTCGGAAAATGTAGCCAACGGAAAAGCTGCTTTACCACCATGCCATGCATTTTTCCAATTTTATGTTGCAGATGGCAAGCTTTCTTGTCAGCTCTACCAGCGGAGTGCCGATATTTTTTTAGGAGTCCCCTTCAATATTGCCTCTTACGCACTGTTTACCCATATGGTGGCACAGGCATGTGGGTATCAACCGGGGGACTTCATTCACACTTTTGGGGATGCCCACATATACACCAATCACATGGAACAAATTGATTTGCAGCTCAGTCGGGATCCAAAGACACTTCCCACGCTTAAAATCAATCCAAATAAAACAGATCTTTTTGCATTTGAGTTTTCTGATTTTACCATCGAAAACTATGACCCGCATCCACATATCAAAGGGGCTGTAGCTGTTTAATTTTAGGTTGTAAAGCCCTATGTTTGCACTTGAAACAACTGTATGATTTTTCGACGAAAAAACAAGACCACCATAGATGATCGCCAAATTGATCTGTTCGATTATGCATGTGCTCGTATTCGTCAGAAAAAGCGATTGTACTTCCACTTTGTCGCTTTTTTATTTATTACACTCGTAATGGTCATTCTCAATATCGGGCTCGGCTATGGTGCCCAGATTCAGCCATTCGGTTTCCCGTGGGTATTGACCGCAGCATTGCTTTGGACCGTTTTTTTGCTTTTACATGTTTTTCAGGTCTATGTCACCAGACGATTTATGAATCCTGCATGGGAAAAAGAGCAAATCAAAACCCTAGTCGGCTTGCAAGAGGCGCGTATCGAGAAAATCAAACGCAAGCTTGATAAGGAGGCAAGTCTTCAAGCCGATGCCCAATGGCATAAAGAAAGAAATGAAAAACCCAAACAACGAATTACGATCATTGCAGCTACAGCAACAAACCATGCGCTTGGTAAAGACAACAAACTCATCTGGCATCTATCGAAAGATCTACAACATTTTAAAACATTGACCAATGGCCATGCAGTTATCATGGGAAGAAAGACTTTTGAGTCTATGCCTAGGGCGTTGCCAAACCGAACCAATATTATTATTACAAGGCAATCCGATTATCAAGCAGAAAACATAACGGTATGTTCCTCTTTGTCCGAAGCACTTACCATTGCTAAAGACGACCCTAGACCTTTTATCATTGGAGGCGGTGAAATTTACGATCAGTCTATGAGCATTGCTGATGAAATCGAGCTCACTCGGGTGCATGCTGACTTTGATGCAGATACTTTTTTTCCCGAAATCAACCCCCATCATTGGAAGGAAGTATGGCGAGAAGAACACCCCGCAGACGAAAAACACGCACACGCATTTACGTTTTTACGATATCAAAAAATATAATATGGATGCATTTGTATTTCCTGGTCAAGGATCCCAGTTTCAAGGAATGGGTAAAGACCTTGCAGACCAACATCCAGAAGCTGCCAATTTGTTTGCGCAAGCCAATGAAATTTTGGGGTTTTCACTTACTGACATCATGTTTGCTGGTAGCGCGGATGACCTCCGTCAAACTCGTGTAACTCAACCTGCAATTTTTGTTCACTCCATGGCGATTCGTACAGTATTGGGGAATGACTTTTCTCCACAAATGGTTGCTGGTCATTCTCTTGGTGAATTCTCTGCACTGACTGCCACTGGTGCTTTATCTTTTGACGATGGCTTACGACTTGTTGCCCAGCGCGCTCAGGCCATGCAAGATGCTTGCAATCAAAGTCAAGGAACTATGGCTGCCGTTCTCGCACTTGCTGATGAGGTTGTAGAAGAAGTTTGTGTAAATGCCGATGGTATTGTTGTAGCGGCCAACTACAATTGCCCGGGACAATTGGTGATTTCTGGAGAAGTGCCCGCTGTAGAAGCGGCTTGTGAGCAGCTCAAAGAAAAAGGAGCCAAACGCGCATTACTCCTACCAGTTGGAGGTGCTTTTCACTCTCCACTTATGGAACCCGCACGAGAGCAGTTGGCAGATGCAATCCGTCAAACTTCATTTATAAAGCCCAGTTGCCCGATCTATCAAAACGTAACAGCACAAGCTACTCAAGACATTGACAACATCAAAGACAATCTGATCGCTCAGCTCACCGGTCCAGTCCGATGGACGCAAAGCATTACAGCGATGAGAAAAGATGGAGCTACGCAATTTGTCGAGTGTGGCCCTGGAAAGGTTCTTCAAGGTCTTGTTCGTAAGATTGATAACGAAGTACATGTTCAAGCTGCCCTTGGCTAAATAGATGGGTTAATCATACCATTGCACCTTTTCGCGCCAATCACTGGGCTCTCTAGTAGGCATTGACCCTTCGAATGCGCCCAAATAAAACAGCCCTAAGCAGGCCTCTCCTTCTTCCATCGGGATAAAATCATGGATTTGATTAATATGTGCTGGCGTACTCCAATACCCTCCGAGACCCATTTCTGTTGCCGTTAGCCATAGGTTTTGCACAGCCATAGCCGTAGCTGCAATTTCCTCCCATTCGGGCACACTTTCTTTTTCGTCTCGTTTCATACAAATCAAAACAACAGCAGCTGACAGGTCTATTTTCTGTGCAATGGCTTGGCTTTTCCGTTTGGAAAATTTCGACGCAGTCTTGGTGTAAGCATCGACCAAAAACCTTCCCAAGTCCGTTTTCTTTTCCCCTCGAAATACCTTAAACCGCCAAGGTTCAGTCCGCCGATGGCTAGGCGCCCAGTTGGCTGCCTCAAACAGCTCGTTTAGTTGTGAGTCTGATACCTCTTTGTCTGAAAATTGAATAGGAAATATTGACCGTCTTTTCGCAATCGTTGTTTTCATATTGCAAAATACAAAACACCGAGGACACAATGACCTTATACACAGCAAATCCTAATGCTTGACCTAAACCCTTTTATCCCAAAAAGTCGAGGACTGCCTGACAAACCGTTTCGATTTGCTCTTCATCCAATTCAGAGTGCATCGGAAGGGAAATGACTTCTTTGACGAGTTGGTTGGTGACTGCAAAATTTTCTTGATCGTATTTGCCACTTTGATAGGCCTTTTGGGCATGCAGCGGAATCGGATAATACACCCCGCATGGAATACCTTGGTTCTGCAGATGCTGAACGAGTCCATCACGATCAGAGTCAATCAATCGTAGGGTATATTGATGAAAAACGTGCGAATCACAATTACCAATCACTTTGGGGGTAATGATATTGTCGTGGCCAGAAAGCAGGTGGGAATATCGTATCGCTGCCCACTTTCTGCGTTCGTTGTAATAGTCGAGGAGCTTGAGCTTTTCATTAAGCACCACAGCTTGTAAACTATCCAAACGAGAGTTGACACCAACAACATCGTGGTGATAGCGTTCATACATCCCGTGGTTTACAATTCCTCTTAAGGTATGAGCAAGATCATCATCATTGGTGAAAATCGCACCACCATCTCCATAGCAACCTAAGTTTTTGGAGGGGAAAAAAGAAGTTGAGCCCACATGACCAATTCCACCAGTTTTGGTTGTATTTCCATTCGAGCCGGTATGGGTTGCGCCGATGCCTTGGGCATTGTCTTCAATTACATAAAGATTGTGTTTTTCGGCAATTGCCATGATGGCATCCATATCCGCAACTTGACCAAACAGATGAACGGGAACGATCGCTTTTGTTTTGGGCGTAATTGCTCGAACGATAGCGTTTGGGTCAATATTAAAAGAGTTGGGGTCAACGTCAACCAAGACTGGCGTTAGTCCGAGTAAAGCAATCACCTCAACAGTGGCTGCAAAAGTGAAGTCTGCCGTAATCACCTCATCACCTGGCTCTAATCCCAGACCCATCATGGCAACTTGTAAAGCATCAGTTCCGTTGGCACATGGGATGACATGCTTTACCCCGAGGTAGGACTCCAAATTGGACTGAAATGACTTTACTGCTGGGCCATTGATAAACTGTGCAGTTGATAGCACTTCATTCATTCCTGCTTCTACTTGTGAGCGAATAAAAGTGTACTGCGACTGTAAATCGACCATCTGTATTTTTCGCATAGCAGCTTTTTTGTTGGTGCAAATCTACAAAAACAATCCCCTCTAAGGAAAGCCTTATCTTTAGGCATGCAAATCTTGTACTCCATTGCAGTTCGATTGATTCGATGCATACTGTTTATCGCCCCCATTTCAGGCAAAACAAAGCAATTTGTTGAAGGTAGAAAGCGAATCTGGGATGATCTTAAAAATATTCCCAACGACAAGGAAGTGATCTGGATACACTGTGCATCACTTGGGGAGTACGAGCAAGGACTTCCCATACTACATGCCCTTAAAGCTAGAGAGCCCGAAAGCTTTTATTTGATTACATTTTTTTCACCCTCAGGCTACCATGCCAATAAAGCGCAACAAATTGCCAATCTGACTACATTTCTGCCGTGGGATTATCCATCTGATGTTCATCGGTTTGTTCAATGTGTAAAGCCAACTAAAGTCTTTATAATTAAATACGAGTTTTGGCCTAATCTGTTGTTGGAACTCTACAGTCAAAAGATTCCAACCTTTCTCATCGCTGGGATCTTCTGGCCTCATCAGATATTTTTTAAGCCTTGGGGTGGGCGGTTTTACAAGCTCCTCAAAAGCTTTTCTCACATTTTTGTTCAAAACCAGTCATCCAAAGAATTGCTCAATGAGATTGGCATAACAAAAGTGTCTGTTTCAGGTGACACCCGCTTTGATCGAGTGCAACAACAAAAACAAGACTTGCCGTTTATAAAATCATTTATTGGTGAACGTAAATGTGTCGTCGCAGGCAGTACTTGGCCACAAGATATTGCTGTACTGAAAGACATCATTGCACAAACACCTAAAGACTGGTGCTGGCTAATTGCTCCTCATGAAATTAATGACCAACGCATCAGATTGCTCATGAATAGGCTTCCGCCAGAAAGTCAGCGGTATACAAAGTGTGAAATAAATCTTTTATCCAAAGCCCCTGTGCTTGTGCTCGATACGATTGGCTTACTTTCCTCTTGCTATCAGTATGCACAAATCGCTTACGTAGGCGGCGGAATGGGAACGAGAGGGCTTCACAACATTCTTGAACCAGCCGCTGCAGGGATTCCCATTGTGATTGGAAAAAACTATACCTCATTTCCAGAAGCGGTGAGTCTTGTAAAAGCAGGTGGTGTAATCTCCATTTCCAATGCTCGGGAGGCAAAAAAGAAACTCCTGTCTTTTATCCATGATGGCAATCACAGAAAAGAAACAGGAGTGATCAATCTGCATTTTATTCGTGCAAATCTAGGAGCGACAAAAAAGGTCTTGGATATTCTTGGGTAATCATTTAATAATAAAAAAATAAGATTTTTATTAAATCCCTATATTTTGTAAATAATTAGTGTCAACAATCTCTTTTTTGAGTAAGTTTATAGGCTCTGAAGATGGAAATTACAAAATCATTTATTCTGAACCCTTTATATTCTGCGAATGAAAATCATCAATCAAGACTTTATCCTCGACGGGATAGACAAAGAAATTTTAAGTTATCTCACGACAAACGCGCGCATACCTATTCTAGAAATTGCGCGTAATATGGGTGCTTCGGGTGCCTCAATCCATCAGCGCGTTCGCAAATTGGAAGAAGCTGGAGTCATTTCGGGTAGTTATGTCAAGATCAATGAGGAAAAACTTGGCTACACCACTCATGCATTTATTGGGATTTATCTGGATAAGGCGTCTCATAATAGCGAAGCAGTGGCGATGCTAAACAAAATTCCCGAGGTTACATCCTGTTATTATACCACAGGGGGCTGGAGTTTGTTAATTAAACTCACCTGTAAAGACAACAATCATTTGTCAGCGCTGCTAAGCGATAAGATTCAAAAAATCCCAGGGATATCACGGACAGAAACTTATATCTGCCTTAAGCATCAGATTGAACGTCAAATCAAATTTTGATCAGCGTCTTTGGTTGACGCGCAAGGCCAAAAAGATAAGCGTTGCCAATGAGCCAATGGCAGCCACAACATAAGTTCGAGCGGCCCATTTAAGAGCATCTCTGGCTGCTACAAACTCTTGTTGGCCAACCATGTTTTTACGTCTCAACCAAGCCAACGCTCGGTTACTTGCATCGTATTCAACAGGAAGGGTAATAAAGCTAAATAGTGTTCCCAGGCCAAACATGGCTACGCCGATACTCGCGATCGTGTAACTTTGGGTTCCGCCAAACAAGCCCAGACCAGCAATGATGACCCACATCGACAGATTTGATGCGACACTGACCATTGGCACCAATACAGAACGCATTTTAAGCCATTCATATCCTTGGGCGTGTTGTACTGCATGACCACATTCATGCGCAGCAACAGCAGCAGCAGCAGTGTTGCACTCGCTATACACGCTCTCGCTCAGGTTGACCGTTTTTTTCATTGGATTGTAGTGATCGGTGAGCATGCCTTTTACGGAAACAACTTTGACATCTCGGATGCCATGGTCGGCAAGCATTTTTTCAGCTATCTCAGCTCCCGAAAGACCATTGCGCAATTGAATTTTTGAATACGTTTTAAATTTAGATTTAAGTCGTTGACTCACGATCATACTGATCACGGCAAAAACAATGGCGATAAGATAAAATTCTCCACCAATACCATAATAATAGCCCATAACATATTTTTGTGAATATACTACAAAAATGTTGCCAAGTAAAACTTGACTGTCAAGACGTCATTTTGTTCCGCCGAAACCCGATTTTATTGTTTTCCTTTGATGATATATACCATAATCGTACCAACCAAGGTTGCAGTTACTACATTGGCCATTATAATTGACAAGCTATCGATTCGAATTCCGTAAACTAACCATAGGATTATGCCGATAAACATGATAGAATACATACGTAATGACAAATTTTTGGTTTGTTTGGTTTTCCAAACCTTCATGACCTGAGGGATAAAAGCAAAGGTGGTGCAAACAGCTGCAATGAGTCCGATGATTTCATTTTGGTCGATCATCCACAAACGATATTCACGATTTTTTGGGGAACAACAATCACTTTTCGAATCGTCTTTCCGTCGAGATATTGCGTAGTACGCTCATCGGTTAGTGCTGCTTTTTCGATCTCCTCTTTGGTTGCCTCCGCATCAAGGTCGAGCGTAAAGCGCATTTTACCGTTAAAGCTAATTGGGTAAGTGATTTGCGTCTCTTTGAGATGTATGGAATTGGCAATGGGATATGGTTCGTTTGAAATCGATGGTGTGTTCCCTAATTTTTCCCATAATTCTTCACAAATATGCGGTGCAAAGGGTGCTAATAAGATCGTTAAAGTTTCCAGAATATCTCGATGATTACACTTGGCAGCGGTGAGCTCATTTACACAAATCATAAAGGCACTCACCGCGGTATTAAGCGAAAATTGGTCAATGTCATGTGTGACTTTTTCAATAGTAGTGTGTAATGATTTTAGCATTCCCGAAGATGGCGGTTCGTCTGAAACTGAAAACTGCTCGTTTTCGTGAAATAGTCTCCAAAACTTATTCAGAAATCCATACACTCCAGATATACCAGCAGTGTTCCATGGCTTTGCCTGTTCGATTGGGCCCAAAAAGAGTTCATACATTCGAAGTGTGTCCGCGCCATACTGATCACAAATATCATCAGGGTTGACAACATTGTATTTAGACTTAGACATTTTTTCAATTTCTCGCTTGGCAATGAGTTGTCCATCTTCCAACTCAAATGTTGCATATGCAAACTCGGATCGCCATTGGTGTAGCCTGTCATGAGATACCACATTATTGGCATCTACATAGTTCACATCCACATGAATGGGCTCTACAGCTTGACCCTGAATCAATCCTGCGGATAAATAGGTTTGTGTACCTGTTTTGCGATAGATAAAAGCACTTTCACCCAAAATCATTCCTTGATTGACGAGCTTTAGGGCATATTCATCTACTGGAACATATCCCAGATCATAAAGGACTTTTTGCCAAAAGCGAGAGTATAATAAATGTCCTGTTGCATGTTCGCTCCCCCCAATATATAGGTCAACCATACCCCAATAATCGAGTTTGTCTTTTTCCACAAATTCATTTTGATTCTTGGGGTCCATATAACGGTTAAAATACCACGAACTCCCTGCCCAACCCGGCATGGTGTTGAGTTCCAAAGGAAAAACCTCTATGTTATCAATCAAATCAATAGAGACCACTTTTTCATCAGCTTCGTGCCAAGCCCATTCTGTTGCATTCCCTAAAGGTGGATCCCCTGTTTCGGTAGGTAGATATTTTTCAACCTGTGGCAACCTGAGCGGTAAGCTGTGTTCTGGGATAAGATGTGGAATTTCATTTTTGAAATACACAGGAATTGGCTCACCCCAATAGCGTTGACGACTAAAGACCGCATTTCGTAAACGGTACTGAATTTTTGCCTTTCCTGAACCGATTTTTTCAAGATAAGCGATCGCTGTTTGCGTAGCATCTGCAACCGTAAGTCCGTTTAGGAAATCGGAATTCGCAATACGCGTCTCCCCTTTTTCCACATGAGCTGCATTAGAAATATCTACATCGGCAAAAATATTGGTGATTGGAATATCAAAGTGCTTGGCGAATTCAAAATCGCGCTGATCTCCACATGGCACGGCCATCACTGCGCCAGTACCATAGCCTGCAAGTACGTAGTCCCCAATCCAAATGGGAACTTTGTCTCCGCTCAACGGATGAATCGCATATGCCCCTGTAAACACACCTGTGATGTTTTTTACATCCGACATCCGATCTCTCTCCGATCGGCTAGCACTTTGCTCTACATAGTTATTTACCGCATCGCGATGATCGTCTGCGGTGATCCGATCCACCAATGCGTGTTCGGGTGCTAAGGTCATAAAGGTAACTCCAAATAAGGTATCGGGGCGGGTGGTAAAGACTTCTATTTCTGCATCGTAGTTAGAAACTTGAAAACGAACGGTTGCTCCCACAGAACGTCCAATCCAGTTGCGTTGCATTTCCTTGAGTGGGTCTGGCCAATCTATGGTTTCAAGACCCTTGAGCAAGCGGTCAGAATAGGATGAGATTCGCATCATCCATTGTGTCATTTTCTTTCGTTCTACTGCATATCCACCTCGCTCAGAAACCCCATTGACAACCTCGTCATTGGCCAATACAGTCCCAAGTTGGGGACACCAATTGACTTCCGACTCGGCCAAATAAGTCATGCGGTAATGCAACAAATGGTTTTGTTGTTTATCCTTAGACAATGTATTCCATTCATGAGCAGTGAGTGATGGTGTGTTTTCATCACAGTCAGCGTCAAGGTTTTTGGAGCCATGCTGACTCAGGTGATTCATTAGCTCATCAATGGGTTTTGCTTTGTCTGCCTTGGTGTCATACCAGGTATTAAAAAGCTGTATAAAGATCCATTGTGTCCACCGGTAATAAGAAGGTTCAGAAGTGCGAAATTCTCTGCTCCAGTCAAAAGAAAATCCAATACGATCGAGCTGCTCTCTATAGCGATTGATATTGGTTTCAGTCGTTTTAGCAGGATGTTGCCCAGTTTGAATAGCATACTGTTCGGCTGGTAACCCAAAAGAATCGTAACCCTGTGGGTGTAATACATTAAAACCTTTGTGCCTTTTGTAACGAGCAACAACATCGCTAGCAATATAACCCAAAGGGTGGCCTACATGAAGTCCTGCCCCGGAAGGATATGGAAACATATCCAAGACGTAATACTTGGGTTTCGTGGAGGGAAATTCTGCAGAAAAAGTATGGTTGGTTGCCCAAAATGATTGCCACTTGTTTTCAATCGATCGAAATGGATATGCCATTGTCTAATATTGTGATGCAAAAATACCAAATTTATGGTATGAAAATGCACTAGTCATGTTCTGACTATCCATTCGTTTTTGTACTTTTAACCCGTTATGTCAAAACCAACGCACCACTATCAACGCAGACGGGTAGTTCGCTCCTATTTTGGGATCGTTTTTAGCGTGAGTTTGATTTTATTTGTTGTTGGGATTTTAAGCTTAATCGTGCTCAATGCGCGTCAGGTCTCTCAACATGTAAAAGAACAAGTTGTCCTTACCGTTTTTATCGACGATAACGCCAAAGAAGTGGAAGTGAATCAGTTGGAAACTATGCTTAAACTTGCGCCCTTTACAAAGTCAGTTACTTATATTTCCAAGGAACAAGCAGCAAAAGAACACAGTGCAGATATTGGAGAAGATTTTATGGATTTTTTAGGTTACAACCCCCTAAAAGATGCGATCGATCTACGGCTTAGAGGGGACTATGTGACCATGCATCGAGTCGATAGCATCAGTGCTTTTTTAGCTGAAAAACCTTTTGTCAGCGAGTTAGTGTTTGATCGTCCTTTGGTGAATTTGCTAAATGAAAATATAGAAAGAGCCAGACTTCTTCTCATGAGCAGTTGTCTCTTTTTTTTGGTTTTATCCATTATTCTTATCCACAACTCCATTCGCTTGTCCATTTATGCCAAGCGGATGATTATTAAAACCATGCAGCTAGTTGGTGCTCGCAAACGCTTTATTCGCGGACCCTTTATACGCACCTATATGTTTTTGGGTATAATTAGTGCATTGATCGCTTGTCTTGCGGTTTGGACACTGGTCGTCAATGCGCAGAACTATCTTCCTGGCATAGATTTATTGATGAATCCCCAAACTTTGGTTGTCAGTTTTTTGGGGGTATTTCTGTTGTCTATGCTTATCAGCTCAATCAGTGCACTATGGGCAACACAACGATATTTAAACTTGAAAACCCAATCCTTGTATTAGTTATGAAAAACAAAAAAGAATTTATTTTTTCAAAATCCAATTATATGCTTATGCTAGTTGGCTTTCTGTTTATCGCCTTGGGTTTTACGCTTATGGTTGGAGGAGGTAGTGATGACCCAAATGTATTCAACCCTGACATTTTTAATTTTAGACGAATTCGACTTGCACCTACCCTAGTTCTTATTGGATTTGGAATCGAAATTGCTGCCATTTTACGTTCTTTCAGTAAAACTAAAAAGCCATAAACATGTCCGTAATCGAAGCGATAATCCTTGGTGTTATCCAAGGGATTACCGAATTTTTGCCTGTTTCATCGAGTGGGCATTTGGAATTGGTACAAGCCATATTTGGCAATCAAAACAATACAGATGGAAATCTGCTTTTCACGATCGTAGTACACGGAGCAACTGCCCTAGCTACCCTAGTTGTATTTCGTGCTGATGTTTGGTCAATTATACGTGGTTTGTTTCAATTTACCAACAATGAGTCTGCGCAATTTAGTCTTCGGATTGTGTTGTCTATGATGCCTGCAGCACTAATTGGATACTTTTTTGAAGACATCATAAGCAGTCAATTTTTTGGCAATACGCTTTTAGTTGGACTTATGCTATGGATTACTGCAGGCCTACTTTATATCGCCGATAAGCCCACTGAAAATCGCGCAAACGTATCCCTGACAAACGCTTGGTGGATCGGCATTGCTCAAGCTTTTGCCATTCTTCCAGGGGTTTCTCGAAGTGGTGCCACGATCGCCATCAGTTTACTATTAGGTGTAGCGAGAGATCGAGCAGCTCGCTTTTCCTTTTTAATGGTAGTGCCACTCATTTTTGGCAGTATGGCTAAAAAAATCCTTGACGGCGGGCTTGAACAGGAGGTTCTCTCTCCAAGCCCCATTCTCGCAGGATTTATGGCTGCTTTTATCAGTGGATATCTCGCTTGTCGATGGATGATTGCATTGGTAAAGCGATCCCAATTGCGCTATTTTGCTTACTACTGTGCTCTTGTTGGAACTATTTCGTTAGTGACCTCTCTTGTGTGATGTATACCCTAGATAATTTTCAAAACGGACAGATCCTTCTTGTGAATAAACCTTTGGAATGGACTTCATTTCAGGTTGTCAACAAAATTCATTGGCTCATTCGAAAACAATATGATATTAAAAAAATCAAAGTCGGACATGCCGGGACTTTAGATCCACTAGCCACTGGACTTTTGCTGATCTGTACAGGAAAAAAAACCAAACAAATTCAAGACCTTACGGGAAACGATAAAACCTATACAGGTACCATTTGTCTTGGTGCAACAACCCCATCTTATGATTTAGAAACAGAGGTTATTTGTAAATCCGACCCGTCGAGTCTTGGCGAGCAAGAATTGAAGAATGCCACCAAACTGTTTCTGGGTCACATTCAACAAAAACCGCCTATTTTTTCTGCAATTAAACAAAAAGGCAAACGCCTATACGAACATGCGCGAGCTGGAGAGCAAGTCAACATTAAAGGTCGAGAAGTGATTATTCATGAGTTTGAAATTACCAACATCAGCTTGCCAGACATAACGTTTCGTATCCGTTGTGGTAAAGGCACCTATATTCGATCGATTGCAAACGACTTAGGAGAAGCGCTTGGAGTAGGCGGGTATCTTAAAAGCTTGTGCCGTACGGCAATCGGAAACTATAATCTAGCTGATTCGATCTCAATTGATACTTTTGAGAGAAATCTCAAAGCTTCGTCATGAACAAAAATCGATGTCCGTGGTGTGAAACCCATCTTGACTATCAACACTACCACGATACTGAATGGGGAGTGCCCATTTATGATGATCTTAAGCTCTTTGAAACACTCCTTCTGGAAACGTTTCAAGCAGGATTGAGCTGGTTGACCATTCTTCGCAAACGAGAAAATTTTCGTACCGCTTTTGACAACTTTGACGTGCATAAAATCGCTGGGTACAAAGCAAACAAAATCGATGCATTGTGCAGAGATTCTGGAATCGTTCGCAATCGTCTCAAAATAAAAGCTGCAATAAACAATGCACAGGCCTTTTTGAGGATCCAGGAATCTTATCGTTCTTTTTCCCAGTATATGTGGTCGTTTGTTGACCATAAGCCTATTCAAAATTCTTATCGGTCTTTGGGTGAAGTCCCAGCAAAAACAGCACTTTCAGATCGTATCAGCTTATCACTAAAAAATCATGGATTTAAATTTGTTGGGAGCACAATCGTTTATGCACATCTGCAAGCAACTGGAATGGTCAATGACCATTTGGTGGGCTGCTTTCGTTATGATGAAGTCAAAAGCCTAGGACAAAAAGGTCAAGAATTCGGTTCTTGAAATTGGCTCTGCACCCATACTGGCGAGATGTTGCGTGGGCACCTGACAATCAATCAATTCATATTTGTTTTTTTTCAGCTCTTTCACCAGATAGATAAGGGCGACCTTACTGGCATTACTAGATTTGGAAAACATACTCTCACCACAGAATACCGTGCCCAGGTCAATTCCGTATAGCCCCCCCACAAGAGACCCTTCTTCCCAGACCTCCACAGAGTGTGCGTGGCCTTGGGTGTGTAAGGTAGAATACACCTCCATAAGTCCAGGGGTAATCCATGTGCCATTTTGACCAAACCGCTTGACTTTGGCACAGGCCTCTACAACCTGATCAAATGCCTTATTAAAAGTCACCTCAAACTGTTTTTTACGTAAAACGGTTCGCATGCTTTTGGAAACTTTAAGCCGGTCGGGAAATAATACCATACGTGGGTCTGGACTCCACCAAAGTAGAAAATCGTCTGACTCAAACCATGGAAAAATCCCTTTTCGGTAGGCGAGCATTACCCGCTCTGGTTGTAAATCTCCCCCCACAGCAACAATCCCCTCGGCAGAGGCCTGCTCGGGTGAGGGAAACAATAAAGCATCGGTCAAGCGATACATATTTGAACCTTTCTAAAAAGGCAAGTCGTCTGGTGCCTGGGTGGTGGTATTTTCAGCAGGATCGAACGGAGGTGGTGGTGGCTCTGGCGTGCCAGATTGCTCAATAGAGTCAATCCGCCATCCTTGAATGGAATTAAAAAATTTGGTCTCACCCTGTGGACTTTGCCATTCACGACCACGAATATTAATCCCAATTTTAACACGGTCATTCTCCGAGAAGGAATTGAGTAAATCGCATTTGTCTTGTACGAACTCTAACAAAATGTGTTGGGGGTACTGTTCTTCTGTGGTGACAACAAGCTCGCGTTTTCGGAAACCATTGCTTCCATACTCTTTGGTTTCGTATATATGTTTGATGCGTCCTAAAACTTCCATAAAATGTGATTCAACTCTTACAAATCTACATATTTTGTACTTGAAAACATTGTTTAAAATCAATTATCTTAGTTGACAAATGCAAACATCTGTTTTTGATTGGAAATCAAAGGGTCGCATGACAATCCTTGTCGTATTAACTGCAATGGTTGTCTTTATCCTTTGGAATCTTTTTCAGCTTGTCAAGCAAACCGAAATCGACGAACGTCATCGGATGGAAGTTTGGGCACTGGCTCAAAAACAGTTTGTGAAAGACATTGACCTCAACGATGATGTTGACCCACTCATATTTGAAGTCCTGACAAGCGAAAACAGTATACCAATGATTGTTGTTGATGAGTATGACAACATCGTTTCTTTTAATAATATCGACCCGCAACGCGCATTACTCAAAGATTCTTTACTGCTCAAAAACACACTCAAAGATCTAATAAAACAAAACGATCCAATAGAAATTGTCTTTGAAAATGCGGTCAATCAACGCATGTATTATGGACAATCATCTGTGCTTGAAAAGCTAAAGCTTTATCCCGGTGCATTGTTTTTGCTCTTACTTACAATAGGCGCACTTGTCTTTTTTTATTTACGAACTTTCCAAATTGCCGTTCAAAACAAACTTTGGACGGGGATGGCTAAAGAGACTGCCCATCAACTTGGCACACCCATATCATCGTTAATGGGATGGGTTTCCATGTTAAAAACAAAAGGGGTAGAAGACACCATCATAATGCCCATGGAAGATGACCTCAATCGATTAGAAACCATCACAAACCGATTTTCAAAAATCGGTTCCCTTCCCGTAATGAAGAATACCGACATAGTCGAAGCATCCCGTGATGTCTTTGACTATCTGGCCGTTAAAGCAAGTCAAGGGATTTCGTTTACATTTCATTCGAACAGTGATGAAATTCATTTGAAAATCAATAAAGAACTCTATAGTTGGGTTATCGAAAACCTACTCAACAATGCCATTGATGCGGTGATTGGTAAAGGTAAAATTAAACTTTCCATTTTAGAAGATAAGGATCAAGTGTTTATCAATGTTATTGATAATGGAAAAGGGATTCCCAAGCGATTGGTAAAGCGCATCTTCCAGCCAGGATTTACCACAAAAAAAAGAGGTTGGGGACTCGGACTGTCTCTATGTCGAAGAATTATTGAGGATTATCACCAAGGTAGTATTCAAATTCATTATACCTCAAAAAATGAAGGGACCCATTTTGAAATTGTCTTACACAAATAGACTATAATTTCGATTTGATTTTTTCCACTAAAGAAATCATCTCATCTTCTTTCATTTTTATTTTGGTTTGAAAACTCATCTCATGCATTTCATTGATCGGAATCAGATGAACGTGAGCATGAGGCACTTCCAAGCCAACAATAGCCATTCCCACTCTTTTACATGGGACGGCTTGCTCTAGTGCAACAGCGATTCGCTTCGCAAATTCCATAAGTTGGCTGTAGGCCTCTGTATCGAGGTCAAACAGCTTGTCAACCTCTTTTTTAGGAACGCAGAGCGTATGACCTATCGCATTGGGATTGATGTCCAAAAAGGCATAACTATACGCATCTTCAGCGATTGTATAAGAAGGGATTTCGCCATTGATGATTCGCGTAAAAATTGAAGGCATATCTAGCGATTGATCGATAGAATTTCAAACTTCAATACCCCGTTTGGCACATTGACTTCGGCAATATCGCCAACACTCGTTCCCAAAAGGCCTTTGCCAATCGGAGAATTTACTGATATTTTTCCTGACTTGAGATCTGCTTCACTCTC
>MDTD01013994.1_pt1 | contig 25478 bp, 24 predicted proteins | sample 811221 | NCBI WGS metagenome assembly MDTD01 (sample SAMN05326646, study PRJNA326480) | marine metagenome | isolation source: seawater | place: Pacific Ocean: South West | collected 2011 | reverse complement strand
TCCCTGACGAGCTACCGGCCGCCCTCCGCGTCATCCCATTGCGACGCCGCGCAAGTGCAAAATCAATGGGGCGTGGCCGCCGCTTACAGTTCTTCGAGCGTTTCGACCACCGCTCTCTCGGCTGACTGATTTGGCGTGTCCCTGCTTCGCGTGAGTTCATCAACTAGAGTTGCGCTGTCTTCACCCGTGTCCCCCATGGGCCAGAGAACGGCGTGCGAGAGCTGCGATTTTCGCAGCATCAATACTTGCAGACGGCAATCGAATGACTGAGAACCGAAGTTCGGGTGAACGGCAACCGGCAAATGCACCTCGACCGGGCGATGTTGCCCGATGCGATGGATTCGATCATTGCATTGTTCTTCAACCGCAGGATTCCACCATCGTGACAGATGGATCACGTGGGTCGCTGCCGTCAGCGTAAGCCCGACCCCGGCCGCCCGCGGCCCAAGGATCATCAGATCAAAACCTTCATCCTGGGTGAGATGCCGCTGGAACCGCTTGACCATCGAACGTCTTCGGTCGATCGGCGTGTCACCATTCAGGATATCGATGCGCAACAGACCGTAGCGTCGGCTGAGCAGACCTGCCAGACGGTGCTGAGCCTTGCGGTTCTCGAGAAAGATTAGCGCGCGCTCACCGCGCTCGCGGATCTGGTCCAGAAGCGTGAAAGTGACATTCAGACGCGCAGAGGCCTCGCCCCAGGTTTCGGAGTTTGCATCGCCGTCGAGGTCAGGGTGCAGCGTCACCGTGCGCAGGCGATGCAGAACACGGAGCGCGCGTCCCCGGTCAGCGACCCCGGCAAGTTCGATGCGCACAGCGTCATAAGCTGCTGCCTGGGCCGGAGGCATGAGGATGGGATGCAGGCGCCGTGTCTTCGGTGGAAGGTCAGACGCGACCTCTTCCTTGAGCCGGCGCACGGCAAGCGGTGGCCGACCCTGCTGCGGCTCGAAGAGAAGCCGGCGCAACAGCGCCATGTTATCTTGATTCGGCGTGCCGAAGCGCTCCATGTAGTCCCGAAGCGATCCGAGGACGCCCGGCGCGACGACATCAAGGATCGCCCAGAGCTCCGAAGTCGTGTTTTCGATCGGTGTTCCGGTCAGCGCGATGCGGAAATCGGCCTTCAGCGCGCGGGCGGCAGCATGGCGCAGGGTGGCCGGGTTCTTGATTGCCTGAGCTTCGTCGAACACGACTGCCGCGAGCGGCAGTCGCGCAAGGGAATGCTGATAGTTCACGAGCGTGTCGTAGGTGGTCAGCAACCACCAGTCGCGCCCGCGTCCTGCCTCTACGGCGGCGAAGAGAGGGGCCAGGCCCAGATGCTCTGCGCCCGTCGCGGTCTCGGGTCCCTGGCGCGCTGTCTTGAGGCGCGCCAGTCCTGCGCCGTAAAGCCGGATGAGGCTGCCGAGGCCGCGCGCGTCGAGATGCTGCTCGGCTTCCCCCGCCCACGTCTCGAGAAGCGATGTCGGAGCGACGATCAGGACCGGTCCGGCGGGCGTTCGCGCGCCTCCTGGCTGCTCGCCGAGCCACCGAAGGAAGGCGAGCGTTTCGAGCGTTTTGCCTAAGCCCTGTTCGTCAGCGTTCAGGACTCCGGGTGCACCCATGGCCCAGGCGGCAACCTGCCAGTCGAAGGCAGCGCGCTGATGTGGACGCAACGTCGTGGATAGCCCCACCGGCTGGGGTGCCGAAAGGGAGGCGCGTGCGGCCCAGGCCGGGGTCCAGCGCAGTCGTTCAAGATTATCGGCAGTTTCGAGAACAAGCCGCTCCCCGCCCCGTCCCTGGCCGCCTCTACCATCGCGCCCCTCGCCGTCCTCGAGCATGCGCAAGCGCGCCGTCAGCGAACGGATCAGGCTGTCGTCGACGGGCAGTTCCACCCCGGCCAAGGTAACGGTCTCGTCGCCCAGGTCACGCGCGTTGCGCAAGGCGCCGATCGCCTGGCGCAGTGTTTCGACGTCCCAGGCCGCTATCGCTTCGGCCAGTGCGTCCGGCGTCTCGGGTAGCCAGGTGGTCGCGGGGCGCGCGCCGGGCGGCAAGGTGGGCGCCACGAAAGGGGTGACGCCAAGCACACGTTCGGCATAGGCGCGCGTCTCGACAAAAAGGGGAACCGCTGCCCGTTCGATGGCCTCGGCGATACCTTCGTCGGATAGCCCGTCCAGCATTCCGTTTGCACGCAGCCTTTCCTCGACCCGCCGACTGATCGCCGCGCGCGGGTTCTTCAGGAAGTCACGGCGGCTCTCGGCCGACGCCCGAACCATTTCGGACATGACCTCGAGCGCGGGCAGCGCACCCGGGTCGATGGCCAGATAGCGCCCGGGCCCCAGACGGTAGGCGCCGAGCGCCCCCCGGCGGCGCAGAGTTGCCTGGAAGGCAGCCAGGTCTCCGCCGGTCAACTCGGCCGTGTCCTCTTCGATAATGGCGTCCTCGTCCTCGCGCGTGAGCTTGCGGCGATCGAAGGGAAGGACATCGAATTCCGTGTCGCTGCGCGGCTCAAGCCCGAAACTGTCGGCAAGCCGTACCTCGAGGCCGCGCAGGAAATCCGTGATGGCCAGCCGTGCCGCGGCAGTATCTCCAGAACCGATTGCCGGATCGAGCGCGGCGCGAAAGCGGGCCAGCGCGGCCCAATGCGCCTCTTCCGAACCGGTGCCGGCGGTCAACCCCTCGGCCGCCTCGATCGCCTCGAGCATCCACAGCGGCAACCGGCGCGGCCCCTCGGCCGTCGTCAGGATCGCCCCCTTCCGGTGCGGCAGCACGCGCCGGCCGCGATCGCACCATTCGGTGATCAGGCGAAAGCCGGGCCGACCCGGAACACCCTCGGCATCGACAGCCAGCGTCAGGTGGACGAGAGGCGGCAGGCCCAGCGCCTGGGCTGTCTGCGCCGGCAGGGCGGCCGCCAGAAGGTGTGAAAGCCGAACGGCCTCGGGCCGAATGTCGACAGCCTCGCCCAGCTCTTCGGCCTGTGCTTCGAGATCGCCCAGCGCAGCGGCCAGACGGTCGTCACGCGCGGCGAGTTCGTCGAACGTCGGCGCCTCATCCCGGCGGAAAAGGCCACGAAGCCCTCCGCCGCCCGCCTGCGTGGGCGCAATCGTCACGCCACCTGCGTCGATGCTCCAGCCTAGCATGGGCGTTCGATCTCCCAACGGACGCGATCTTGCCAGTCGCCCCTATGCACGACCTCGCCATGCTTGGGGGTCAGGCGGATATCGTCGCAATCATACGATCTCCCGTAAAGCGACGGTGCAGATCGGGCGGAGGCGCAGAAGACATGTACCTTGTAATTGTGTGAGCCCTCGACCACCACCTTGTCGCCGATCCGCATGATCAGGATCGAGGTGTTGTTGCTGCGCCCGGTCTGGCGCCCGTGATCCAGCCGCAGGTTCCGCCTGCCGAGCATGTCGCGGGCGACGAGCGCGGCTTCCGGGCTGAAGGCGGGCCATGCTTCGCGAATGCGCCCCTGTTCGTAGAGGCCAAGCCAGAACTTTCGCCGTGGCGCCCACATGTGGCTTTCCTCGGCACGGGTATAGCGCCGCTCGGCCTCGGTGATCACGTCAAGGAAGAGCCGCAGGTTCGCACCCGTGAGCCAGCGACGATAGGCTTCGAGCACCCCGCGATCCATCGCGCCCCAGGGGGCGGCCATGTTGAGCCGTGGGTCGCCGTAAAGATCGCTGAGCCGGCCGGTGATGCGGTCAACGAGCCCCTCAGGCGGCATGCGCTCACCCCAGGCGCGGATCAGAGCTTCGATCACCGCTGCGGCGCGGGCCGGGGGCAATGCCAGGCGCGTCGCATCCGGTCGAAGCCAGCGCAGAAGCCGCTCGATGCCGTCCTCCTTTGTGAGTGTTTGGGCGATGCGCTTGAGCCATTCGCCCTGTGCTGCCGCCCAAAGCCCGGGCCCATGCGGATCGGGCACGCCGAGGTCGCGGAGGTCGGCCCAAGGGTCATCTGCGGCGGCCATTCGTTCGGCCACATCGCGATGGATGGCACCGGGATCGAACAGGCCGGGAAAACCCGAAACGATACGCCTCCACCGTGCCGGAAAGTCTCTCGGCGTGAGCCGCGACAGTCGTTGCGCCAGCGCCCGCGTGTAAGTGTTGTCCTGCTCCCAGGTCTCGAGGTAGGCCGCAAGTGCCGCCGAGACCAAGAGCGGCCGCCTCTGATTGCGCACTTCGTCGAGAAGCAGCCGCAAGGCCTTCTGATAGATCGGCTGGCGGAATTCGGGCAAGCACGCGATGCGCAGCGCGCGGGCGGCCTCGGCCAGCGTGCACCCTTCCCAAGTGTCGTTCTGAACGCGCAGAGCGAAGCGCCGCAGGACCTTTTCGCGGTCAGCCTCGGCGGGAAGCCTTGGCAGATCGGGCCAGCGCTCGCGGATGCTCTTGACCGCTGCCTCGATAAGGGCGGGCGGGCCCAGTTCGAGACGCCCGAGTCGAACAGGCTCGACGAGGCGCTCGGACAGCCGCATCAGCGACCCTCCCGCAGACGCTGCCTGATCGTCTCGATCTCGGCCACCGTCGCCGGCGTCTGCATCAGGATGCGGATGTCGATCCGCCGGTTTGCGGGTTCGTTGACGTTGTCTGCCGTCGGAACCGCGAGGCGCATCTCGCCATAGCCCGCAAGGCCCAGCACAGGCTGACCACGGAAATTCGCCCTGTTCCTTAAAGCTGGTGCTGCCTCAGTCATCACACGAAACGCAGTGTTCGCTCGATTGGTCGACAGTGGCCTATTATTCTCCTCAGGGCCTACTGTATCAGTGTGGCCTTCAATCAATATGGTCTCTATTGCAAACTGAGCATCGGGGCAGTTCGGCGGACGTGAAATCTCCCCAAAAGTATAGCACCCGATTGCTTCATCTAGCAGTGTTCCAAGCTCCTCGACTACTCGGTGCGCATCACTGCTAAGCTCTGCACTATTTGACCGGAACATTCCTTCACCCGTGAATCGTAGCGCATCCCCTTCGTCTGTGACCTCAACAAAAAGACCGGGTGGAACACTTAGGCTGTCTCTGAGCCGCTCAAGCACGCGTCTTCGCTCTGCCGCAGCCTGCGAAAGATAGGCTTCAAGGGGATTGCGAACACTGAGCTGAGAGAGCATGCGCTCAAGTTCTGCAATTCGAGCGTTAGCTAATGCAAGCTGTTCAAGCAGCCGATTTCGATCTGCCTCCGCCTCATCCAGGTCACGCTTAAGCTGGTCTCGTTCTGTTCGCGCTTCGTCGCGCTCCATCAATACTCGTTCGTACAGATCTCGAGCGACGGTGTCCGTAGCTCCGAACTGGGTGGCGAAATAGGCCATCATCAGCATCACGATGAACAGGAACCCGACGGTCATGTCCGTCATCGAGACATAGGCGGATTCCTCCTCTTCGGCCTCCCGCGGCCGGCGATAGGCGCGCATCAGCGGCGGCCCCCGGGCGTCGGCAGGAACGCCTCGGCCTGTTCGACGACCTCGCGCAGCGTGTCGAGTGACGGCGCAAGACGTTCCTGCATGGTCTGCACATGCTGCTGCAGCTGGTCGATCGCCGCCTGAACTTCGGCGGTATAGCGGTCGAAAGCCTTGCCGAGGTTTCGGTCAATTTCGTCCATCGCCTCGCCCTGACCCTTCAGCCGATCCGTGATTTCCCGCAAACGGGTGAGAACGGCCTCGGCAGCCTGGGTCTTGGCCGCAAGGGTGGTCTCGGCAGCGGAAAGCGCAGCCTGCGCTGCTTTGGCGCTTTCGGCTGCGGTCTGGGCCAGACGGCCTGCCACGGCTTCGACCGCCCGGTTCGAGCCTTCGATCCGCCCCGCAGCTTCCGCCACGGGCCGCGCGGCAGCGGTGAAGTCGCGCGCCGCCTGTCCAAAGCCCTCGGCGGCCGCGCGCGCGGCAGCGCCCCCGGTCTGCGCCCCCGTTGCAACCTCGCGCAGACCCTCGCTTGCGGCCTGCGCTGCATCGGCTGCCGCCTGGATGCGGCTAGCAAGCAAGTCGAAGGGCGAGAGAAGCCGATCGCGCGCACCGGACAACATGGCCTCCGCTTCGGTGCCTACGGCCTCCTCGGCCCGCCGACCGGCAGCGCCAATCTGCGCCTCGAGCCCGCCGATGGCCTCGGCGAGCGCCTTCGCCGAGGCCTCGAGCGCCCCCGCACCAGCCTCGGCGCGGGTTTCGAGCGAGGCAAGTCCTGCCTCAAGCCGCGCTGCAAGCGCCTCGCCCGAAGTCTCCAACTGGCGCCCTGTAGCAGCCCCACTCTCAGCGAGCCGGTCAGCCAGCTGCATCAGCCGCTCGGCGGCAAGTTCGAGGCGCCCGCTCGCCTCCGACAGAGCACGGCCGACATCGCCGGAAATGCGCTCCGATAGCGTCTCGACCATCGCGCCGACACCCTCGCTCGACTGCGCCTGCACCCGTTCGATCAAGGGCGCGAGGCCTTCGCGGATCGCCCCGCCTATACTCCCGGAGAGGGATTGGCTGATCTGCGTGGCGATGTCGGTGGCGAGCCCCTGCAGCATCGTCCGCGTCTGGCTCTGCTCCTTCAGCATGCGCAGCGCGATGTCTTCATGGCTTAGGAACGACAAGCCGTCTTCAATGGTCTCGTTCACTTGGCGAAGTGCCAGTTCGACCCGGCTCACACTGCGGCGAAGCGCGATGGTAAAGAGAATCGAACACGCGAGCCCGGTCAGCGACATGATGAACTTCGCCGACGCAATGCCCAGGAAACCCGCCATCTCCTCAGGGGCCAGGGTGCCAGACGGTCCGATCCTCTCCTGGAACTGCGTGAGCGCAGCGATGAGGCCCAGAAAGGTCAGGAAAAGGCCGACTGCCACGAACGTATTCGGAAGGATCCGGAGCCAGCCGGGCCCAAATCCCAGATCCTCGAGGTTGAAGAAGACAGATGGCCGAACGGCGTTGCGGATCACGGGAGCGCCGTTTGTGTCGTCAATGATGTGGGTCTCGCGGTATTCCCCCCAGGCAATGGCGACCGCGTCGAATTCGTCCCCACGTTTTCTGGCTTCGCTGAGCGCCTCGTCGACCTCAAGAACTCGTGTTGCAAACTCGGTGCCGCGGCCCGCTTTTGCGAGGCTCTTTTTCAGGAATGCAAGTGCACTCGTCTGGCGCCGAATGACAGCGTTAAGCGCTATAAGCGCAACGATGAAGCCGCTTGCAAGAGCGATTGCGACCCATCCGGGCGCACCTTCCGCGACAAGGACTCCCGCAAACCATACGATGAAGGCAACAGTGATCTCGCCGAAATCCATCCACATCTTCCACCAATCGCTGCGACACTCCGGACCTTGTGGTCGCCCGACATCTTGGTCCTTCGTGCCAGAGCCGTAGACAGAAGTCCCGGAAGACGTTGCTGATCGGCCGCGATTAGCGTATCAACTCGCAAAACCGCGAACAAGCGGATTGACAGGGAGATGAAGCGATGAACCGGCCATGTCCGCCGACGGTGTGACCTTCGGCCAGGCGATTTCGAAGGCCCGCAAGGCACTCGGTCTCAGCCAGAAGGAGCTCGCAGCGCGCGTGATGAAGGAAGAGGGCGGCGGGTCGATATCCCCGCAGTACCTCAACGACATCGAGCACGATCGACGCAGCCCCAGCTCGGGGCACCTGATTCGCCAGTTCTCCGGCATCCTGAACATTCCGGAGGACTACCTGTACGCACTCGCAGGACGGCTGCCGGATGACCTGCGGCCGGATGCGTCCACCCCGGACAAGGTCGTCAAGGCCTTCGCCAATTTCAGGAAGACGTTGAAAGAGTAAGGAGGTTCGAATGGTGAAGATGATCCGTGACAACACGGGCCGCTTTGCCGAGCGACCCTTCTACGCTGCGCGGGATCTCGACGATGAATGCGAGCGGCTGATTCGGGACCTTCTGCTGAAGCGCCGCGGGACGGTCGACTACCCCGTGGCGACCGACGACCTGACCGTGCTGATTGAGATGCACGATGCGGACCTCGACCCTTACGCCGACCTGTCAGCGTACGGGCCCGATGTGGAAGGCGTCACCGAGTTCTTCCCCGACCGGGGGCCCAAGGTCTCCATCTCGGAACGCATCGCGGCCGACGAGCGGCGCGAGAATCGCTTCCGCACCACGCTCACCCATGAGTTCGGGCACGTGAAGTTCCACGGGCCGCTCTGGGCGCAGAAGTTCGCCAACGGCGACCTGCTCGAGCGCGGCGTGAATTCGAACAAGGCGATCTCCAAGCGCGACAACATCCTGGACGCGCCGCAATCCGACTGGATGGAATGGCAGGCCGGCTACATCAGCGGCGCGCTGCTGATGCCGGCCACGCCGGTCCGTCGCCTCGTTTCCGACTACTGCAGCCCGCGCGAGCTGCATGGCGATATCCATGTTTCGACGGAGCATGCCGCGCAGCTGATCCAGATGGTCATGGAGCGGTTCGTTGTCTCCGAAGAGGCTGCGCGCATCAGGTTGCTGAAGCTCAACCTGATCACTGCGACACACGGACAGGCCTCGCTCTTCGGCCGCTGATCGCGAATCCGCGGAACTGCGTATTTTTTCGATTGACTCCACTTTGGCGCGATATACGCTGATTAGCAGATCAGCCGATGAATGGAATTGCCAGAAAGGAGATCACGGTGACTGCACTGTCCGCCTTCCTTCGCAAGACGCCCGGCGAGGCGCTGCGCGAATACTTCGACCGGCCGGAGATCGGCCTGCCCACCGAGTTCGACTGGCCCGCATCGGACGCCGATTTGTCCGGGCCGCTTCTCGGCGCCATCGAGAAGATGTCCCGCGTCCAGCGCGACCGCATTTCCAACGACGCCGAGCGCGTCCATGGCCTGTCCGATGAGCCCGGGCAGGCCGCGATCTACAGCGTGGCCGAGGATCCCGCCTTCCTCGACGGGCTCGCGAACCCGCACGCGCGGTCACTCTGGATGTTCCTGAACGCGCAGGACCGCTTTCGTCATGCCGAGGAAGTCCGCTTCACGGAGGACCGCCGGCGCGGTCGGATGTGGGCAGGCTACATGACCGACGCCGGCTGCGTCGTGCAGCGCAATGCATCGGCCCGCCACGCCTTCGTCTCCGCGATCAAGGAGTTCTCGGGCGCCGCCCATGCACATGTCGACATCTTCGACCGGGTGAGGACGACCCATGAGGGCGACGAATGCGACCTCGTGCAGGTGACGATCTACCGCGAGGGACGGCCCGACGACCTGCTGCGTTTTGACGACAGGGGGTCTCTCGTGCGGCAGGCCTATCGTCCCGTGTTCGAGGCCGCGGTGACCTACGAGCCCGCCACCGGTGGCATCGAGGTGATCGCCAACGACAAGGCGACGCGCGGCGAGATCGTGAAGGCGACGGTCACACATCTCCTCGGCATCGAGTTCAAGGAGAACCGCCTGCCGCTGCGGTGCTATGATCTCTCGGTCCTGCTGAAACCGTATGACTTTCCGGTCGACCCGGAGGACGGGATCGAGGGCGTCGAAGTGCGCGAACTGCGGCTGATGCCGATCGACGACAGCGATTTCAGGGTGACGCTGGAAAAGCCCGCGCGCGCCGACGAGACGATCTGGACGAAGGCGGAAGAGCGGTTCGGGGGTCGCACGCCTCTGAGCGAGGGGTATGTGGTCACGCGGGCCAAGATCGCCGTGAAGCTCGCCCGCCGCCCGGGAGGCGACAGGCGGCGCACGCTGACCCTGACGATCACGTGGCCGCATGGATGCGACCTTAAGGATCGGACGGCCACCGAGCAGATGATCGGCGAGAAGTACCTGCGGCGCTGGGGGATCCTGGTCGATGACCTGCAGCTCTTCGAGGATTGATCTCGCCGCCCGCCGGCTGCTCTCGTCCATCGCCGGAACCCGTGACGCGCAGGTTTCGGCAATGGCGCTGGCGCATATGCGCGGCGCCGGCAAGGCGCTGATGGATGCCGGACTGCTCGTGCAGCGCGGCAGCGCGATGTCCGTCGTTGCCGAGGACGATCTGGACGACACCCCGACGTCCGTCATCGCCCACCCGATCACCGGCCAGCATGGGCATCTCGGCAACGCGGCATGGCACGACGAACAGGCGAGCGCCCGCCGTCGGGTCTATGCGCTGGACATGGCGGCAGCAGCTCGGCGGGTGGTCGCCCGGCTCGATTGCTCGCTCGGCAAAGACCCGGTGCCTTACCTCGACGGCGCGGTGCTGGATTTCGGGACGGCGCGGCTGCCGAAGCGAAGGGCGCGTGTCGGGATCTGGGTCGCCCGCGGTCTGACGACGCCGGCCGTGTTCGGGGAGTTCCGCCAGCTCGTTGCGCGCCGGCCAGCCGATGGGCTTCGGGTGGTCCTCGTTCTCGACCCTCCGGATCGGCATCGCTTCCGCTTCGTCCGGGGCCACGAGTTTGTCGCGCTGGCGGATGTGGTCGATCATGAAGATGGGCTCGCCATCGCCCCGGAAGTCCTGAGCGCACGCCTGCTGAAGGGACCGTCGCACAAGGGGCCTGTATGGGTCTCCGGCGACGGCGGTGTGCTGATCGTGCACGGCAGGTGGCACGAGTTCACCGGCGGCAAGCAGAAGATCGCCGTCGCCATGCTCGCCGAGGCCTGGCTGGACGGGGATCCGGTGCTGCCCGTCGCGCGCATCTTGGAGGAAGCCGAGTGCGGCCCCTCCGTGAAGCGACTGAAGAATCTCTTCGACGGCCACCCCACGTGGCAGGAGGTCATCCGGGAGAGCGGCTCCAGCGCATGGCTCGAGGTGTGACGCCACCAAAATCACGACGATCAGGCCGTCCTTCGGGGCGGCCTTTTTTGTTTTCGGAGGCCCCGATCTGCATTCCTCCCGTCTCCCCTCCCTCCGCCCTCCCGATCTCCTCCCCTCGCACACCCCAATCTCGTTCGCAGGCATTCGGCCAATCGCGAAGGAGACGACGATGTCAGTCACGCATCTCAACCAGGTCGAGCTGGCGGCTCGATGGAAGATCAGCCCGCGCACGTTGGAGCGCTGGCGTTGGACCGGTGAGGGCCCCGCCTTCATCAAGATCGGCGGCCGGGTCGTGTACCGGCTCGAGGATGTCGAGGCGTACGAGGCCAACCGGCACTGTTCGAGCACGGCCGACAAGCCCGCCGTGAAGCTGGCGTGAGGGGGCGGCCATGACGATCCCCAACCGCATCACCCTCGACAATCTGCCCACCATGCCGGTCGGCGAGATCGCCGCTCTGCCGGGCGACCAGCTGGCGCTCCTGAAGCAGGACGCCGATGAGCAGCTGCGCGCTGCCAAGAACCTCAGCGACTGGCTCGATGGCGCTATCGCGCTGAAATATGGCGACCAGGCGCAGGACGCGCGCCGCGCGGAAGGCAAGGACACCGGCACGGTCAGGCTGCAGGACGGCCCGGTCACGGTGGTCGCGGAGCTGCCCAAGCGCGTCGATTGGGACCAGGCGATGCTCGCCGGTCTGGTCGAGCGCATCCGGGCCGATGGCGCCGATCCCGCCGAGTACGTCGACATCGCGTTCAGCGTCGCCGAGCGCAAGTACACTGCCTGGCCCAAGGACATCCGCCAGGAGTTCGAGCCCGCGCGCACGGTCCGCACCGGCAAGCCGAAGTTCCGGCTGCTGCTCGGCGAGGAGGCGCTCTGATGGCCATCTCGCTCGCATCCCTGCAAACCTCGACGGTGTTGCGTCCGCCGCGCGTGCTGATCCACGGCGTCGCCGGCATCGGCAAATCCACCTTCGCCGCGTCCGCTGACGCGCCGGTGTTCGTCCTCACCGAGGACGGTCTCGGCAAGCTGCAGGTGCCGCATTTCCCGCTGGCGACGAGCTACGCGGAGGTCGCGGAGGCGCTCGACGCCCTGCTCGACGAGGACCACGCCTATTCGACCGTGGTCGTCGACAGCGTCGACTGGCTCGAGCCGCTGATCTGGGCCGAGGCGTGTCGGCGCAACGGCTGGCAGTCGATCGAAAGCCCCGGCTTCGGCAAGGGCTACGCCGAGGCGCTGACCATCTGGCGGGAATACATCGACAGGCTGAATGCGCTCCGCGACCGGAAGGGCATGGCGGTCATCCAGATCGCCCACACCGACATCAAGCGCTTCGACAGCCCCGAGCACGAACCCTACGACCGGTACGTGATCAAGCTGCAGGCCCGCGCCTCCGCGCTGCTGCAGGAGCACTCGGACGTGGTGCTCTTCGCCAACTACCGGATCTCGGTCAGCAAGTCCGACGTCGGCTTCAACAAGAAGGTGACCCGGGCGCTCGGGTCCGGTGCGCGCGTCATGCACACCGAGGAGCGCCCCGCCTTCCTCGCCAAGAACCGCTACGGCCTGCCGGAAACCCTCCCGCTCGAGTGGTCGGAGTTCCTGGCCGCCATGCCCCAATCCGCCTGATTGCGACTGAAAGGACAGAACGATGGCACGTTTCGACACCGCCTTTGACGCCACCGGCATCGAGCCCACCACCGCCTACGAGATCCTGCCCGCGGGCAAGTACCGCGCCCAGATCGTCGAGAGCGAGATGCGCGTCACGAAGAACGGGATGGGACAGTATCTCTGGCTGATGCTCGACATCCTCGAGGGGCCGCAGCAGGGCCGCAAGGTCTTCGACCAGCTTAACCTGGTGAACGCCAACCCGACCACGGTCGAGATCGCGCAGCGCACGCTGTCGGCGATCTGCCACGCCACGGGCAAGCTGCAGGTGAACGACAGCGAGGAGCTGCACCTGATCCCGATGACGATCCAGGTCGGCGTGAAGCCCCCGAAGGACGGCTACGGCGAGCGCAACACGATCCGCTACATGGTGCCGGAGGCCCCGCAGGCGACCCCGCCGAAGCCCGCCGCCACGCAGCCGGCCAGCGCTCCCGCGCAGTCGGCGCCCGCCCGCCCGGCCACCGCGCCCTGGAACCGCAAGAGCTGACGCCCTCGGCCGCCGCGGGCTGAGACCTGCGGCGGCCCGGACATCGCCAGACCCGAGAGACCGACCATGACCAACACCACCGACGCGGCCTGCGTGGCCGCGAACGCCCCCGGCTTGCCTGACGACACCCGGCGCCTGATCGAGATCGAGGACGCCATCGCGAAGATCCGCACGCAGATCGCGACCGCGGATCTGGCGCGGCAGCGGACGGCCAAGCCGATCGACCCCGACTGGTTTCACCGCGCGCGCACTGCGTTGCGCCACCTCAATCGCGAGCGCGCAGAGATCGTCGCCCGTCAGGGAGGCCGCCGCCGGCGCGAACGGCTCAAGGACATGATCATCGCCGTCTTGCGCGAGCGCCATGACGTCGCCGCCTGGGCTGCGGTGCTGGCTGAGGCGCGGGCGCGGCTCGAGCGGGATGAGGCATGCTGATGGCCGAGCTCCCCGAACCCCCGACGCCGACCCTCTCCGCGATCTACGCCTCCTACGAGGCCCGGCAGGGCGATGGCTTCCGCGACCATCTTGGCGCCTCGCTGATCGGCAAGGCCTGCGCCCGTGCGCTCTGGTACGACTTCCGCTGGGCGACGCCCGCGCGGCACACCGGCCGCATCCTGCGGCTGTTCGAGACCGGCCAGCTGGAAGAAGCCCGGCTCGTCCGCGACCTGCGCGCCACCGGCGCCACGGTGCTGGAGGTGGATCCCGAGACCGGACGGCAGTTCCGCGTCGAGGCCCATGGCGGGCATTTCGGCGGCTCGCTCGACGCCGTCGCCCTCGGGCTCCTGGAGGCACCGAAGACCTGGCACGTCGTCGAGTTCAAGACGCATTCCGCGAAGAGCTTCGCCGAGCTGGTCGCCAAGGGTGTCGTGCTCGCCAAGCCCCAGCACGCCGCGCAGATGCAAATTTACATGCACCTGACCGGCATCACGCGGGCGCTCTACGTCGCGGTCTGCAAGGACACCGACGCGCTGCACATCGAGCGCGTCCCGGCCGACGCCGACATGGGCGAGCGCCTGCTGGAAAAGGCGCGGCGGATCATCTTCGCCCAGCACCCGCCCGAGCGGATCAGCGCAGATCCCGCGTGGTTCGAGTGCCGGTTCTGCGACCACCATGGGCTCTGCCACGGTGAGGAGGCCGCGGCCGTCACCTGCCGGTCCTGCCTGCATTCCACGCCCATCGCAGGCGGCTGGCACTGCGCGCGCCACGACCGGCTGCTCGACCCAGCCGACCAGCGCCGAGCCTGCCCCCGGCACCTGTTCATCCCCGATCTCGTTCCCGGCGAGGTGACCGACGCAGGCGAGGACTTCGTCTCCTACCGCATGCGTGACGGCTCGGCCTGGACCAACGACGCCCGCGAGAAGGAGACCGCCGCATGCTGACCCTGCGCCCATACCAGCAGGCCGCGATCGCCTCGATCTACGGCTATTTCGAGAAGGAGAGCGGCAACCCTCTCGTCGTGATCCCCACAGCCGGCGGCAAGAGCCTCGTCATGGCCGCCTTCATCGACGGCGTGCTCAAGGCCTGGCCCGACCAGCGCGTGCTCGTCGTCACCCATGTCCGCGAGCAGATCGCGCAGAACCATGCCGAGATGCTGGGGCTCTGGCCCGAGGCGCCGGCGGGCATCTACTCGGCCGGGCTCGGCCGCCGCGACGCGCGGGCCCGGATCCTCTTCGCCGGCATCCAGTCCATCCACGACAAGGCGACGCGCATCGGCCATGCCGATCTGGTGCTGATCGACGAGGCCCATCTGATCCCCGGGCGGTCGAACACCATGTATCGCCGCTTCCTCAACGATCTGCAGGCGATCAACCCCGCGCTGAAGGTGATCGGGCTGACGGCGACGCCATTCCGGCTCGACAGCGGCATGCTGCACGAAGGCGAGAACGCGCTCTTCACGGACATCGCCTACGAGGTGTCAGTCCGCGACCTGATCGATCAGGGCTATCTCGCCCCGCTCATCTCGAAGCAGACCAAGACCCGCCTCGACGTGACGGGCGTGGGATCGCGCGGCGGCGAGTTCATCGCGCGCGATCTCGAGGATGCGGTCGACCAGGACGCCATCACGCGCGCGGCCGTGGCCGAGGTAATCGCCCATGGCGAAACGCGCAGGTCCTGGCTCGCCTTCTGTTCCGGCGTGCGTCACGCCACCCATGTCGCCGAGGAGTTCCGCCGCCGCGGGATCAGCTGCGCGACCATCTTCGGCAAGACTCCGAAGGACGAGCGCGACGCGATCATCGCCGCTTTCAAGCGCGGCGAGATCAGGGCGCTGGCCTCGATGGGCGTGCTGACGACGGGCTTCAACGCGCCGGCCGTGGACCTGATCGCCATGCTGCGGCCCACCAAGTCGGCCGGGCTCTATGTCCAGATGGCCGGACGGGGCACGCGGCTCGCCGAGGGCAAGGAGAACTGCCTCGTTCTCGATTTCGCGGGCAATGTCTGGCGGCATGGCCCCATCGATCTCGTGCGGCCGAAACGGCCGGGCGGTCCGGGCGACGGGCCGCCGCCCACCAAGATCTGCCCGAAATGCGGGACCATCGTGGCCATCGCCGCGCTCGAATGCCCCGGCTGCGGTTTCGAGTTCCCCGGCCGCGAAGTGAAGCTCGAGCCGACCGCCTCGACGCTGGAGGTGCTGTCGACCGGCAAGCCGCAATGGGTCGGCGTCTCCGACGTCACCTACAGCCGCCACGAGAAACGCGGCGGGCGGGTCTCGCTGAAGGTCACATATCGCTGCGGGTTCGCCTTCCACACGGAATGGGTCTGCTTCGAGCACGAGGGCTATCCGCGCCGGAAGGCCGCGAGCTGGTGGCGAGAGCGGGCGCCCGAACTGCAGGTGCCCGAGTCCGTCGACGAAGCGCTCATCCTGGCGGACGAGCTGCGTCGCCCCACCGAGATCGCCGTCCGCCCCGCGGGCCGCTTCACCGAAATCACCGCCTACAGGTTCGCCCCATGCCTTACAGCCGTGCCGGGCTCTGCGCCGTCTGCCATCGAGAGCCCCGCGGCTGGGGCTGGTTCGACGTGCGCTTCCGCGTCTCCGACCCGCGGCGCGACACGAGCCGCAGAGACCTCTGCAGCCGGGTTTGCCAGGACATCTGCCACCGGAGGTCGGGCATGATCGATCCGACCCCCAACGAGACGGCGGCCATGGTCGAGGGCGGCAAGGCCGGCGGCGCCTATCTCAACAGCCTCGGCCGGACCGATCTCGCCCTGCTCACCGAGAAGGAGTGGGACACATTCGTCGAGGTGATCGTCACCGGCTACTGCGACCACCTGCGCGACCTGGCGGCGAAGGACCGCGAACGGCTCGACGGCATGATCCCGGAGGTGCCCTTCTGATGGCGGACACCTCGTGGATGGCGCGCGTCGGGGCACGTCTCGTGACCAACGGCTACGCGATCCTGCCGATCGCGCCCGGCACCAAGAAACCCGGCCAGTTCGCCCGCGCGGTCTGGCACGACTACCCGCAGTGGAACCGGCATGCGAGCCGCGCCACGACCGAGTTCGAGGTCGCAACCTGGTCGACCTGGCCCGACTGCGGCGTGGGTATCGTGGGCGGTGCGGTCGCCGCGCTCGACATCGACGTCGCCGAGGATGGCGAGCTGGCGCTGCACATCGAGCGGCTAGCCCGCGAACGGCTGGGTGACACCCCGGCGCTCAGGATCGGCAAGCCGCCGAAGCGGCTGCTGGTCTATCGCACGCGAGAGCCCTTCGCCGGGATCCGGCGCGCGCCGCTCGAGATGCTCTGCCTCGGGCAGCAGTTCGTGGCCTACGCCGAGCATCCCGACACCGGCCGGCCCTACGCCTGGCCGGATGAGGGGCTCGCGGATCTCGACATCGAGAGCCTGCCCGAGATCGACGCCGAACGGGCGGCGGCCTTCCTCGACGAGGCGCTGGCGCTGATCCCGCCTGAGCTGCGCCCGAAGAGCCTCGGTGCGAAGGGTGCGAACGGGACCGGGCACCCATGTCTGCCGGCGCATGCACAGGCCGGCACGCTGGCGGCGATCCGCAGCGCACTCGCCTGGCTGCCGAACGCCGAGCTCGACTACGACAGCTGGATGCGCATCGGCATGGCGCTGAAGGGCGCGCTGAGCGAGGAGGGTGCTGCGCTCTTCGCCGACTGGTCGGCGCAGGCGGCCAAGAACGACCCGGCCGCGACGGCGAAGGCATGGGCGAGCTTCAAGCCCGCGCGGATCGGCGCCGGCACGATCTATCACCTCGCCATGGAGAAGGGCTGGCGCCCCGATCCCGACCTCCTGCTCGACGGCAGTCAGAAGGTTTGCGCAAGCGACGAGCATCCAGCAGCCGGCCTCCTCGCGCGGCTCGCCCAGCCCGAAGACCCGATGCCGATCCTCCCGCCTGCGCCGTCGTTCACGCTGACGATCCCGGGCGGGCTCGTGGGCGATCTCGCGCAGTACATGATCGACACCGCGCGCAGACCGCAGCCGCTTCTCGCGGTGGGCGCGAGCCTCTGCGCCCTCGGCGCGCTGATGGGGCGGCGCTACCGCACGACGACCGACCTGCGCACGAACCTCTACATCGTCGGCATCGCGGACAGCGGGTCGGGCAAGAACCACGCCCGCGAGGTCGTCAACGAGCTGTTCTTCGCAGCGGGGCTGGCGCACCACCTTGGCGGCAACAAGATCGCCTCGGGCGCAGGGCTGCTGACCGCGCTCCACCGTCAGCCCGCGATCCTGTTCCAGATCGACGAGTTCGGGATGTTCCTCGCCGCGGCGGCCGACCGGAAACGCAGCCCGCGCCATGTCACCGAGATCCTCGACAACATGACCGAGCTCTACACCGCCGCCTGCGGGGTCTTCCTCGGCGCGGAATACGCCAACCGGGACGGCTCGAACGAGCGGCGCGACATCGTCCAGCCCTGCCTCTGCGTTTACGGCACAACCACGCCGCTGCATTTCTGGGGGGCGCTGCAGGGCGCCAATGTGGTGGACGGCTCGCTCGCCCGGTTCATCATCCTCCCGAGCGAGGAGGACTACCCGGACGAGAACCGTCGTGCCGGGCTGCGCACGTCGCCGCGACCGCTGATCGAAGGGCTGCAGCGCCTTGCCGAGGGCGGCGGGGCGAGCGGCAACCTCGCCGGCCAGACCTCCGGGCCCGAGACCGCGGTCGACCCGATGACCGTGCCGATGGACGACGACGCGCAGGCGCGCTTCGACGCGCTGGGCGAGGAGATCACCGCCGAGCTCAGGGCCGCGGCCGGCACGTTCCAGACGCCGATCCTCGCCCGGATCGCGGAGAACGCAGCCAAGGTGGCACTCGTCCTCGCCGTGGGGCGCGATGCGGTCCAGCCCGTCATCCGGCTCGAGGAAGCCGTCTGGGCCATCGAGTTCGTGCGCCACTTCGCCCGGCGCACCATCGACGCCGTCGAGCGCCATGTCGCCGACACCGAGACCGAGGCGCATCTGAAACGCGTGCGCGAGATCATCCGCAAGGCGGGGACGGCCGGCGTCACCAAGTCCGAGCTGACCCGCGCCTCGCAATGGCTTCGGGCGCGCGACCGCGACGACATCCTGCTCACGCTCGTCGAGAGCGGCGACATCGTCACGGTGGAGCAGGAGACCGGGGGGCGGAAGGCCATGCGCTTCCGGGCGATGCGGTGAGGGCCGGGACGATGCTTCCTTCAACGGCCCCCATCCTTCATTTGAAGGAAGTTCCCGCCCAAGCCTCCGTCCCGCAACGGAAATCCGGCGCGGCGAACTTCTTTCAATATTTCACGCAAAGACCCTCGCGCGCGTGGGTGGGAAGGGGTGCCAGACACATACCCCATGAAGTAACTGAAATATTGAAAGAAGAGATTTATCCTCATTCTGCCAATGGCTTGCGGCCCCACTTCCTTCAAGTGGACGGGGTGAAGCCATTGAAGGAAGCGCCGGGCGCTCCCGGCATCGACAACGTGACCCTGACCAGACCTCGCGATCCCGGTCCGGGCGCGCGTGCAGCCCTCACCAGGCTGCCGTGCCGCCCCGGCCTCTCACTCGAAGAGGAGGTCGTCATGGACCGCTCCCCACACATCGCCCCGGCGCCTCTCACGGCTGCCGGCAGTCTCGACCGCTGCATTCTCGCGCTGGATCTCGGCACCAGCACCGGCTGGGCGTTGCGCGCCCCGGACGGGCTGATCACCAGCGGGACCGCGAGCTTCCGCCCCGGCCGCTATGACGGTGGCGGCATGCGCTACCTGCGCTTCACCAACTGGCTGACCGAGATCGACCGCCTGTCGGGGCCGGTCGCGGCGATCTGGTTCGAGGAGGTGCGCCGCCACGCCGGAACCGATGCGGCCCATGTCTATGGCGGGCTCATGGCCACGCTGACCGCATGGGCCGAGTTGCGCGGCGTGCCCTATGCCGGCGTTCCCGTCGGCACGATCAAGCGCCACGCCACGGGCAAGGGCAACGCGCCGAAGGAGGCGATGATCGCGTCCGCGCGGGCCCGAGGCTTCAGCCCCGCCGACGACAACGAGGCTGACGCCATCGCGCTGCTGCTCTGGGCGATCGAGACGAACGGGGGTGTCGCATGAGGTGGCATCCCAAGGGCTACGGCGGCCATCGCCGGGATCCGGAACAGGTGAAGCGCGAGGGCTGGCGCGAGCAGGGTCTGCTCGCCGTCTCGCTCGAGGATGCGCGTCTGACCTGGCCGGAACGCGAACTCGTCCGCCAGCTGGGCGAAAAGCTCTACGGCCCGCGCCTCTCCGAGGAAGGAGGGCGCCATGGATAAGTGGACCCCGTCCCTCGTCGAGGCCCGTCTCGCCGAGGCGGCCTTCGTGCTCAAGCGCCTGCCCGAGCCGCGGCGGCAGGGCTACTTCAGCACGTGGCCCGAGATCGTCCACTCCTTCGCCGACAAGGTCGGCCAGGAGCCGAAGCCCATGCGGGTGCTGCCCTCGCCGCAGGCGATCAGCCGGATGGAGGAGACGCTGACCTGGACCGCGTGCCTCGACCCCGTCGACGGCAAGATCGTCTGGATGCGCGCCCATGGCGAGCGGTGGAAGACCATCTGCTGGACGGTCGGACTGCAGCGCTCGGCCGCCCACCAGCACTGGCTCTACGGGCTCTGCGTCATCTCGCTGAGGCTCAACCGGCGGCGGTTCAACCGCAACCTGTCGAAGCGGCGCGTGATCGAACTGGCCGGTGGCGCGTAACCCTGCGCGCCAGAGGGGAAGGTGTGCGGCGGACAGTTTTCGACGGGACAGAAAACCGGTTCAGGGGCTAGGTTCGGGATAAGCTCGGGAGAGGCGCGCGCGGCGCGGTCCCGAGCGAAACCATCCTTTCGTTGGCGAGGCCCGCTAAGAAAGGAAAGGCGCTGATCCTTTCCTTGCGGACCGCTGTCCGCCCCGCCAAGCCCCCTCGGCCGAGTTCGCGGTTCCTTCCGCGCGACCTGCGTATGCTGGCGGGCTTGGCTCGGCATTTCGCCAGCGTCAGGGCCGGATTTTTGGGAAGCCACCCGGAAGCCGGAGCCACCCGCCACCCGCGCAAACCCCAATGAACGCTGGCCTTCGGGCCGGATACCCCGGATGCCGCTGGACCCTGCGTGGAGTCCGGCGTGGCATCCGGAGTCCGGATTCCGGCCGGCATCCACCTCATCGACGGAAACCACCCGCCCATGACGCTGAGCTTCGCCCCCGAGCGGATCGAGACGTGGCCGCTTGCGCGCCTGCAGCCCTACGCAAAGAACGCGAAGGTACATGGCGCCGACCAGGTCGCGAAGATCGCCGCAAGCATGGCCGAGTTCGGCTGGACCGTGCCGTGCCTCGTCGCCGAGGACGGAGAACTGATCGCGGGCCACGGGCGCGTGTTGGCCGCCACGCAGCTGGGGCTGCTTGAGGCACCGGTGATCGTGCTCGGGCATCTGACCGAGGCGCAGCGCCGGGCGTACCGCATCGCGGACAACAAGCTGACCGAACTCGGCACCTGGGACGAGGCGCTGCTGTCGGCGGAACTGAACGACCTGCTGGCCGATGATTTCGATCTGTCGCTGGTCGGCTTTTCCGACGGCGAGTTGGACAAGCTGCTGGCCTTCGATCCGGACGAGGGCGGTGAAGAAGAGGGTGGCGCCGGGGGCTCCGTGCCTCCGGTGACCATCCCGGAGCCGCCGCGCAATCCCGTCTCGCGGACGGGCGATCTCTGGATCCTCGGCGACCATCGGTTGCTGTGCGGCGACAGCACCAGCCAGGAGGATGTCCGCCGCCTGATGAACGGCGAGCGCGCCGTGCTGTTTGCGACCGACCCGCCGTATCTCGTCGATTACGACGGCTCGAACCATCCGACCCGCAACAAGATCCCATGGGCAGGTGGACGACGGCCGGCTCGGTGACAGAGTGGGGTTGTTCATCGGACCAACCACTCTGGAGCCAGCCATGGAGACCACGACCGACCGCCCCGTCGAACCGACCGCCGTCCGCACCGACCTTGGCGCAATCTTCGTCTCGCTGGAACTCAGCCGTTCGAGCTGGGTCGTCACCGCGTTGCTGCCGGGCGGCGGCGAGAAGATGTCTCGCCACGCGGTTCCCGGCGGTGACCTCGCCGGCCTGCTGGCGCGCCTTGCGCAGCTCGGGGAGAAGGCGCAGGCCCGCACCGGGCGCACCTTCCCGATCATCGTGATCCAGGAAGCCGGGCTCGACGGCTTCTGGATCCACCGTGCTCTGGAGAACGCGGGCATCGAGAGCCACGTCGTCGATCCCGCCTCGATCGCGACGTCGCGGCGCCGGCGCCGGGCGAAGACCGACCGGCTCGACGGCGAGACGCTGATCCGGACCCTGCTCGCCTTCAAGCGGGGCGAGCCGCGGGTCTGCGCCATGGTGCGGGCGCCGCACCCCGAGGACGAGGATCGCCGGCGCATCACGCGCGAGCGCAAGGCGCTGATCGCCGAGCGCGTCGAGCACGTCAACCGCATCAAGGGGCTGCTCTTCGCGCAGGGCGTCCGCGGCTACGAGCCGTTGCGCCGGGACCGGCGCGCCCGGCTCGAGGACCTGCGCACCGGTGACGGCCGCGATCTGCCGCCCCATCTGAAAGCGCAGATCCTGCGCGAACTCGACCGGCTGGAGCTTCTGCTCGACCAGATCAAGGCGGTGGAGGTGGAGCGCGATGCCGTGCTCGCCGATCAGCCGCAGGATCGCGAAACGCCCGCCGCGGCGAAGATGCTGCTGGACATCAGGGGCATCGGTCCGGAGGTCGCCGCGGTCCTGTGGTCGGAGGGGCTGTTTCGCCATTTCGGCAACCGAAGGCAGGTGGCGGCCTATGCGGGGCTGGCGCCGACGCCCTGGCAGAGCGGCGCGGTGCGCCGCGAGCAGGGTGTGTCGAAGGCGGGCAATCCACGATTGCGATCGACGATGATCCAGCTCGCCTGGCTCTGGCTGGGCCACCAGCCGACATCGGCGCTGACCCGCTGGTTTCGCGCGCGCGTCGAGCAGAATGGCGGTCGCCTGCGCAAGACGGCGATCGTGGCGCTGGCGCGCAAGCTGCTGGTGGCGCTGTGGAAATACGTGACATCGGGCGTTGTGATCGAGGGCGCCACGATGAAGCAACAGGCCGCCTGAGCACCGCGGCCGAGAAGGAACATCGAATACCGGCCCGGGCCTGATCAGCCCGGATCGGTCCAGGTGGGCGAGCCGTACCAGTCCGTGGCCTGACAACAGGACCGTAAACAAGAAGGGTGTCGCCCCCTGCCTGAGCCCCGCCCGCCGCACGCGGGATATTGGTGCAGCCGCTCCGCGCGGCGACCGGATGTGAGGTTGATCGTGCCCGGCAGCGGGCCGCGTCATGCAACCGGGCTCTGATCCTGGACCGATGGGTATCGAAGAAAGCGCCCGTCGATGCGTCGGCGCGTGCAAAACGCGGTACGCATGCACCGGGGCCAGACCGGTGACCGCGACCTGCAGCCGTCCCCCTCCGGCCGGGCCCGAAAAGTTGCACCGGCGGCGGCCCCGCCGTCACCAGCGAATTGGGGGCGCGCCGCCGGGGCCGCCGCCTCTGTCAGGCTGGTCTCAAACCGTTCCCGCCGGGCCTTCGCCCATCGCGCAGCCTCGAATCCCCGGATCTCAGCCTCCTTCAGAAACCGTCTCCCAGCTCATCGAAGGGATGAATCGCGATGTCAAAGAAACGCTTGACGAAGAAAAGCCCATGTGAGGACTGGACTCGGGGGGATGTGATGAGGGGGGAGATTATCGGGGTCTGGTCAGAGACCTGGCGCGAAATCTGGTCGAAGCTGGCCAAGCACCCGGATGCGCCGGAGGACCTGTTCTGCGAACTGTTCCGCGAATTGAACGCTGCCTGCTCCGCTCCGCTCGACCCCGCCACGGAACTGGCCGATACCGTCGATAACCCCGATCAGGCCCGCACGGCGTTCCGCCGAACCAGGGCATCTGCGTTGATGGGCGAGATCGCGTTGCTGGAGTTCATGGAGCGCGCGCATGGGGTGATGGTCGACCTCGGGGGCGACCCGCTGGCGAACCGTTACTTTGTGCTGATCGAGGCTTTCCTCAACAAGTACAGCCTGCGCTATGACCTGCGCCGACCCTTCAGCCTCAACCCAACATTGCCAGGTGTGTTCGCCCGCCTCATGCGCGACCTGAAAGACGCGACGGCGCAGGATGCAGCTTTGCACCCGCTGATGACGGAGTTTGAGGATGCCATCCGCGACCTTCGTGCGGACCGCTCGGCGGGCAGGATCAAGACCTGCATACAGAAGCAGGTCAACCTGCAGGAGGCGATTGGCCAGCGCTGCCCCGGTGTGACGACCAACACGCTTGGTCAGATTTGCGAGCAGGTCGGCACATGGCCGCACAACAAGGTGAAGGACGCGATGAAATGCCTATATGGCTTCGCGTCCGACTATCCTGGCATCCGGCATGGAGGGAACGCCAACAACAGCATCCGAGAGATTGAGATGCGGGACCTTGTGGGCATCACCGTGTTGCTCGCCGGGTTTGCACCGTATCTGACCAATCTGATCAATTCCGACAACGTGTATCGAGGCACATAGGGAGGATCGACATGTCGCAATTCTCGTTCCTCCAAGCAGAATTCGCCGAGGTGCACGAGCATGCCGTAAAGGCGGAAAGCCTGGCACTTTCCGACCCGCGCAGCGCCTGTTTTTACGCTCGGCTGGCGCTGGAGGTGATGGTCAAGTGGATGTATCGCCATGATCGCGCGCTTCGGTCGCCCTATGAAACGACACTATCCGCGCTGATCCACGAACCGACGTTCCGGAAGCTGGTGGGCGATGCGCTGGTCGCCAAAGGGAAGGTGGTCAAGGGCCTTGGCAACGCAGCAGTTCATGAATCCAAGCCCGTCGCCCCCGCGCGTGCCATCACTGCCGTCAGAGAGCTGTTCCATATCTCCTATTGGCTGGTCCGTACCTATGCGAAGGGCGCGAAGCCGGCCGCCACAGTCGCATTTTCGGCTGATGCGTTGCCGCATACCACTCAGGTGGAAGCGTCCACTCTCGGTAAGCTGAAGGAAATCGCGAAACGCTTCGAGGAGGCGGCCAGGGAGCGAGACCGCGCCGAGCAACTTCGCCTGAAAAGCGACGGCGACCGATTGAAGCTGGAGACCGAGATTCGGCGCCTTCAGGACGAAATCGCGAAGATCAAGAAGGCCAACCAGGCCATCCCCGACGGGCACGACTACAATGAAGCGCAGACGCGGGATGCTTTTATCGACTTGCTGCTAGCGGAAGCGGGTTGGACCTTCACCAGACCCGGCCACGATACCGAGTGTCCCATCAGCGGCATGCCGAACGCCACGGGCGAGGGCTTCGTCGATTATGTGCTCTGGGGTGACGACGGCCGACCGCTCGGCTTGGTAGAGGCGAAGCGCACTCGCCGAGATGCGCGGGAAGGGCAGCGTCAGGCCGAACTGTACGCCGACGCGCTGGAGCGCCAGTTTGGGCAGCGGCCGATCATCTTCTATTCCAACGGCTATGAGCATTGGATCTGGGATGACCGCCGCTATCCGCCGCGCCCAATCCAGGGATTTCTCAAGAAGGATGAGCTGGAGCTTGCGATCCAGCGGCGTGCGACACGCAAGCCGCTGGCGCCGGAGGACATCAACTCAAAGATTGTCGAGCGCTACTACCAGACCCGCGCCATTCGCCGCGTTGCGGAGGCTTTCGAGAAGGACAATCTGCGCAAGGCGTTGTTGGTCATGGCGACGGGTTCGGGCAAGACGCGCACCGTCATCGCACTTTCCGACCTGTTGATGCGCGCCAACTGGGCGAGACGCATCCTGTTCCTTGCTGATCGTGTTGCGCTCGTCAATCAGGCGTCGAACGCTTTCAAGGCGTTCCTGCCGCAGGCTTCGCCCGTGAACCTGGTCACCGACAAGGCTGCCCATGGACGAGTCTACGTTTCCACCTACCCGACCATGATGGGGCTGATCGACGAGACGAAAAGCGGTGTGAGGCGCTTTGGGCCGGGGCACTTCGACCTGATCGTTATCGACGAGGCGCATCGCTCCGTCTATCGGAAGTACAAGGCGATCTTCGACTACTTCGACAGCCTTCTGGTCGGCCTTACTGCAACGCCGAAGGATGAGGTGGACCGGGACACCTATGCGCTTTTTGACCTGGAGCGGAGATATACGCAGAAGTTGGTGACGCCTGATCAGGCGGCAGCTTGAAGTTGGCGGAGGCCGTCGCGGAACTCAACCCCTTGGATGATCTCGGGCAGG
>MDTD01112157.1_pt1 | contig 25479 bp, 23 predicted proteins | sample 811221 | NCBI WGS metagenome assembly MDTD01 (sample SAMN05326646, study PRJNA326480) | marine metagenome | isolation source: seawater | place: Pacific Ocean: South West | collected 2011 | reverse complement strand
TATCTGAAATTGCTATATGCAAAGTTTTTCCATCAATCTTAAATGGCGCTACAAAATTTACTTTTATATAATTTGATGGCAGAACTTTTTTAATTTCATCCGAAATTTCTACCTTTTTTAAATCAACTATTTCAAGATTTTGTTCTTTAACTAATATATTTAATATTTTCTCTTCATCTGTAAGTTTTAAATCAAAAACAGTTTCAATTTGCGATTTATTGCCTTCGGTGCTAGCTTTTTTTATATTGATTAGATCTTTTCCTGAAATAACATCGTTATCAATCAACACATTGATTAAATTTATCTCACTTTCTCGACTAATTTTAAGCATAAATTATAAAACTCTTGGTGCTATAAAAACCAAAAGCTCATTCATCATATCTGTTTTTGATTCACCTTTAAAGAGGTTTCGTAAAACTGGTATTTTATTTACTCCAGGAACGCTTTCTTTTCCGTCGGAAATATCATTTTTCTTTATTCCACCAATTACAACTATGTCACCGTCAGCCACAAGTAATTTTGTTTTAATCTCCATTTTATTGATTCCAACCGCTCCAGGGTTAGTTCTATCAGGTGTATCATTATTAACTTTAACGTCTAAAAGTACATTTCCATCTCCAATTATGCTTGGAGATACTGAAAGCTGTAAAGCTGCATCTTTAAAAGTAACAGGGCTATCGCCGCTACCAGGAACTTGAATTTGTACTCCTTGGGTTATTGAAGCTGTTTGATTGTCTAAAGAGAATAATTTTGGATTTGAAATAGTTTTACTTAATCCCTCTTTTTCAAGAGCTTCTAATTGAAATTTTAATACTGCTGATCCTGTTTTTCTTAAAATACCAATACCACTAGTTGCTCCAGTTGCATTAAAATTAAAAATTCCATCTGCAGCAGAACTTCCAGCTGCACTTATTGCGGCAGTTTCTGAAGAAATTGATGAACCGGTATCAACTGGTGCTCCCACAGTGCTTCCACCTGATGTACCTCCTGCTCTAACTCCTCTTCTGGTATAAGCTCCACCAAGTTTACTTGCCAAAGATCTTTCAAATGTAGACTTGGCCTCTACAATAAATGCTTCGATTAGTACTTGCTTAGTTCTGACATCTATTTCTCTTATAACTTTATCTACAATATCTAAATCTTTTTCTTTGCCTCTTACTATAATTGATCTTGTAGTTTTTTCTTCAGTAACTTGTACCATTGCAAATGAAGCGCCTCCTGTAGATGATGTAAACAGTTCCGTTATTGTTGCCTTAGCTTCTGCAGGTGTAATATAATATAATCTAAAAATTTCCGATATTATAGGTTCTACAGAGTCTTCTATTTCAACTTTTTTCTTAACAGCTGCTGCTCTCGCAGATTTGTAACTTTCTTGGGTTGTTAAAGTTGATGGTAAAGCTACTCTTATTATATTGCTTCCAACATCAATATCTGCTGCATAGTTTTTCATATCTAATAATGCGTTAAAGGCTTTGTCCCACGGAACATTAACTAGTTCTGCTGATATAGCTCCAGCAACATCTTCGCCAACTAAAATATTTATCTCACCAATTTCTGCCATTAGAGCCATGGCTTCTTTATAATCTAAATTTTGGAATTTAAATGAAACGTTCTGTTTTAACAATGAATATTCATCTGGAATTAATAAATAGTTTTTTTCTTTAACCGATGAAATTTTTTTTCTTTTTTTTAATTTAATAACATCGCCTTCTATAGGTGTTGGTCCCATTTCAGCATCTTTCTCAAGAACCTCTTTTCCTAATTTTTTAACGTCTTGTTTTATTAAAGGCTCATCGTGCTTAAATGGCTTTGATTTTTTAAAAACTGGTGTAGTACACGCAGATAAAATAAGAACTAAAGATAATAATATAGATAAACTAAAATAATTTCTACTCATCTTATTTCGCTCTCTCAATTATTTGATTTTTAAAATTGATCGCTAAATACATTTCATCTTTTTCAAAAACGGCTTCTTTAGTATTAAGCGCAACAAGTTTAATTCCTGGGCTTAATTCTTCAAACAAACTTAAAGTCAATATTTCACCATTCGGGTCGATTAATGATGCAAAACTTCCACTGTCACTAGCAACCACTCCAACTAATTTATATTTGTAGAGACTTATTTTTCTTTTTTCCTCTTCACTTTCTGGAACAGCAACTGTAGATGCGTTTCCTGTTAGTGACTCGTCCCCAACAAAAGGATCATTTAAGGGAAGTTCCTCCTCTTTGTTTGTAATCTCAGTTGAAATATTTAAAGATTGATTAGCTTGTTTTTGTTTTACTTGTTGATTTATTTCTTTGGCTTTATCGATTATATTCTGCTCAGCATCATGATTTTCAGCATTTGCAATATTAAAAATTATTAAAAATATAAACATTAGAAAATTTTTACAAAAAATCATCTGCTAGCCCCACTATTGATAAAGTTCCTTTAACAGTTATCGCTCCAGTTGAATCCCCTTTTACCACTCTAATTGACTCTTTGTCAAAATTTATCATCTTTTTTGATAGGGAAACTGCCCTTTTAAACTTAATATATCCTAAAAAATTGCCTGTAATCTCAAAATCTACTGGAATTGTAAAGTAAGCCACTCCTCCAGCTGATTTTTGTCCCTTTTTTTTCTTACCTTTTTTTTTCTTTTTCTTTTTCTTTTTTTTCTTTGATTTTTTTACACCGGCTTTCGCAAGAGCATCAGTTTTCGTTACTTCTTTAATTTTCTTTTTTTCTATTTTTGAAATAACAAGATTATTATTAGAGGCAAACTCACTTAGGGTTTGGTATAATCCTTCTACTTCAGCCCTTGTATGAAAAAGCGTAGAATATTGTTCATATTGAGGTGTTAATTTTTTAATTTTTTTCTTTTTTAATTTTATATCTTTGACAAGATTTTGAATTTCCTCTTTCTTTTTATTCATATCGTTTAATTGAGCTTTTTTCTTATCAACTATAGGACTAAGTATTGAGTAATATATAATTAAAAAAACAATAACTGAACCAAAACCTATTCCAATTTTTATAAGAGTTTTTTTATCAGAAAATTTTAGTAATTTATTTTTTATATCCTCTAATTTAATATCTTTTAAATCAATATTTTTTAAATCCATAAGTTATCCTTTTTTAATCTTTACAAAAACTCTAAAGCCTTTCATTGTTGCTCCACCTCTTGTTGTTTTTGGAAGTCTCATTGATGATAAAGAAGCTTGACCAACTAGTTTTTGTTTTCCTAGATTTTCAATAAATTTTAATATATCTTGATCGCTTGCAGCTACTCCTTGTATTGTAATCATATCTTTTCCGTTATATTCAACTTGATCAAACTTCAATCTTTTTGGAACACTTGATGCGATTTGTGCTAAAATTCTATAAGTTAATTCTTTATTAGATTTTAATGATCTACTAAGTTGTAAAGCTGTTTCAATAACTGCTAACTCTTTGTTAATCACCTTAACTTCTTTATTTTTTTGTGCATGGGTTTTAATTATAGAATTATAACCTTTTAATTGTTTGTTGTATGAATGAATATTCCAGAAAGATAAACCAAATAAAAAAATATAAATTGCTGCGATTGTACCTGCTAAACCTTTAAAAGCAAAAGATGAAATTGCTTTCATCTTTTTTTGTTGAAACATACTTTTTCTGTCAGGTAATAAATTGATATTTTTTACAGCAGTAACAAATTTATAATATCCAAATACATCAAGTTTTCTAAAAGCTAACCCTATACAAGTCGATAAATAGGATTTATTGTTTAAGTTTAATTTTTCCTCAAACTGCTGGGGTATTTTTAAGCCGTCAGTTGGATCAAACAAATTAAAACCGACATTTATTAAATTTTTTCTAAAAAAAGAAAGATATTCATCAACATTTTCTAAATCTGAAACTACTTTAATATTTCTAATTCTTTTTTCATATTTTGTCTCAAAGTCTTGAACTGCCTGTTTTACTTGAGTTACATACCTTCTTACTAATCCTTCTTTTTCTTCAGCGTCCTTGGATTCTAAAAGTATTTTTCTATCTAGGCCTCTTAAAAAAATGTCAGTTATTATTGGGTTATTATCATAAAGGATCATTAAATAATTTTCATCTAACCCAAATTCTAAAACAGCAGTTAAATTAGCATCTTCTGAAACTTTATTCGAAATTTGATTTATTTGGTCAACGGCAGATTTTAATGCAAAACATTTTACATCTATTATTACTGGATTTAGACCAGCATTTTTAATTATTGTCGTATAATTATTAATATCAGCAAGTTTAGATGCAACAAATAAAATATCCATTGTATTATCTTTTTGATTTCGATTGATTACTTGATGAAAAATAGAATAATCATCTAAGTTATCAGTAAGCTGAACTAAATTTTCCCAAAGTGAGTTTGTTTCGATCGCTTTTTGTAGTTCATCCTCTTTCATTAAGGGAGCTGTTACAACCCTGATAATCGCACTTGTGACTGGAATTGCTATTGCTGCATTTGGGGTTATATTTTTTGCTTTTTGTAAAGCCAAACTAAGTTCTACAGAAATTTTATCTGCATTTTCAATTACTGAACTTTCATCTGGTATATCTAATTTATGTGTAAAAAATTTTTGTAAGACCCATTGGTTTGCTTTGTTAGTGGAAATCTGGGCTAGTCTAATTTCTTTATTGGTTAATTCTACTCCAAGAATTTCTTCACCTTGAACTGAAGATTTGCCAAGTTTTGATTTAAAAAAACTTTGAAATTTTGATTTTAAATTATTTATTTTTGGACTTGAAAATTTTTGAACTTTACCTCCATCCTCTGTTGACTTTTTTAATTTAATATTTTTTAATTTATCAAATAAATTTTTGACTTTACCTAATTTATCATCTTTTTTAATTTCTTCAGACGACTCTTTTTTTATATTTATTTCATTTTTTTGTGCGTCTTGAGTTTTAGATTGGTTTTCATTTACTGAAGGTTGAGAAACTTGTGTTGAAGGTTCCAAATTAACATTTGGTTGTTCTATATTTTCACTTTTTACCTTTTCATAAGCTTCTTTTTTTAATCTCTCGCTTTCTGCATGAACGTCATCAAACCATTTTTCTAAAATAGGTATAGCATCCTCAAGATTTTGTGTTCCGGATGAAGAAATTTTTTGTTTGCCATCAATATAAAGTCTTCCTACCCAATTTTTTGATTTTAATTCTCCTTTATATTTATCTTGTCTTACATAAATATGTAGTCTTCCATCTTTTTTGTGAATTACTTGATGTTCAGCTTTTTTTTCTTCACTAGAACTTTCTAAATTTTGATTTTCTTTATCTAAATTTTCAGAAACATTTGTGTCTTCGTTAGAATTATCTACTTCAGATTGAATTTCTGAGGATTTTTTTATATCATCGGACATAACTGTGCTATTTTCAACTTCAGGTATATTACTATCTTTAGTTGTATCATTATTCTGATTATTTTCATCATCAGAATTTATATTTTTATCTTTATAATCTTCGCTCATTTTTTACAAAATATTTTTTCTCTAACACAATTTGTAAAAACTATAACACAAAAACAATTTTTGTCTAACACAAAAGTCTGAATTGATGCTCAATTTGGGTTAAATTTTTAAAAAAGTCAATAAAATCAACATTTTTTAAAGTTTATGAAAAATAAAAAATTATTTATATTTCAATATATATTTATTAAAACTCTAACACAAATTAAAATATCTCTAACACAATCAAAAAAATGCTTTTGTGTTAGAGAATTTATATTAAAAATTTTTTTAAAAATATCAATAAAATCAACATTTTTTAAATATTAAACTAATAATTGATTTTTGTGTTAGAGTATATATTTTTTATATTAGATTTTTCTAAATTATTTTTTAAGAAATTTAATTCTGTCTTAAAGAGTAAATTTTTTTACTTTTTAGTCAAAAAATACGTGTGTAGCTGTATATTTTATTTTTTAAGGAAAAAAATTTTTGTAAATTCAATAATTAGTTGTATTTTTTTAAAAATTTATAATTTTTGAACTCCAATCATTAAAATTAAACCAATTACAAATAATATTGAGACAGATAACAAACCAATTCTTTGTGAAAACATAAAAGTTGTTGTCCCTACAAGTATTGGCCCAAAGAAAGAAGTAATTTTTCCAGAAAAACTGAAAAGTCCAAAACCTTTTCCTAAATTTTCACTTTGTAATAGTTTTGACATTAAAACTCTGCTAGCACTTTGAATTGTTCCAATAAATAAAGAAATAAACATTACCGTATTAAAAAATTCTTTTTTTGTTTCAGCAATTAGAGATCCGTAAATTACTGCAAGTGTTAATGCACAAATACAAATCATGATTATATTTTTTGAAAAAAATTTATCATTTAGATAACCGCCAATTAAAACTCCAAGAAAAGCTACTAAGTTACCATAAATTGCTAAACTTAATAATTCTTTAGAAGTGTAATTAAATACACCAGTAGCGTAAACTCCTCCTCCAGCAATTAAAACGATTAAAGCATCTGCATAAACCATTCTTGCAATCAAAAACTTTCCAGTATTCGTCAATTTATTATTCCAAACAATATTGATTATATCTTTCAGAAAACTTTTTTTTTGATTTAAATTTAAACTTGTATTAATAGGGTTAGTCTTTTTTTTATTTAGTGAATAAAAAAGAGGCAAAGAAAATATCAAAAACCAAAGTGCTACGATATAAGGTACAAATCTAATATTCTCAAATTTTTCTTTATCAAGATTAAAAAGTGTCTGTTGAGGTATAATAAAATAATATAAAATAAATAATAAGATTGGAATAGATCCAATGTAACCTAAGGCAAAACCAAAGCCAGAAGTTTTGCCTATGTTACTATCATTTGAAAATTTTTTAAGAATAGAATTATAAAATAATTGTGCTGTCTCATAAAAATAATTTGATATAAAAAAAATTATTAAAGTTAAAAAAATAAAACTTTCTTGTGGTTTGCAAAACCAAAATAAACAAGTTGTCAAAACGCACAAGAAGGTAAAAATTTTTAGTAATTTTTCTTTTCCATTAACTATTTTATCAGCATAACTTCCAAGTAGAGGTCCGGTTAATGCAACCACTATTCCACATAAACCAGCTGTCCATTGCCAATATGCTGCACCCAATTGTACATCACCAACAATTTGTTTTGCAAAATATGCTGAAATTATAAAAGTAATTATAATTACTGAATAAGCTGAATTAGCTAAATCATATAAAGCGTATGAAATTTTTCTCATTTATTTTTTTGAAAAATAATTTTTATTTAAATAAAGCAATTTTTTTAGTGATCCGTCTAGTTGCATCTTTTTCAATAATAAAATCATTTCTAAAGTAGTTTGAGATATAAATGATTTGTATATTGTTTTGTACTCAGTTCCTAAATTAATTCTTTCTCTATTATAAGAAAGAATGTCTCTTTTATTAAGATTTACTACCTTTCTTCTTATTGTCTCTCTTAGTAAACCGAAAACTTCCGAGATGCTAACATAATTAAGTTTTTTTTTAATCCATTTTATAAATTTTGAAACCTTCATTTCTTTTTCAATGTCTTGATAACTTTTGTTGCAATTTTTATTTGATTTATACAGATGATTGCTAACAACTAATCGTATAATAATAAAACTATCAAAATCTATTCTAAGTTCTTTTTTAACACGATTATAAAGGTTAATTAAAAACATCATCCAATTATAGAGCCATATGGAAAAAGTTTTATTATTTAAAACATTTTCTCTATTATCAAATTTTATCAAGTTATTTAAAGTTATACTCATATTATTTTATAGTCTTATGACAAATATAGAATACAACCTTAAATATATACAATCAATCTTTTACTAATATAAAAATTACTAATTAATTAGGATTTCCTCGTATATCAGTTGTGGACTCTTGGTATATTACAACTGACAGAGTTTAAAATTTTTTATAACTCTTTCATAATCCCAGGATAAGTTAACTGGATTACAATTTAATTCTTTGAAGTAATAAACTTTAGTTAATGGAATCGATGGATCAATTTCAGTTAGAATTATATTTAGTTCGTTATTTTTTTTTCAATTGTAAAATTATACTTACAAACATTTGAAGTTGTCCAACACATCAATGTGCTTAGAACTATTAAAAAAAATCATAACTTTGGGAATACTGAACATGATTAATTACTGTCTATAACAACTATTGTTAAATCGTCTTTTTGTATTCTTCCAGACTTAATCATATCCTCAATAATTTTATTTAGTCTTTGAGAATTAGGAATGTTTTGGTGTTTCTTAATATAATCTTGGAAACCTTCTTGACCTAACATTTCTCCTTTCTCATCTTTCATCTCAGTTATACCATCAGTAAAAATATACATAGAACTTTTTTCAAATGAAATTTTATTTTCAGTAAATTTAAACTTAGGAGCTATTCCTAGTGGGGGACCTGCCTCTTCTAAGTTTTTAAATTCTTTACCTTGAGAGAATATTAATGGAGGTTCATGACCAGCATTTGATAAGGTTAATTCTTTATTAATACTATCGTAAATACCGATAACCATTGTAACAAACATTCCTCTTGATGTTGTTTCACATATCTCATTATTTAAAATTTCAATTAGTTTTGATGTTGAATAAATAGTTTTACTCAAACACCTATATAAACTTGATGCTTTAGACATAAGTAATGATGATTTAATTCCTTTGCCCGATACATCTGCAACACCAAAACCGAATTTACCATTACCCAAATCAGAAAAATTATAAAAATCTCCAGAAACGATTTTTGCAGGAATATTTATGCCTGCTATTGGAAAAGAAGAGTCTTTATTTTTTGATAACAATGTTTTTTGTATTTCTCCTACTATTTCTATTTCTTTTTGTATTCTATTTTTTTCTACAAGTTCTTTAGCCGACTTTGCATTTTTTATAGCTAATGCTGCAGGTCCTGATAATGTTTCTAAAAGTTTTCTATCATTTTCTTCAAATAATTTGTTTTGTGTTTTTTTGTTTAAACAATGGAGTACACCAATACATTCTCCTGATACCATTAGTGGTGCACAAAGAACAGAATATGTTGTAAAATTAGTTTTATTATCAAGGTCGAAATAAAATTCAGCAATTTCTCTTACATCTTTTCTAACATCTCCAACCCTTATACATTTTTTACTTAAAGCAGCTTTACCCATTACTCCTTGCGTAATAGGAATTTCATAATCCTCTAGATAAGATTGGTATTTGGACGTAATACATTGAAAAACTTGTTTTTTCTCGTCGATTAAAAATATATTTGCAGCTTGAGCATTTATTCTTTTGATTATTACCTCTAAAGAATTTTGCAGTGTTTCTTTTAGATCTAAAGATTTTGCAAATTCTTGATTTAATTGTGTGACTAAAGCTAAATCTTTGGTGACACTATCGTCAACTTTAATTTGTTCACGTTTTTTTGATCCAAAAAACATATTTTTATATGGTAATTTATCTCTTTTTTGATATTTTTCCACCAATGGAAGTACTCATTCACTCCCCTAATTTTTACTTACATATTAATGATGCTGTTGTATTCATTCAATTGTGCATAAATGGTATTATTGAGATTGCATCACAATTTAAAATTTAGCTGTGCTTTATATAGCAGTTTTTATTTTTGGAACTTTAATAGGGAGTTTTTCAAACGTTTGTATTTATAGGCTGCCAATCGAGAAAAGTGTAATATCTGGGAGATCATTTTGCACTAAATGCAAGAAACCAATTCGTTGGTTTGATAATATACCTCTTATTTCCTACTTAATATTAACTGCAAAATGTAGAGATTGTGGACATTTAATTAACTTCCAATATTTTTTAGTAGAGTTTTTGGTTGGAGTAAGTTTTTTATCAATATTTTATATTTTTGGTTTTACAACTACTACCATTTTATTTTTTTTGTTATCTGCATGTTTTATAATCATTTTTTTTGTTGATCTTAAACATTATATAATTCCAAATGAGTTAAGTTACTTCTTAATGGCATTAGGGTTTTTAAAATCTTTTGATCCATATATAAATAATAATATTTTTCCAAATTATTTAAATTCTTTAATTGGTGGATTGCTGGGATATTTTTTGATTTGGTTGATAATTTTTTTTTATAAAAAAATAAGGAATAGAGAAGGTATGGGATTAGGAGATGCGAAACTTTTATGTGCTATTGGATTTTGGTTTGGTTGGGTTTCAATTCCATTTGTTATTTTTTTATCTTCTTTTGTGGCTTTAGTTTTTGTAATACCAGGATTAATAAGCAAAACTAGAAATATGAAATCTCAAATTCCATTTGGTCCTTATATAATTGTTGGATGTTTAATTTATATAATTTTTATGAATGATATAAAAAACTTTTTGTTATATGGATAAATTTTTATTTTTTAATATAATTATCACTTCTCTAAATTTATTCATTATTGTTTACGCTTATTCACTAAATTTTTTTCCGAAATCCTGGAGAAGAAAAGTCAATCAAGATACTCTTGTAGGATTAGCATTAATTTTTATTACAATGGTAAATATGTTTTTGTGGATAATATATTTTTACTATAAAATTTTTGAGCCATTTAGTTTTTTTGGTTTTCCTGTATAAGACTTAAAATTTGTTAGTAACATTTAAACTAAGCTCATAATTTGGTGTGTTACTATTAAAATCTATATTTGACCCAATTAAGTACTCAAAGTTATTTCTAAAAGTTTTATAATTCATTTCTGATGACAAATTATTATTTACATCAAATTTAAATATATATGCTTCGCTTTTTCTTGTTGAAAGGCTACCTGCTAGTAAGAAAATATTATTATATCCTTTTCCAATATTTTGATTTCTTTCATACTTTGAAGTCAATGATAAACCGTTATAAGTTTCTAAATCAAATCCTAGGCTACCTCTGTAATTATGTGTTGAATTATTTATGTTTTCTAAAACAAAATTTGTTTCATTAGAATTATATTCAAATTTTTGTCTAGAAGTTGGGCTAAGATCTAAATTATAATCGAGTTGAAAGTTCGGCTTTATCACACCGTTGTCAATTTGGATTGTTTTGTCTATTACTGACCCAAAAGAAGTAATGATTGTACCGATATTATGGGCTGCATATTTTAGATTTAATCCATCTAAACCTGTTTCAGTATATTTTGACAATGAAGTATAACCTAAGTCAAGTTTAAGATTAGGTGTGAAGTCAAAATTACTGTAATTATATGTTTCTCTTAATTTTACTGAACTAAATATTTGTCCACCCTTTCGTTTGCCATCAGCTGAACTTGTTCCACTATTGTTTACCAATGTAGAGTTTAATGCACTAATACCTAATAACCCATCGATAAAATAATTGTCGCCTTTCGGTTTTGTTTCATAAAATGTTACACTGATAGCGTTCATATCTAAGGCACTTCCTAAATTTCCGACACTTATGTCATCATTTCCAAGTCTAACTGCAAATCCAAAAGAGTTACCGTCTTTTTTTTTCTTATCTGCTCCAAGGGTAATTGCAGATGTATTAATAGTTTGTGCTGAAGATGTTATTGTATCACCTATTTTACCTATACTAATCGTTCCTTCACTCCAGAATGACCATCCTTGAGAGTTAAGATAAGATTGAAAAGATTTATCTTCACCAAAATATATAGGTACAATAAGGTTTGATAACGATGCTAAAATTTCATTTGAAAATTGCAGTTTAATGTTTTGATTAGATAAGCTTTTGCTTTCTCTATTTCTTCTAAGCCATTCCATACGATTTAAAATTGGATTAGTAGTTTGACTTATAAGTTTTTTTGAGACATCTGCCTGAGTTTTAACTGATGCTACATCATCTTTATTAGATGTTGGATTGATACAAGTGATTACTCCATATCCACATGTTAAACTATACTGATATACACCTCGATTTTCTTCATCATTATCAAAATCTGCTAAAAACATTTTAGAACCATCTGAACTAAATGTTACAGCTCCGAGACTTGTTATTTCGCTGTTCGCACTATACTTGCCCTCATAAATTATATTGCCAGATAGATCAAATGGATTGGATAATGTAAACTCCAAGACATCTTGTGTGTCCGCACTTCCAGTTAGGTACATCTTTGATCCATCAGAACTAAATTCTAAGCCTTGAGCATGATCTTGAATTGAATTTAAGTCATTATTATGTCCAGAGTACTCATGAATTTGTGTTGGATTAGATATATCGAATGGACTAGTTAAAGAAAATTGTTTAACAGAATGTTTATTTGAATTACCATTTTGATCAAAGATAAAGATTTTATTACCATCATTACTAAATGAAAAAGATCTCATCTCCATACCACCACCAAAAGTTTGCGCACTTCCTGTTACAAAGGAACAGGTGGAAACATCGTAGGGTGTGGTTAATGAATATTTATCAATAGTCTCTGTAGTACGTGTATCAAGTACAAAAATTGCTGTTCCCTCTGGATTAAATCTGAACATTACTGCATCATTTTCACCATTATCCAGATTACATGTTTCTGATGTTAATGTTGCTGTAGAAATAGTAAATGGTGATGTCAATGTATATGTAAATATTTTATTTTGTATTCTACCTGTACTGTACATTTTAGTTCCATCGGGATTAAAAATTACACCAGATGGTTGTCTTTGTTGATCATTACCCCAATTAATATTATTGACGAACTTGGAAACTGCTCCAAAACTTTTTGAATTATAGAATATTAATACTAAAACCAAAATTTTAAATATGCTTGGATAATTTTTAATATTTAATAACATTTTGTAATTTTTTAATTAAAAATTAGAAACTACTGTCTCTCCAGCCACCTTTATTAGATATAATTTCACCAGCAATAGCTCGAATTTGATACAGGGTAGCCTCTTGGTCTTCTTGGCCTGCTACGTTTCCAAATAATTCATCTCCAAATACAACTAATTCTGAAAGGACACCTTCTCTCACAAACCTGCACTCATTAAATTGTGCTGTAACATCTAAAGCATCTGTAGCGGTTGTTGTGGGATCATTATTAGTTGTTATTTGAGCTCCAGTATCTACACCTCTTTGCTCTAGTCTTGAAGAATTGTTAGTTCCGCATTCATCATCTGCAGCACATACATACGCATTTCCAGGGTCACAAAGATCATCGTTAGTACCTGATTCAGGTGGTGGTTGAAATACTGGAAAATAAACTTGGCCTTTAAAAACTGTTGGAGGTGCGGAAGTTTTTCTATATTGTTTTGGGGTGTTATCCTCGCCTGCTGAGTTTTTATCAAGTTTAATTACCCATGCTTTCTGACCTGGTGTGGGACAACTTTCTCCCGTAGTATCGCCTGTTGTGATTTCACAAATTGGTGATTGATCACCAGTAGGTGTAGTGATACTAGCTGCCGCTCTAAAACCTTCTAGGGCCTTCAAAGTAAATGCAGAGTCAGGTATCCTCTCCCCATCTTGAAGTTTAGTTTCCCTAGGAATTCTCCCGGTTCCATTTAAATTTGGATCAAAATTTGGAAAATTGCTATCTTTTATTCCATATAAAATATTATCTAATTCTGGCTCTCTTCCACCTAAATCATTAAAATTACCAGTTCCACCAAACAACCAAAGATTTTGAGTACTTAATCCTATTCCAGCATCCATTGAGAAATAAGTGTATCTTGCATTTGTAGTGTTTGCATTAAGATTGAAAAGAGTGACTTGATCAAAAAGTTCTGCATCATTTTCTTCAGAATTTGTTAAATTAATCTTTGTGATTTTTCCTTCATGATCATTTACGTAAACCATTGCACCTCTCCAAGGAATATCATTTCCTGTATCGGGAGTAATTACAACTGGATCTGTTGGAACGGCGTTTCCAATATCACTTCCTGAACTTGTCATATCAACCGTCACATCGTCCAATGAAAATATATCATTAGCTGTATCAACTAGTGAAATAGGTCCACCATTAATTTCTGCAGCATATATTGATCCAGGATTTTGAAGATCCTCTAGGTCTATTAGAAAGACTGCTGAACCACCACATGGACTATTTGGAGCCATACCCCCTCCCATTACAGCTACATAATTATCCTCTTTGTAGTCTCCTCTTTTGTTTTTATCTGCATTAGGAATTCTAAAAATTCTTGGTGTAGACCATGTTTCACCTAACTGACTATAATCATATCTTGGTTCAATACCTTGAGCTCCACCACAACTGGTTGAGATAGAAAATTGATCGTCGGGAGTTGGGTTGGTTTCTGAAACAAAAAAGTTAATAGATTTCTCCTCACTTAAAGTAACTTGTAAATTACCATCGACTATTCTAGCATCACCAATAGTCAAGTTTTTCACTATACCATTTTCGTCAATTTCAGTAGCTTTTAACATGCTAGGTGGTACTACATCTCCGTCTGCAAAATCCAAATTTATAGCATCAAATGTGAAAACAGATCCGGTGTAACATGAGCTAGTTCCATTTTCAGAAAAGGAACCGTCTAATCCAGCGGTATCGTTAGTCTGACAAGATGCTATTGCAATTTGCTCTGCATCATCGTTGTGTGGTTCTCCATCAGGAGGATTAGGTTCAGCAGCCACATCCCTTTCAAGAGCATCTAATTGATTATCATTAGCTGTTTCACCTTCTAAAGACTCAGAGGATGAAGCAGAACCGCTTAAATACTGATGCTCAGTAATAGTTCCATTAACATCAGCAATTAAAACTCTATTTCGAACTTCATCGTGATAAACAGAAAACATATGTATAGGTCCCCTACCATCAAGAACAATTGGATGAGTAATATCTAATACTGAAAATCCTGATCCACCACGACCATAGGGCACAAATAATATTGTATGCCAATTTTTTGAAGCTTCTCTTTGTCCACTTTGATCATAACCTCTTATAAATACGTCATGAACCACTGGTGATCCATCTACTCCAAAAATTGGATTTGATCCTCCAGCATCATCGATTTTACCATTAAGATCTGGATTTACCATCTTTGGTAATAAAGCCGCCATAAAAGGTGGAATAAAACCCCATTCTTCTCTTCCAGTCTCTACATTTATAGCATGAAGAATTCCACTATTTGATCCTGCATAAATAATTGGTTCTCTCGATGCATGTCTAGACATGAAACCAATATAATTATTTTGTTGTCTATAATATGCTTCTTCTCTTGTTGATCTAAAGTCTACGTTCATATCTGGCGGGCCCACTTCTACAAGTTGAGAATGGTAAACATCTCCCATTACATGTGATCTCACTTGATCAGTTGTTCCACAATCATTAGAATAATTAAAATAGTCAGTGCCTTTCATAAAGTTTATTAATCCAAGAATATCATCTGCATTACCATCTACTCCTAGTGCTGTGTTGCTGCATGCATCATCTGATCCCGATGAGTTGTAATAATCACCAACCCTATAACCTAACAAATTGAACAAATTAGTTATGTTATCTGAATTATCAGTATTAAAATTATCCCAGTTCCCAAGATAAGGAACGTTAGGCATGGCGGTCCAGAGATTTCTTCTATCTACTTGATCAGCAGGTTCTGATTGAGCTAAGATTTGCTCAGCAGCATCCCATATTGGGTTCAAGTGATCTACTTCTTTCTGTCCTTGATCATTAATATCAATTCTTTTTTTATATAAATGCCCTTCCCATTCTCTAAACTGTTTATAAGTAAATTGGGCTTGATATAAATGACCGCCTTCCTCGAGGGTAGCTGTAATTGATGGCGCCGTAGAGGACAGTCTAGTTTGAACAATTTGTCTTATTTTAGAGGCTAATTCAGTTTGTAAATCAGCAGGTGTATCAGCAACAATTGTTTCTTCACAATCTTCATTCCCTTCTGCTGCGCATGATCCCCTCCATGCAAGAGCATCAAATATATCCATTCCTCTATCTCTAATATTTCCACCATAAGCAACAAATAAAGTTTTTATTCCCATTCCTCTTAATGTAGCAGTTAGTGTATGCGCATTACCTCTTTGACCTTCCACACCAGAATTTCTCATCATTCCATCACCAATAACAATTACATAATTTTTTTGGCAAGTTACCTCTGGTTTGTATACTTTCCCACCAGCATTACCGTCTGTAAAGTATTTAAAAGCCATTTGAGCCCATGCATTTGAGTCTGTTCCAAATGCTAAACCCAACGGTCTCATTACAGTCATAATTCTTGATGCGCCTTGAGGACTAATTCCTATATTTAAACAAGAGTCTCTGTTACACCGCCTTGATGTACCAAACGGATGGTTGGCACCTCTCCATCCAAGATAGTAAGTGCATCCATGCCGAGAATGACATCTTCTTCCACCCATCCCTCGATTTTTAGGTCCACCAGTTTGGCCTGCATTCCAATGTCCAAATCCAAAGTGAGCTCCATTTGTTAATGTTGAGTCATTGACAATCGTATTCATTGCATCTTTAAGGCCTGTCCATCTTGTTACTAAAGGTCCTCCCATTTGAAGTAACCAGGCTGTATCTCTGTCATCTACTGTAAATAAATCTTCATCAAAAACATCTACAAATCCTCTATTAGTAGAAACTATTACTCTGGTTGCCGATACTTCCACTCCTGCCACTTGGCTAAATCTTACTGATGATGCATCTAATTCACCTGAGTCTTCCTCGTTCTGTGCTGTGTTTTGAACACCTGATCCAACACTTGTTACCACTGTACAGCCTTCATTGGTGACAGTGAGTCTTTGAACTGCATTATTTATCATGCTACCAACATAAACTTTAGAATTATCTTCAGGAGATACAGCTACACCAGATACTGTTATTAATTGATTAGCTAGGTTAGGCGCATTAACAGGATTACAAACTAAGTTTCTTTGTCCTATCGAATACTGCCCTCCATTTAATGTAAGAGGAAAACGGTGTAAACTTCCGTTGGTCATATAAATCATTGATCCATCACTGGCAACTGAGATCCTTACAGCGTTCCTCATTATTTCGCCAGATGTCGACATTTGATTAAACCTTTGATCGGTGCAACTATTGGTATCCAGATTACATGATCTAAAGTTTCCATCTCTACCTATTCTTCCAACCGTAAAAAGATAGGGAGTGCCATTAATTTCTTTAATATCTATTGCTATAAATTGGTCAAATCTATTTCGGGAATTTCTAATTGCATATATGCATTGTCTAGTCGCTGCATCAAATCCGAAAATCATATTTCTTGCCCTATTATCGAAACTCTGAGCAAAAATTAAGTTTCGACCATCATGGTTTGCTAAAAATTTAACTTGTGCTGTTCTTTGTAGTCTTATTCTGGCATTCCAGCCCCCTCTAAATCTTCCATCTTCAATGTATATGTTACAAGGAACTCTTCTTCCCCCAGTTACTCTACCAAAAGCTCCGTTTCGTGTTCCATTGCTATTGTATTTTATTATCCCATTTCTTTGAGTTTGAGATAAAAAAAGGTCGTTGTTATTATCGAGCACAGCATTAGGGACTGGCATAATTCCATCGCCGCCAATTCTTGCGTTCATGCTTGCAGAGCTATCTACAAGAAACAAAATATTTGCTGCAACATCTCCGGCACCGGATCCAGGTGGAACGGGTTTTGAATTTGCAGTATTTGAAATTGAAATAAAAATTATTAACAAAAAAAATTTATATAATTTTTTCATATTAAAAATTTGCCTCTACAATATCTTCACCCATAGTGTAATCTATTAATTCTAAATTTGATATATACAAATATTCAATAATATCTTTGCCTAACTTAGCTTTACGATATCTAATTAGTAAACTGCCAATATCTAATTTTACACTTCCTGTCCAATTCTTTTCACTGGCATCTTCACCCGGGTCCGAAATAAAATCTTTTGTAAATTGATATACTTCGTTAGGTGTTTCTGTGTCATAATTAACCAGATGCATTCCTGCGATTTTGTTATCATAAACAATCACTTCTAAATCAGATGCTTCTAAATTTGAACTTTCACAATAAAATGAAGCTGGCACTGTATATTTGGCTGACTTTTGTTGACCCCATATTTTATGGTCATAAGTTGAAAGAAAATCAAAAATCGGCTTAGCTTGATTTACGGTGTCGCCAATATTAATAGAAAGAATATTACAAGCTAATAAACTAGAATTATAAAAAAAGATTATATGAATAAATAAAATTATTTTTTTCATTTATCTGAATTTAATAAAAATGTAATTTTTTTCAACTTTATCTCTAACCATTTTAAGCTTAAAAAAACTTGTTATTACAAGTTAAAACTAATGTGCCAAAATAACTATTGTTTCCAAAGGTACTAATATTATAGGGTTTTTTGATGTTCCTAAAATTCCACATCCATATATCCTATAAGCTGAACCGTTTCTTTGAGTTGTTCCTGAAGTCTTTTTGATACTACTACCCACTGATTTAAATGCCGAGGATGATCCAGCATAAACAGAAAAATATTCATAAACAAATTGCATAACAAAATTTTTTTCTTTAATGACTTCTTCATCTTTTTCTTCGTCAGTTCCTGAGTGTAGCGACTTTAGATATGCGGCACTATCTCCAGAAAAAATTGGTGCTATTAAATCATGAAAACTTTGGTCCATCTTATGTTCAACAACTTGAAAGTCGTCAGATCTACTTACATTTTTAAAACTTCGAAAACATTTTGTGGTAGTTAATAATCTACTTTGCTCTTGTGTTTGATTTAGTGGAACATATCCCTCATCTCTACTTCCCGTAGCCGTATTAAATGGACCCATCATTTTATCTATCAAACTTTTTTGTGCTTCTATCAAAGCTGTTTCTGCAACATAAAAAGTTTGTTGATATCTATCACTACTATTGTTGTCCGAGTGATCACTAGATGCAATTACAACTAATGCTCCACCCATTAGTGACATTACTAAAAGTAATACTAGCGACATTACTAATGTAAAACCTTTATTATTTTTTTTAAAATTCAATTTTTTCATATTTAATAAGCTGTCTGACCTATATTTCTTGTGTGAACTGTTACGAAAACAGTATCTCTTAAATATCTATCGTCTTCACTAACTGGTGAATTTGATCTTTCATTACTTATACCTAATACCTGTTGTCCTTTTGAAAATCTGAAGTATTCATCTTTAGATCTAAAAGTTATTAAAATATCAACTGATCTAATATCATTCATTTGTTCTCTGTTATCGAGTGTAGGAATAGGCGGTGGAGATATTATTTTTCCTTTACTGTCAAAAGGAATGAATTCCATATCTATTATGTGATCTCTTACTAATTGCTCTGGAGAGTAATCAACCCAATCTCCACTCTCTAAAAATCCAGGCACAATCTCTCCTCTAGCATTTACAGTTGAAGGGAGACCCTTATCACATTGAGTTCTTTCTTGCTTCCATTTTTCGACTTTTTTGTAAATACCATAATAATCATCATCGTTGTTTTTTTTTTTAGCATGATAAGTTATTTTAAATTTCTTGAAAGGTTGTACCTTATCTAGATGATCAAAATCTTCATAAACTACCTGTACCATATCACAGCAATTGTCTTCTGAATTATCGAAATTAGGATAATTTATTTTTTTCTTCCAAATAACTAGTGCACTGTGGCTGTTAGTAATATCTGCACTGCCATCATTATAAGATAAATAACTTACATTAGGTAAAATAAATCCACCCTCACAACTGTCATCTCCACTGCTTGTAAGAGATGCGTAATCAGCAATTTCTTGACTTCCAACATAGTATTTATATCCTGACATTCTTACATCTCTCATTAACATGGTAATTAAATCTCTACTTGAACGACTTATTTTTGCCTTATCAGATACTTTTGAATAACTGTTATTTACTACTGAATAAGTAGTATAAATTGCACCCATAATAATGGTTGTAATAATCAATCCAATTAAAATTTCTACAAGTGTAAGTCCTAAATTATTTTTATTTAAATTTGTCATGGTTGGAGCTTATAATCTGCTTGAAAGTATAAAAATCTTCTTTTTTTTCCATCATTTAATTTCATTTGAACTCTGCCGATATAAAGATACCTGTCTTTAATATTTGTATTTACAATACAATCAGCTTCACTATGACATAATTTAAAAACTTTTAATCTTTTAGTTTCATTTTCCCCTTTACATTTAAGGACTCTATCTTGCCCTATTACGTCTTGCCATTTGTCTATTTTGTTTTCAGGTGCATTATTTTTTTGGTCTGCATATAAATTTTCTTTAGGTTGTTTTTCTGTGCCATCACATTCCCCTAAAACTAGGTCTGTTGCTCTATTTGCTTCATGCTCGGCAAATTTACTTACAGTTGTAGGGATTAGTTCTCCAGACTCCGCATACTCTACTGATCCATCGTCATTAATTATTATATCACCTTCATCTAGATCTACACCATGGATAGTATTTCTACTACCCATTACATCTTCTGCTACCATATTAAATAAAAAAGTAGACTTTGTTCTGTCAGCTGATGTACTTATGGATCTTACGGAGTAATTAACCATTTGAAGAATAGCTATAAATCCAATTCCTACAATTGCGGTAGAAACTAAAGCCTCCAGAAGAGATAGGCCAACATTATTTTTCAATTTTCTTTTCATTTAATTTAATCTATCCATTCTTTTGCATATTTACTTACAGAAATATCTCCGAACATAGACCAATTTACACTTTTAAGCCAAGAAATTTCTTCACTGTTAGGATCTGGTTTATCAGATGGGTCAGAATTATTATAAGTGATGTTGCACATACCATCATTGTTTTTTGAACATAAAAATAAATAAGATTGCGGACCATCCGTTGAATTTAGCTGAGTACCGTTTGCATCATAAAATTTACCGTTTCTTGCAAAACATATTGCGTTAATATCTGTTAAATTAGTTTTAACATTTGAAAAAGTTTTATCTGTTACAAATTCCTTTATAAATTCATTGACAACTTCTGGCTGAACATCATCTTCAGGAGCGTCAGGGGGAGGTTCAATCAGTGGTTCTATTTCTGAAATATTATGACTGTCCCAAAAATGATTTTCTTCTTCCTCATTGGAACTTGTTATTTCACATCTTGCAGAATTATTCAAACCCCCAGAGGACCAAACTTCAGGTTCTTCATTCATTTTCTCTATAAGAGTTGGCATCGTCATACCTTTAGTGATAACTCTTAAACCTTTAGATTGACCTTCTAAATTTATAGGTTCAAATTTAACTTGAACGTATGCAAATACCCCTCGCTCAATTTGCAAATATATATTTTGAATTATCGATTTAATTTCTACAGTAGCAACACGAACTTCTCTTTCATGTCTCCAGTCATTAAATTTAGGAATCGCCGTAGCTGACAATATGCCAATGATGGCTATGACAACTATCAATTCTAAAATATTAAATCCTTTATTATTCTTTTCCTGCACCTGCATCTATTTTTCCAGCTTTAACTAATTCCTCCAAAGATTTAGCCATAGTAATCATACCATCCTTAACAGCTGTTTGCATGATGCTTGGAATTTGATGAATTTTTGCTTCTCTGATCAAGTTTTGAATTGGAGCTGTACACTTCATCACTTCAAATGCACCACAACGACCTTGGCCATCTTTAGTTTTAAGAAGTCTTTGAGTCACAACCATTTTCAAAGATGTTGAAATCTGTGCTCTTATCTGAGCTTGTTGTTCTGGCGGGAATACGTCAATTATTCTATTAATTGTATTTGGTGCACCACTTGTATGTAACGTACCAAAAACTAAGTGGCCAGTCTCTGCTGCTGTTAAAGCAAGTGATACAGTTTCTAAATCTCTCATCTCACCTACTAAAATAACATCAGGATCTTCCCTTAAAGCTGCTTTTAATGCAGATGCAAAAGTTTGCGTTTGTTTTCCAACTTCTCTATGTGAAACAATGCTTTTTAAATCTTTATGAATAAATTCCACAGGATCCTCTACAGTAATTATGTTTGCTGTTCTTGATTTATTAATTTCATTTATGATTGCTGCAAGTGTAGTTGATTTTCCTGATCCAGTTGGTCCTGTAACCAATACTAGACCTTTATGCATATCAATTATATCATAAAGCACGGGAGGTAAATCAAATTGACCCATCTCTGGGATTACACTTTCTACCCTTCTTAATACAGCAGCGGGACCATGAATAGTTTTATAGAAATTTGCTCTAAATCTTAATCCACTTAATGTAACAGAGGAATCTAATTCGTGTGTTTCTTGAAATTTTTTCATCTCAATCTCATTACAGTTCATAGAAAGCAGATCTTGAAGGTCTTGTGACTTAACAACCACTTCTTGAATTTTATGTATTTCTCCTGTTTGTCTAAATGCTAAAGGCCATCCACTTCTAATATGGAAGTCAGAAATTTTCTTATTATTTTTTGCTAACTCTTCTAATTTTTCAAACATATAAATTTTTATTATTTCTGTAAGTAAAACTCAATTAAATTAGACTATAAACGACCCAAAATAGTCTGTAAATCTTTGTTTTTTAGAAAATTAATTTTAATTTTTACTAGATCATATAGAATTTATAGTTATATAGGCTTGATGAAAAAAATTGTAATTTATACAGGTCCAATGTGCTCTTACTGCGAAGCGGCAAAAAGATTATTAACTAGGAACAATGCCTCTTTTAATGAAATTAATATTGCAGAAGTAGAGGGTGCAATGGATGAAATGATAAAAAGAGCAAATGGAAAAAGAACTATACCACAGATATTTTTTGATAATCTGCATATTGGTGGTTATGATGAAGTAAGAGCATTAGAGAAAGAGAATAAATTACTAGAACTTTTAAAATAACAGGTAGTAAATAACCCAAAAAATTAATGTATATTCAAAAAAACTTTTTAAAATTTTAATTTTTTGCTCATCAAATTTTCGATGAATAAAATTTTTTAAGAAACTAAACGCTAAATTTACAATTAAAATACATATGATAATGCTAATTATTGTAAATTTAATTGGAAAATTTTTATATCCAAAATAACATGCGGCAATGAAAGTGAACCAAGACACTTTAGTAATAAAGATTTTAAATATTAGCCCAGATTTTTTACTAAAAATTGATTGAGTTTTTATTATTGAGTATGACCAAATAATTCCTACTAAAAAACTTATATATTTAATAATCATAATTTTTTTGGTTTAAAAACTAAACAAACTCCATTGTTACAATATCTTTTGCCAGTTGGTAATGGGCCATCATCAAATATATGGCCGTGGTGACCATCACACTTTTTACAATGATATTCAGTTCTGGCATATCCTATAAGGTGATCTGTTTTAGTCTCAAATACATTAGGCAAAGACTTAAAAAAAGAAGGCCAACCTGAGCCACTTTCATATTTTGTTTTAGAGTCAAATAATTTGGTGCCACAATTAACACAGTGATAAGCACCTTCTCTTTTCTCATTATTAAGATCACTTGAGCTGGGTCTTTCTGTTCCTTCTTCAAATAAAACTAATTTTTGTTCAGCTGTTAAATTTTTATTAAAAATTTTACTTTTATTCATTAATAACTCTAATAGGTTTTCCAGAAACACACTTATTTAAATTTTCAATCATCTGATTAAAAAAAATTGAATAATTTTCAGCTGTAACATAACCTATATGCGGTAGTAATAGTGCATTAGGTAAAAATCTCAGTTTATGACCTTCTGGCAATGGTTCTTTTTCATATACATCAATGCCAGCACCAGCTATGACATTTGTTGATAATGCAATAATTAAATCATCCTCATTTACAATTGGTCCTCTAGATGTATTGATTAAAAAGCAAGTTTTTTTCATCTTATCAAATTCTTTTAAAGTGATACAATTTTTATATCTTTCTCCGCCCTGAACATGAATTGATATAAAATCTGAATTCTCTATTAAACTTTCTTTTGTAGAAGGTAAAACATCTAACTCTTTACACTTATCTAGATCAAGATTTTCACTCCAAGCAATAACTTGCATTCCAAAAACTTTTGCAATTTTTGCTACCTGTGAACCTATTTTACCTAAACCAATTAAGCCTAAAATTTTACCTTTTAATTCCACACCAATAGTTGTCTGCCAATAACCTTGGTACATATTATCAATTTCAGTTTTAATATTCCTTGCTAATCCTAAAATTAAAGCCCAGGTTAATTCTGAAGGCGGATTACTATTAATTTCAGTTCCGGTAACAATAATATTCTTTTTTTTAGTAGCTTGCATGTCAATTGCTTTATTTCTCATACCACTTGTAATTATAAATTTTAATTTTTTTAAGTTATTTATTAAATTTGAGGATATATGAGTTCTTTCTCTCATTACAAATAGTGCTTCAAAATTTTTTAATTGTTGAATGGCTTCATCTTCATTTTCAAAAGGAGCCCTAAATATTTTAATTTCATAAGTAGCAGAAAGTTTATTTAAATCTAAAAATTCTTGTGAGATATTTTGATAATCATCTAATATTGCTAGTTTAATCATGTTTTTCTTTTTTATTAGATAATGTAATTCCAGCAATAATACAAATTGCTCCGAATAAATGATAAAACATAAACTTTTCTTTAAAAATTATCATTGCCATTATTGCTCCAAATATTGGCATCAAATGTAAAAATACACCAGCTCTATTAGCTCCAATGATCGATATTCCCTTAATCCAAAAGAAAAAGGATGCGAGACCAGGAAAAATTACAACATAAGATAAAGTTAACATAAAAGGCGTGTTAACTTTAATGGAATTACCATAGTTCATTTCAATAACATAAATCGGTATTAGAAAAATGAGACCACAAATTATAATGACTTGAAGTAAAGAAATTTGTGAAATCTCGTGTGTTTTTTTTTTTAGTAAAGCTGAATATATTGCCCAAGATAACATTGCAACAACCATACTCAAGTCCCCTTTATTAAAATTTAAATTACTGACTAAATTATAATTAAGTTTTGTTATTATAGAAATCACACCTATCAGAGAAAGTATGACGCCTAAAATTTGAAATAAGTTTGTTTTTTCAATATTTAATATTGAAGAAATCAATATTATCCATACGGGAATAGTTGAAATCATTAAGACACCACTTATTACTTGGGTATGATATAGTGAATAATAAACTATTGAATTAAATATTGTTATACTAGTTACACCCAAAATAATAAAAAGAGATAAATTGCTTAAAATATATTTCTTTTTGTCTAATATCTCATTGTAGGTAAAAGGTAACAAAATTAAACCTGCAAAAAACCATCTATAAAAATTAAGTGAAAAAGGAGGTATCCCAAAAATACTTGCTGTTTTTCCAACAATAAAGTTTCCCGACCAAAATATAGTTGTAAGTATTAATATAAAATAGGCAAAATTATTATTTCTTTTCACAAACTAGTTAAATCTCAAAGAACTGTAGGGTCTTAGATTTAAATTTGTTTTTTCTTCTGAAATCATTTTTGAAATGATCTTGCCTGAAATTGCACCTAAAGTCCATCCTAAATGATGATGACCAAATGAATAATAAACATTTTTATGATTTTTTGAATTTCCAATTATTGGTAAAAAATCTGGAAGTGTTGG
>MDTD01118219.1_pt1 | contig 25498 bp, 28 predicted proteins | sample 811221 | NCBI WGS metagenome assembly MDTD01 (sample SAMN05326646, study PRJNA326480) | marine metagenome | isolation source: seawater | place: Pacific Ocean: South West | collected 2011 | reverse complement strand
TTCTATCTTTGTTCCAGATTTGATTTTAACGTTTGGACCAATAATGCTATTAGGACCGATTTCTACCGAAGTATCTATTTCTGCACTTGAATCTATTTGAGCAGTTTCATGAATCATTTTGGACATCTGCGCATAGAACAACTGCTGAGCATATAAATTTTTCACCCACACTGGCTTTACAATCAAACTTCCAAATACCTGCTTTGTCTGAGATTTTCTTAGATTCTAAAGTGAGTTTATCTCCAGGAATTACAGGATTTTTAAACCTTAATTTATCGGCTCCAACAAAATAGTACATAGAACCTTCTTCTGGTGTTTTATTCATTGTAACGAAGCCTAATATTCCTGAGGCTTGAGCTAATGCTTCTAGAATTAAGACGCCAGGCATGACAGACTTATTTGGGAAGTGTCCTGTAAAAAATGGTTCGCTGTTTGTAATATTCTTATAGGCTTTGATGTATTCATTTTCTTTTAACTCTTCTACTCTATCAACAAGTAAAAAAGGATACCTATGTGGCAGTAATTTTTTTATTTTTTCTATATCAATCATTTTTTTTCTTTTGTGCCACCATATATCTTAACCATTTTGCATGATCTAATAAAATAGAACCCCCTGAATAAATACCTGGATTTTTGATAGATTGTGTTACGAAAGACATTGGATTTATTCTTGCTTTATTAGTAATCTTAATATTATCTACTATTCCGCAACCACCTCCAATTAAACAATCCGAACCGATACTCGTACTTCCTGCTACGGCGGTTTTTGCTCCAATTAGGGTATTAGCACCTATACAACAGTTATGAGCTATATGAACTTGATTGTCTAATTTAACCCCATTTGAAATAATGGTTGAGCCCATAGAAGCTCTGTCTATTGTACAAGCAGCTCCTATCTCAACATTTTCTTCAGTAATGACATTGCCTAAATGCTCTATCTTCATCCAATCATTTTTATTCTTTGCAAAACCGAGACCGTCAGAACCAATGACTGAAGAGGCATGGATTAAATTATTTTTTCCAATTTCTACTGAGTGATAAATCGTGACATTAGAGTGAATTATTGTGCCTTCTTTTATTACAGATGAATTTCCAATAAATGCACCCGAATTGATAATAACTCCTTTCTCAATTATTACGTTTTTACCAATATAGACGTTTGGACCGATAAAAGCATCATCTGCTATCTGCGCACTAGAATCAATCATTTTTTGGTTTTTATATTCCTCTTTATCAAAACTAAATAAATGAGTTGTTTTAGCATACGAAAGATGGACATCTTTAACTAATATATATGTTGTTGGGCAATCGTCCTTATATTCCTCCGAGAGAATTACGGCTAGGGCAGAGGTATTTTTTAAATCTGATATGAATTTTTTATTATAAATAAAAGAAAGTTCATTAGAAGTCGCTTCGGAAAGAGAATTTATTCCTGAAATTTCCTCAAGAGGCTCGCCTCCGATTAATTTTCCTCCTAAATATTCACTAATTTCTTTTAATTTATAAGATTTAAAAGCCAAACTAATTTACTTTTTTTGTTCTTTGTTTATCAGATCGACTACTTCTGGAGTTAAGTTAATTTTTTCATTGTCTCTATCGTATGCTAGAAGAGCTTGTGAATTAAAAAGCAGTTTAATTTTTTTTGCTTTTATTAATTCATTAACTACTTTTTGCACAGATTGCGCTTGATCTGCCTGAAGTTTTTGAATGACTTCTTCTTCCTGAGCTTGTATTTGCTGGGAAATAAGTTGAATGCTTTGAAATAAGGTTTGAGCTCTTTTTGTAATATCTTGCTTTTCTGAATCCGAAAGAGTTGATTCATCTTTCTTTAACTTCTCTGCTAATTTCATTCGTTCAGCATCTTTTGATTGAGCCTCCTCTAATAAATCTTTGTAATCTCTCGAATCTCTCATGTCATCGAGTCTTTCTCTTGCCAATTCTGTTCCTAAAAAAACTGCCCTGTAATCAATCACTGCTACGCCTTCGATAAGAAAGGCAAAATTTGAAAAAGCCAATATTGGAATAAAAATAAATAATTTTTTAAAGATGTTCATAAAGTTCCCTCAAGTAGTATTTTAATTCAAAAAGTAGTGAAGTTTACCCTTTTGAAAGCATAAATTTCCATTTTTTTTTAAAATTGAGTACCTATTTCAAACTGAAAGGTTTCAGTTCTGTCTTCAGGAGAGTCATTGAATACTGATGCAATTGCAAAGGATAATGGGCCTAGTGCAGTTATCCAAGTAATTCCTATTCCAATAGAGTATCTTAGTTCAGATATATCAAATTCAAAGCAATTGGTCTCATAATTTTTGCACCCATCACTAAACACATTGCCGTAATCAAGAAAGACAGATCCTCTTATTGATCTTGGGTCGGGAACAAAGTTTAAAGGGATAATTAGGTCAAAACCTCCAGTCAAACTATAAGGCCCTCCAATTGGCCTAGGGTCTGCATATCCGTATCCAGATGCGTAAACTGCTTTAGGTCCTAAATAGTTTTGTTTAAATCCTCTTACAGATCTCATGCCTCCAGCATAGAAATGCTGGTACGGAGGCACCGCCGTGGTATCTCCATAAGCAAACAAAGCTCCTATATTTGATCTATAGCCAAAAATTAATCCCAAAGGCAAAGGTCTAAATATTTTTAAGTCGTGACTAAATCTTCCATAAGTTAAATCACTTCCTGGGAGCGTAAAGCTTAATGAAACAGTATTTCTCATGCCATTTGTTGGAAACAAACCTCTGTCCAAAGTTACTTCTGCCCAAGTAGTAGATAAAGTATAAGTATCAAAACTAAAGCCCTCTGAAGTATAAAAATCTTGTAATTGTAAAGAACTCGCAATATTTGCATTAAGACTTGTATTGTCTATCGCAATTGATAACCCCAACTGTTCTACTTCACTAATTGGCAACTGAAAGGAAGCTGACCCGCCATATGAATCTGTGTTGTAAGCGGCAATATTAAAGTTCCCATAATCAGTTTTTCTAAAATATGCGCCATAACCAACTCCTATGCCGTCAATAGTGAAATACGGATCATAAAAATTAAAAGAAATATCTTGTCTCCATTCACTGTAATTAATTCCAACAGATATTGAATTTCCAGTTCCAAAAGCATTTTTTTCAGAATAATTTGCACCAAGACTAAATCCATATGCACCATATCCTAAAGACCCTCCTATTGATCCGGAAAACTGTTCTTCTACCTTAAATACAACGTCAACTTGATCTGAAGTTCCAGGTACAGATTTTTTTTCATAATCAACGCCTTTGAAAAAGCCAAGTCTATCTAATCTTAACTTAGAAGTTTCTAATAATTGATTTGAGACCCAGCTTTTTTCCATTTGTCTCATTTCTCTTCTTAAAACTACATCATGAGTTCTTTCATTTCCTTCAAAAATTATTCTATTGACCATGGTTCTCTGCCCTGGATCAACAAATAAAGTCAGTTGAACTGTTTTGTTATCATCATTAATATCTTTAGCAGTGGAAACTTCTGCGTTAGTAAACCCTATTGTTTCTAGCAGATTAGTAATCATGTCTTCTGTAGAAGTTACAAAGGCTTCCATATAGATTTCATTTACAGGAATATTAATCAAGCTTCTTATTATTAGCTCTTTTTCCTCTAGATCGCCCGCTAAACGTACTTCGCTTACTTTGTAAACTCCTCCCTCATTTACTTGTATCGTTAAAAAAATATCCTTTTTGTTTTCAGATATGGCTACCATGCTTGAATCAACAGAGAACTTTAAGTATCCCTTATTTTTGTACATTGATTCCAGAGTTTCTAAATCACCTTTGAGATTTTCTCTTGAGTAGCTCGAGCCTCTATTAAAGACAGAAAGCCAGTTTTTTTCTTTCAATTTAAAAGAATCCAAAATTTCTTTATCATTAAAAAAACTATTTCCTACAATATTTATTTTACGTAGTGATGCGCTTTGGCCCTCTTCAATATCTACAGAGAGTTTTATACGATTTTTTGGAAGATCTTCTGTTTTTACTTCGACTGAAGATGAATATTTACCTTGAGAAGCATATTGTCTTTCTAGTTCCACACTTAGGCTTTCAAAAACAGCTCTTTTATACAAGGCGCCTTCAAAGATTCCCGATTTTTTTAAGCCATCTAAAAGTGCCTCGGTTTTTATAGCTTTATTCCCCTCTATAGATATTTCATCAATTGTGGGGCGTTCTAGAAGGTTAATGAGTAATGCATTTCCATCTCTACCAAGCCTGATATCATCAAATTTACCAGTAGCAAAAATAGATGTAGCTATCTCTTTAAATTTTTCTGCACTGATTAAATCTCCAAGTCCTACAGGCATTACCGCAAAAACACTCCCGGCAGAAACTCTTTGAAGGCCAGTGATTCTTATATCGTCTATAACCCAAGACTCTTCTTCCTGAAGGAATAAATGACTTGAGAAAAATGCTAATAAGATGAAAAGTAATCTTGCAATCATAATATGTGCTTAAGGAGTTATTATCCTAAAGATATCATTAAAAAATACAAATAAGAAAATAAAAGCTAAAAAGATTATTCCCAATCTATATACAAAATCTATAATCCTAGGGGGAATTTGTTTGCCCATAACTCTTTCAATCGTGAGGATGAGTGCTTGGCCGCCATCTAAAACTGGGATTGGAAATAAATTAACTATTCCGAGACTTATACTAATAAAAGCAATTAAATAAATGAAAGAATACAAACCGCCATAAATTAACGAATCCCCAGCAAACTGACCGATCATTACGGGGCCGCCCAAGTTTTTCACTGAAATTTGACCAAATATCATTTTATAGAGAAAACTCAATGAACTAAGGGTTATCTCTGTGGTTTGATTGACAGCGTTTAATACCGAATTAGTAATATCAAACCTTTTTACAAATCTTAATTCATCCATGATCCTATTCGCTGGAGTCACCCCATAAACCCATCTAAGCCCATCTTCGGAAATAGAAGGTTTAATTGGCAGGTCTATTAATTGATTTTCTCTAAAAACTTTGAAAACTGAAGTTTTTCCATTTGATCTATCTGCTGCTAATTTAATATCTGACCAATAATTTATTTTTAAATCATCGATTTCTCTTACTAAATCACCTGATTTAATTCCAGCTTTTGAGGCTGCGCTATCGGGTAATATAGACCCTATAATTGGCTCTAACGGAAGTCCAAGACCTAAAGAAAACAATAAATCCTTTGGCTCTTCGTTACTTAGCCATTTTTTAATAGGTACAATTAGCTGTAAATCTTTATTCTCTCTTTCTACAAGAAATTTCAACTCTCCTGTTTCGCCAAGCCTAGACGATAGTCTAATTTGAAGATCTGACATCGATTCAACCTTCCTGCCATCTATTTGCTTAATCAAATCTCCACTTTTAAAACCAGCTTCATCTGCTTGACTTAGCAATGATACATTTCCTATTAGAGGAACAATCGAAAAGATTCCGTAAAGATTTATTCCAAAAAAGATAATTAGTGCTAAGAAGAAATTAAAAATAGGTCCTCCTAAAGTTATTAATAATTTCTGATAGTATTTTTTTGATTGAAATGAATCTTCAACAAAAGAATCTTGTTTATTAAGATCATTATCTTCTCCCAACATCTGTACATAACCGCCTATCGGAAGAATTCTTAGGTTATATTCAGTTCCGCTTGAAGAACTCCAGGTCTTTACTGATTTTCCAAACCCCAAAGAAAAATCTAATACTTTGACGCCAAAGGCTCTCGCTAATAAAAAGTGTCCAAGCTCATGAATAAAAACAACTATAGTTATTAATAAAAGAAAGGCTAGAAGATATAAAAGTAATGTCATTTTTAAATTTTTTTCTTTATTTCGGAAGCTAAAATTTTTGCTTCTTCACTTAAATTAAGTATATTTTTTATTGACATAGATGATAATAATATATTGCTCTTTATAGCATTACTCATTGTGTGGTCAATGAGTTTAAAAATTTTATCAAAAGTTATTTCTTTTTTAAGAAATGCATCTACAGCAACCTCATTAGCAGAATTTAAGACTATAGGCATCCCTCTCTCATATTTTAAAGCAAAATAAGCATAATTTATTGAAGGAAACTTATCATGGTTAACTTCTTCAAAGCTTAAGCTTTTTATGTCAGTTAAATTAAGTCTTTTAATATTGCTATCTACTGCATCTGGTTGGCTCAAGCCATATGCTATAGGAAGCCTCATATCTGGATTTGCTAGGGAAGCTAAAACTGATCTATCTTTGAGCTCTACTAATGCATGGACAACGCCTTCAGGATGAATTATTGCCTCAATCTTGTTTTTGGGCATCGAGAAAAGATATTTTGCTTCTATTATTTCCAGTGCTTTATTCATTAGAGTCGCTGAATCTACAGATATTTTTTTCCCCATTTTCCAAATCGGATGGTTTAAGGCTTGATTAGGGGTTATTTTTTTAAATTTATTACTACTCCATGACAAAAAAGGTCCTCCTGAACAAGTAAGAGTAATTTTCGATATATTCGTTTTATCTAAACCCGAAATACACTGGTGCACTGCGCAGTGCTCAGAGTCAATAGGTATAATTTCAGCCTTCTTTTTTTTAGCAAGATTCATTAAGTAATCTCCGGCCATTACTAACGGTTCTTTATTTGCTATCAAAACCCTTTTTCCTGAATTTATAGAGTGATGAATTAACTCCAAACCCTCCGATCCTGAAATGGCTGCAATAACTATGTCTACACCTGAACTTGCAATAAAATCTCTCAATTCAGATTTTTCCATATATTTGGGATTTTTTTTAGAAATTTTTGAAGCATTGGAAAGATAAAATTTTGAGCCTTTAAAAATTTTCAGCTGCTTTTTTATAGATACAAAATCATTTGCAGCTACTAACATCTTAACTTTGAAAATATCTTTATTTTTTTCTAAAACTGCCTGTGCTGATTTACCAATTGATCCTGTTGAACCTAATATAACTATATTTTTTTTCATATCTAAATTGAACTAGCGAATAAGTAAAATATTGGTATACATAAAATGTGACTATCTATCCTATCTAGAAATCCTCCATGGCCTGGTAAAAAATTACTAAAATCTTTAATTTTAAAATCTCTTTTTACCTTACTTGCAAGAAGGTCACCGAAAATACTAAATGTGGAACAGAAAGTGAAAACTAAAAAAGAAGAAAGAAAGCCGTAAGATTGAATAAACTCAGAAACAGCCAATACGTGAACGTTTATAAAAGCTATTGGGAAAATTTGTAAAAAATCTGTTACAAGAAGTACCAAAATAATAGGAGTGATGAATATCCCTGCAATAAAACCCTCTAATGTTTTATTAGGACTTATCTTTGGAAATAAATAATTTCTTCCTATAAGTTTGCCTATAAAAAAAGAAAAAATATCAGTAAATGCTGCAATAACTAATGCTGTAAAGAAAAAATTTCTAGAAAGATTATCTTCAAATATAAATAAAACATAAATATCAAATAAAATTAATAGCGCTAGGATCCAAAATGAGATGAATTTGAATTTTTTATGTTTAATAAGTTCAAATAAAGAAATAACTAAAATAACTGATAAGACACTTAAGAAGATAACTTCATTTGCTAAAAAAACAAAGAAAAGAGAACAAAGTCCCAAAGAAACTCCAGTTACTACTCTTTTCATTTGTAATTACCCTGTCCTTTTACCAAATTTTCTTTTTCTTTTTAAATATTCTTTTATTGCATTACTCAGATCATTTTTAGAAAAATCAGGCCAGAGTTTTTTTGAGAAATATAGCTCTGAATAAGCAGCTTGCCACAAATAGAAATTACTAATTCGCATTTCGCCACCTGTTCTTATAACTAAATCAGGGTCCGGAAAAATACTAGTCTCTAATTTTTTATTGAAATCTTTTTCAGTAATTTTTATTTTTTTTATTTTTTTTTCTGAAATATCAGAAGTAAGTTTATTTACAGCATTGAGAATATCCCATTTTCCTCCATAACTTGCCGCAATAATTAAATCTAGCTTTTGCTTATATCCTGAAGTATTTCTAGAAGATTCTTCTAGGTTCTTAATTAGAGATTTTCCAAATCTAGGAACGTCCCCAATGAATGAAAGCTTTACCTTTTCTTCTTTTAATTTAGGTGTTTGTTCTTTTAAGGCCTCAAAAAAAAGAGAGATTAAATCTTTAACTTCTGTTTTCTTTCTTGCCCAATTTTCTGTACTGAAGGCAAAAAGAGTTAAGTATTTAATATTATTTTCTAAAGCGAACTCAACGGCCATCCTAGCCTTCTTTACTCCAGCTTTATGCCCTTCTTTTGTCTTTAATTTCTTTTTTTTTGCCCATCTTGTATTGCCATCCATAATAATTGCCAGATGGTTCAAATTTTTTTTCATTTTATAAGCTATATCTCAAGCAGGTCTTTTTCTTTTTGAGCTAATAGAGAGTCAACTTTGGAAACAAATTCATCTGTAAGTTTTTGTATCATTTCTTCTCCCTTTCTAAAATCGTCTTGAGAGATTTCCTTTTCGTTATGAAACTCCTTTAGTATAGCGTTTGCATCTCGTCTTTGATTTCTAATTGACACCTTAGAGTTTTCGGCTTCAGTTTTGGCTAATTTTATCAAGTCTCTTCTTGTTTCTTCAGTTAGCTCAGGGATAATAACTCTGATCACATCTCCTGATGTTGCAGGCTGAAGCCCTAAGTCTGACGTCTGAATAGCTTTCTCAATATTTTGAACCTGATCCTTTTCCCATGGAACTATGGACAAAGTACGTCCATCCTCTACAGATATATTGCTCATTTGGCTAATAGGAGTTTTTGTTCCATAGTATTCAATCTCGATTGATTCTAAAAGGGAAGGATTTGCCCTGCCTGTTCTAATCCTTTGAAAATTTTTTTCAAGCGAGTTTATGCTTTTTAGCATTTTCTCTCTTGTTTCCTTTTCGTTATCTTCTATCATAATTTATTGGTCATGAGTGAGTTAAAATTAATTTATTAATACTTCTGATAAGCTGACTTCAAAAACTTTTTCATTATCTCCAGAAGACCATTCTTCATTCAATTCACGAAGAACCTTTTTTTACTTGCCATTATTAGTTATTAAGTTGAGATTTAACTTCTTCAGCAAAATCTTTTTTCTCAACTTCTATCCCTTCGCCGACTTCTAGTCTTACAAAAGAAGTTATTTCTGAATTAGAATTATTAATAAATTTTTCAATACTTAAACTTGGATCTTTTACAAAAGTTTGCTTTAAAAGACTAACATCAGCTAAATGCTTACTTAATTTTCCTTCAATCATTTTTTCTAAAATTTCTTGAGGCTTATCTTCATTTGAAACTTGAGAAGCGAATATTTCCCTTTCTTTTTTTACGTACTCCTCGTCTAGCTCATCTGGTGAGAGCACCATAGGACTTGATGCAGCTATATGCATTGCTATGTCTTTTGCTATGTCATTATTCCCTTTCGATAAAGCTACACCTGATGCAATTTTTTTATTAGAGTGCACATAAAATTCAGTAATTTCACCAGAAAGTTTTTTTGCTTTACGTATTACGACATTTTCACCTATTTTTTGAACTAAGCTCATTCTCTTTTCCTCAGTTACTTCTATAATTGCTTCAAGAATATCAGTAGCATTGGAGAATTTAATAGCTTCTCTAGAAACTTCCTCACAAAAATCTATGAAATTTTGATCCTTAGCCACAAAATCGGTTTCGCAGTTAATTTCAGTAAAAAGTAAGTTGTTATCTGCGTCTTTTACAACTGAGATAATTCCTTCCACAGCAGTTCTAGTAGATTTTTTTTCTGCTTTTAAAGCGCTATTTTTTCTCAAATTTGTAATTGCTTCTTCTAAGTTTCCATTAGATTCTTCGAGAGCTTTTTTACACTCCATCATTCCAAGACCAGTTTTTTCTCTAAGATTTTTTACGTCTGCAGCTTTAATTGTCATTAGTGTCTTCCTCATTTTCAGATTCTTTCTTTTCTTGTTTTTCTTCTTCAGCAATATCTTGTGCCTCTCCTTTTTTCATAACAACTGGACCATCTTTAGCAGCTCTTGAGCCGCCTGAATTAGCTGAGCCCTCAAGACAAGCATTTGAAATTAATCTTGAAAGAAGAGAAATTGACCTTATTGCATCATCATTTCCTGGGATAACATAATCAATATCGTCTGGATTTGAATTAGTATCTACAATGCCAATAATTGGAATTCCCATCTTCTTGGCTTCAGCAACGGCAATTTTTTCATTTTCTACATCTACAATGAATAACGCTTCTGGAAGACCTCCAATATTTTTAATTCCCCCAATTGATCTTTCCAATTTTTCCATCTCTCTTTTTATCCCTAACACTTCTTTTTTAGTTAGATCTTTAAATTTTCCCTCTTCTTCCTGAGTAGTAAGTATCTCAAGTCGTCTTATTGAAGACCTTACGGTTTTATAATTAGTTAGCATGCCTCCTAACCATCTATGATTTATGTATGGCATATTGCATCTTTCTGCTTCTTCCTTAATAACTTTTCTTGCAGATCTTTTAGTTCCAACAAATAAAATTCTATTATTTGCAGAAGCTAGGTTTTTACAGAATTCGATACTAGGTTGAAGACATTGAAGGGTCTTTTCTAGATTTATGATGTGGACTTTATTTCTATCGCCAAAAATGTACTGCTCCATTTTTGGGTTCCAAAACCTTGTTTGGTGACCGAAATGAACTCCGGCTTTTAACATTTGTTCAATGGATATATCCATCTTTTGCTCCTTTTTTTAAGCCCTAAGGCTGGGTTATTCCTCCTCGTGGCTAAGTATTAAACTGACATTGAGCAATGACAGCACCCTAATACTCTATCCAATCGAGTGTGTATTTATTCTGCTATAAAACAGAACGCGAATTAGAACACATTACAAAAGCAGAATAAAGAGCTTAGGCTAGAAAAAAATTATCAACCCTCTAGCAATTCAGTCATGGAATAAATACCAGGTTCTTTATCCAAAATTTCACTAGCAAGTGAAATTCCTTGACCAAATATGTCTCTATTTAAGGCATTATGAGAAACAGAAAATTCTTCATTTTTCAATCTAAATATTACTTCATGTTTTCCTACAGATGACTTATCTCGAATAGACTCGATTTCTATTTCTGAATCCATATGTCCTAGACCTTTTTTAATATAATTTTTCAGATCTATAGCTGTTCCTGATGGGGCGTCTTTCTTTTTATTGTGGTGTGTTTCAATAATTTTAATTTTAACATCTGAGATATCATATTCGTTCGGGATACTTATAGCTCGAAGGTTTGTCTTAGAATTAATAAGACTGATTATGGGTTTAAGTATTTTTGTTTTAAAGAATGCAATTCCTTCACTTAAGTTAGGTGCTTTTAAAACAGCAATTTTTTTTGCCAATTTGTCTAATTTTAAAAGCTGTTGTTTGGTGTGACCTGTAGAAGCAAGCACTAAAGGAATTTTATTTTTGTAACAAAAATTATAAACGTTATCAAAATTCTCTGGATACGATGCATCGATTATCAAAGGAATATTAGCAATCTCAAGATTTACTTCTGATAAAGAAGAGATTAAAGGTTCCTGTATGCCACCTATTACCTCTCCCAAAAGAGGATTATCTTTTGAGCAAATACCATAAGTGACATTAGCATTATGAGATGAAATTGATTTACCTAGCTTTCCAGTTGCTCCAACTAAAATAAACTTTGTTTGTAACTCAGGAGGTAAAGGAGGCGGAATTGATGTCATAAGTTTTTAAAGAAATCTTTTGCAGAATTTAACCATGAACTCATTAAAGGCGAGTTATCACTATGAGACATATTTTCTTTAAAATCGTTCAAAAGTTCCTTCTGTTTTGAATTTAAGTTTACTGGAACTTCAACTATTACCCTAACTAAGATATCTCCAATACTTCCGCCTCTTAAGGGTTTTATTCCCTTCCCATTAAGCCTAAAAATTTTATGACTTTGAGTGCCTGATGGTATCTTTATTTTGGCCTTACCTGATAAAGTTGGGACCTCTATCGATCCTCCAAGAGCTGCATCTACAAAATCTAAAGGAACCTCACAATATAGATGCTTGCCATCACGTTCAAAGATTTTATGTCGTTTAACGTTGATATTAATATACAGATCTCCTTGAGCACCCCCTCTACCAGGTTCTCCTTCTCCTGATAAACGAATCCTATCACCGTCATCAACTCCTGCAGGAATTTTAACCGATAGTTTTTTATTTTTATTTAGATATCCAGAACCTCCGCATTTTGAGCACCCACTATCATGAGCCTCTCCTTCTCCTCTGCATTGAGGGCAGGTTTGTTGCATAGAAAAAAATCCTTGTTGTTGCCTGATTACTCCAGCCCCTCCACAATAAGAGCATGTTTGCCAACGCCCATTACATCGCTCTTTAGAAGGTATTTCTATTTTTAAAGAAGTTCCTTTTACAGCGTCTTCCAAAGAAACTTCTAAGTTATAACTTAAATCGCTTCCTCTAGAATTTGTAGTTCTTCCACCGCCAAAAATATCTCCAAAGATATCCCCAAAAATATCACTGAATGCATCAGCAGCGCCTTGAGAACTTGAAAAGGATGGATTAACTCCTTCATGACCAAAATTATCATAGGATTGTCTTTTTTGATCGTCAGAAAGAATTTCGTAAGCTTCAGATAGCTCTTTAAATTTTTCCGCAGCATTTACATCATCTGGATTTCTATCCGGATGATATTTCATTGCAAGTTTTCTGTAAGCTTTTTTCAGCTCATCTTGGGAAGCCTGCCTTGATACTCCTAGAACATCGTAATAATCTTTTTTGCTCATAACGATGTGAATTGAAATAAGTTAGTTACTTTTTCTCTTCTTTTACTTCTTCAAAATCTGCATCTACTACGTCTTCATTTCCTTCTGAGGAACCCTCATCTTGAGCTCCAGCATCCTGACTGTCTGAATTTGCCTGTTGCTCAGCATATAGTCTTTGAGCTAGTGATGATGAGGCATCGGCTAAGGATTTTGTTTTTTCTTCTATTAAATCTTTATCTTCACCTTTTAGTGCTTCTTCAAGATCTTTTATTGCTTCCTCAATAGATGTTTTTTCATTTTCTTCTACTTTATCTGCAGATTCCTCCAGGGTCTTCTTACACCCATGAATAAGTGTATCAGCTGCATTTCTTGCTTGAACTAACTCTTCAAACTTTTTATCTTCTTCTGCATTAGCTTCAGCGTCAGATACCATTTTTTCTATTTCCTCTTCAGATAGGCCACTTGATGCTTGTATAGTAATGGATTGTTCTTTGTTAGTTGCTTTATCTTTTGCAGAAACATTTAAGATTCCATTTGCATCAATATCAAAAGAAACTTCTATTTGGGGCATGCCTCTGGGAGCTGCTGGAATTCCATCTAGGTTGAAAAGACCAAGTTGTTTATTGTCTTTTGCTTGTTTTCTTTCTCCTTGAACAACATTTACCGTCACTGCCGTCTGATTATCCTCTGCAGTAGAAAATATCTGAGACTTATTTGTCGGTATTGTTGTGTTCTTTTCAATTAATTGAGTCATGACGCCACCCATTGTTTCTATACCTAGAGTTAATGGAGTGACATCTAGTAAAAGTATATCTGTGACATCACCAGCTAAGACGGCGCCTTGAATTGCTGCGCCTGATGCTACTGCTTCATCTGGATTGACATCTTTTCTAGGATCTTTACCAAAAAATTCTTTTACCTTATCCTGTACTAGGGGCATTCGAGTTTGCCCGCCGACAAGGATTACGTCGCTTATATCCTTGGTCTTCAACTTTGCATCCTGTAGAGCTATTTCTACTGGCTTCATAGTTTTTACAACCAAATCACCAACCAATGTTTCAAGTTTTGCTCTAGTAAGCTTGATAAGTAGATGTTTTGGTCCTGATGAATCGGCAGTTATGTAAGGAAGATTGATTTCGGTTTGCTGATTAGTTGAAAGCTCAATTTTAGCTTTTTCTGCCGCCTCTTTTAACCTCTGAATTGCTGAAGAATCTTGTTTTAAATCAAAGTTTTGCTCTTTTTTAAATTCTTCTACTAAGTAATCTATAAGAACGTTGTCAAAGTCTTCTCCTCCTAAGGTAGTATCTCCATTAGTAGAAAGGACCTCAAATTGTTTTTCGCCGTCAATTTCTGCTAGCTCTATAATTGAAATATCGAAAGTACCCCCACCTAAATCATAGACTGCAATTTTTTGATCTCCTGTCTTTTTATCTAAGCCAAAAGCTAAAGCAGCTGCAGTGGGTTCGTTGATAATTCTCTTAACATCAAGTCCTGCTATCTTTCCTGCATCTTTTGTTGCTTGTCTTTGTGAGTCATTAAAGTAAGCTGGAACTGTAACAACAGCTTCTTTGACCTCATGCCCTAAATAATCTTCAGCAGATTTTTTCATTTTAGACAAAACCTGGGCAGAAATTTGTTGAGGAGCTAGCTTCTCTCCCTTCACTTCAACCCAAGCATCTCCGTTATCTGCCTTTATTATTTTAAAAGGAGTTGAACTAGCTTCTTTTTTAGTTTCTCCATCAAATTTTCTTCCAATTAATCTTTTAATTGCATAAAGTGTATTTTCAGGGTTTGTAACTGCTTGTCTTTTAGCGCTTTGTCCTACAATAGTTTCTGAATCTGTATACGCTACCACGGAAGGGGTTGTTCTATCGCCTTCTGAGTTTTCAATTACTTTAGGTTGGCCCCCTTCTAAAATGGCCACACAGGAATTTGTTGTTCCCAAATCTATACCAATAATCTTCGACATATTTCACTCCATATCATTTCAAGTCCTAGATATGGGCGATTTTAGAAATTTCAAGAGAGAATTTACTTTTTATTCACAATTACAAGTGCTGGTCTTATGACTCTGTCCTGTATTTTGTAGCCTCTTTGCGTAACATCTAAAACTATATCTGTCTCTTTATTGTCGTCTTTTCTAACAGATAAAGCTTCATGAAAGCTGGGATCAAATTTTTCATTAAGTGGATATATTTCTTCTATGTTGCTGTTTTTCAGACCTTCAGTAATGTCTTTTAAAACTAGTTCAATTAAGTCTGAAGAAATGCCCTCCTCCTTATGCTCTAAAGATCTGTAAAGATTGTCTATAGGGATTAATAAATCCCTTACGATTGTTTCAGCTGAAAAAATTTTTGACTTAATTATTTCCTTTTGAGCAATTTTTCTTGTATTTTCTATCTCCGCTTGAGCCCTAAGAAGCTTTTCTTCCAATTCTTTTGAAAGTTCTCTTAAGACTAAAAGTTCTTCATTTTTAGATGACTCAACATCTAAAGAATTAGATTCTTCAAGTTGATTATCTTCCTGTTCTATATCCTTCTTTTTAGCCATCTATAGGTTTTACATACAAAACTAATTTATGATCCACAATTTCATAACCTAGCTCTTTGGCTATTTTATCCTGCTCCTCTTCTATTAGGTTATTTGTAAATTCAATCACCTTACCAGTTTCTAGGCATACCATATGATCATGATGACTATCTGAAACAAGCTCATACACTGAATAGTTATTTTCAAAATTTTGTTTCAATAAAATTCCAGCGGCCTCAAACTGGGTTAAAACTCTATATATTGTTGCTAAACCGACTTCATCTCCAGCACTCAATATTTTTTTGTAAACATCTTCGGCGCTAAGATGTCTTTCTGAGGAACTTTCAAATATTTCTAAGACCCTAATTCTAGGTAAAGTAACTTTTAAACCCGCCTTTCTTAAATTTTTATCTTCGCTCATAACTAAAAACTGTGATTAAATCTTAATGTGAAAATTATATTTCTAATAACTATTATATCCTTTTTTGGTTTTCTATCATGTGCAAAAAACTTCTATCAAGTTCCAGTTTCTCAAGGAAACATAATTAGTTTATCAATGCTTTCTAAGCTTGAAATTGGCCTAACAAAAGCTCAAGTAAAATATATTATGGGCACTCCCTCAGTTAACGATCCATTTAATGCTGAAAGATGGGACTACATAGGATACGAAACAGTAGGCGAACAAAAAATCTCTGAAGTTCATCATGTTTTGTTTTTCGAAGATAATAAATTAGCCAAATGGGAAAAAAGGCTTGAGGTGTCTGCAAATCAAATCCTAAATCAAGAAATAGAATAAATAAAGATTAGCAAAATAGAAACTGGAGCAACATACCTTAGAGAGTAATAAAAAAGTAAGAAGTTTATTCTTTTCATTTCCATCTTTTCAAACAAAAACTTATATGGAAAAACCCATCCAACTAAAATAGAAACAAAAAATCCACCAAGCGGTAGCATTATGTTGTTCGTAGTGAAATCTATTAAATCTAAAAAATTTAGACCTAGAATTTTGTAATCCTGCCAAAGATTAAATGACAGGACGCTCCCGATTCCAAGTGCCCAGATAAAAGTACCCAATAAAAAAACTATCAAAGGTCTAGAAAAACGATTTTTCTCTTCAAGCCAGGCAGTAAAAGGTTCAAGAAGAGAAATTGAAGAACTTAATGCGGCTATAGAGATTAGCAAAAAGAAGATTATTGAAAAAATATTTCCTAGAGGTAAAGAATAGAATGCAACTGGCAAAGTCTGAAAAATTAAGCCTGGGCCTGAATTAATTTCCAGTAAAGGATTGCTAAAAACAATAGGAAAAATTGCGATACCTGCAACTAACGCAACAAAGGTATCTAAAATAATTATTGTTAATACAGTTTTACCTATGAGTTGTTTTTGAGGCATATATGCGCCATAAGCCATTATCGCTCCCATACCAATTGAAAGAGAAAAGAAAGCTTGACCCATTGCACTAATTACTATCGAAGGAGTAAGAGCCGAAAAGTCAGGGCTAAACAAAAAAGTATAGGTTTGTTTGAAGTCTCCTATTAATGCTGAATAAATAGAGATTGCCACCAAAAAAATAAATAAGAAAGGCATTAATAAATTAACTGATTTTCCAATACCTTTAATAACTCCCAAGCCAACAATTAAACAAGTTAGTATCATAAAAAGAGAATGCCAGAATAGAAGAACGCTAGGAGAGGAGACTAAATTAGAAAAATGCTCCATTGAATAAAAAGATGAATTCTCTAAATCAACTGGCATGACATTAAAAACATATGAAAAAGCCATACCAGCGAATACACTATAATATGAGAGTATCAATACACCGGTCACAGCTCCAATCCCGCCAAGAATTGGCCAAAGAGAATTTAATCCTAGCTCAATTGATATTTTTCGTAGGGAATTTATGGGGCTCTTTCTTCCGTGCTTTCCGATTAGAACTTCGGAAGCCATTACAGGCAAGCCTATGGCTAATATACAAATTAGATAGACTAAGACAAACGCACTACCGCCATTTGAGCCCACCATATAAGGAAATTTCCAAATGTTCCCAAGACCTACTGCTGATCCAGCCGCTGCTAAGATAAAAGTGTAATTACCTTGCCAGATTTTAGTTTGAGCCATTAACTTGTGATTCTTTTAATCATTTATCTGGTTATACTAACCTAATGTCAAAGGACAAAAAAACAAATCTTCGTCCTGTAATTGAGAATAGACAGGCAAGATATAACTTTGATTTAACTGAAGATTTTGAGGCAGGTATTTCCTTACTAGGATGGGAAGTAAAAGCCATAAGAGCAAGTCAGGTAGATATGAAAGATAGCTATGTTTTGATGAAAGATGGCGAAGCTTGGATTTTAGGTCTCAAAATAAACCCCCTGAAGGAAGTTTCACATCAAGTCGATGCAAATAGGACAAAAAAACTATTATTAACAAAATCAGAATTATCCAAGATTTTTAAAGCAACTAAAGAAAAAGGTTTAACTTGTGTACCAACTAAAATTTTTTGGAAAACAAACTTAATAAAAATGAAGATCTCCCTTGGAAAAGGTAAAACAAAATACGATAAAAGAGAAAGTTTAAAAAGAAAAGAATGGGAAAAAGAAAAAAACAAGATTACTAAAGTATCTAGTAAGTTTCGCTAATTTCATTAAAATACCTTCCGCTATAGGGGGCGAATTGGATTAGACGTCTATTTAAGAACCTGAAAGGCATGTCGAGTAAGTAATGAGCTCGTTAAATTAATTTACAAAACAATTTAGTTGGCAATAAAGCAAACTACGCTCTAGCTGCATAATTCAGCTAGCTTCTTAAACCTAATACCTATTAGGGTTATAAGGAGTTAATTTAATAGGTTGCGTAAAAAAATATGCTTATGGTTTTTTTACAAAGTTTTTATGAGCTACTTAATATTTATCCTGTTCATCGGAGAAATAATAAAGGAACCTAAAAGATGAAACTAAGCATGTAGAACTGATGGGAAAAAATTGATGGACGCGGGTTCGATACCCGCCGCCTCCACCAAAAAATCTTCTGATAAACTTATCCTCATGATCACCTATTTGATTAATTTGAAGAGAGCAAAAGATCGTCTTGAATCTGTAAGTGAATATTTTAAGAATGCAGATATCGAATTTAATCTTCTTGAGGCAGTTGATGGAGAGCAATTAAGTCTTCCGCTTTCAAGTTTTAATGAAACAAAATATAAACTAATGCACGGAAAAAAACCTAACCTAGGTGAGATTGGATGCTACCTTAGTCACCTTAAAGCACTAGAGCTTTTTATAAAGACAGATGAACACCATGCATTGATTTGCGAGGACGATATAGAGTTTTTGCCTAATTTAAGAAAAATCATAGATAACGCTCTATCATCCAAAATTAATTTTGATTTATTAAGGTTAAGTGGAGGAAGCGATAAAAAAAGAGAAAGAGGTAGTCCTATAAAACTTAAAAGAATTGAAGGTGAATACCATCTGGCTCTTAATTTTACCTTTAAACCTGGAACGGGATGCTATGTGATTAATAAAAAAGGAGCTAAAGCAATATTAAAGAAACTTCACAAAATTTCTCTTCCCATAGATCATGCCCTAGATAGAGACTGGCTCACAGGATTAAAGTCCCTTACAATTTTTCCTTCTCCTGTGACTTTAAAAGAATCATTGCACGTTCAGAATTCTTATATAAAGGCTACTAAAGAATTTAAAATAAGTCCTTTCTTGAGGCTTTGGACAGTTATTCCTTATAGAATTTTCAATGAAAGCTTAAGAACACTTTACAAGAGCTTTTTTCTTTTAAGATTAATCTTAAATACTAAAAAGCTTAAATAATTGACAATTAACTAATATATCTTCAATATTCGCTCCCTATGGCAAATATACAGTCAGCAAAAAAAAGAGCCCGACAGGCCGATAAAAGAAATTTAGATAAGAGCGCACAAAGAGCAGAAATAAGAACTCTCATCAAAAGAGTTGAAGAAGCTATTCAACAGAAAAATATCAAGATTGCAAAGGATTTATTTTTAATAATGCAAAAAAAATTAGATAAATCAGCAAATAAAAAAGTTCTACCAAAAAATCAAGCAGCTAGGCAGAAAGCAAGGCTTAGCAAAGCTATAAAATCCTTAGCTTGAAACTATTTTAGTTCCTGTATTCCCATTCTTAATTAAAGAAAGTAGGACATTTTTCTCATTGCCATTTACTATCCAAGCTTCTTTTCCTTTCTTTAAAAAATCTTTGGCTGCTTCTAATTTTGTGGTCATTCCCCCCCTACCGAAAACTCCTGTATTTCCAAAACTATCCCTACTGTATGAAAAATTTTTAAGGGCAACTTTTTTAAGAAGTTTTGCATTCTTATTTTGATTAGGGTTTTCTTCATATACTCCATTTTGATCAGTCATGATTATTAATTTTTTTGCATCTAATAGAGAGGCTACTTTCCCACTAAGCTTATCATTATCTCCATTTTTGATTTCTTCTGTTGAGATGGAATCATTTTCATTAATAATAGGCACTGCGCCTAATTGAATTAAATTGTACAAACTAGTTTTCGCATTTCTGGATCTTTCTTTATCTTTAAAATCGGAATGACTTAAAAGAACTTGAGCAGCTATTAAGTTAAACTTTTTGAACTGCTTTTGATAAGAATTAATTAAATCTATTTGTCCAGATGCAGATAAAGCTTGTAGCATATCTATTTTTTTAGGCTTCTCTTTTAAATTCCATATTTTTATACCTTGAGCTATTGCTCCGGAAGAAACTAAAACAACATTAAAACCAGTTCTTCTTAACTTAAAGATTTGTTCAGAAATTGATTTAATGAATTTTAAATTTAATTTACCTGAACTGGAAGTAGTCAAACTTGAACCAGCCTTTAAAATAAGTAATTTATTATTTTTATTCTTATAGGGAGTCAATTTTTTTTCCTATGTCTTTTACTAGAGCTTCTATTCCATCGCCTGTTATAGATGAAATAGTATAGACAGCTTTGACGTCAATTTGTTTGACTATTTGCTTTACTATTTTTTTTGTATATTCCTGTGAGACCTTATCTGTTTTGCTTATAACTAGCCATTGTTCCTTTGTTTCCAGTTCAGGACTAAATTCACAGAGTTCATTATTTATTTCATAAAAGCTTTTTTCCAATTTTTGGATGTCTCCTTCTTCAATATCAATCAAATGCAAAAGAAGTCTGACTCTTGATAAATGCTTTAAAAATCCTATTCCTAAACCTACTCCTTTAGATGCTCCAGGAATCAGGCCTGGTATATCAGCTGCAACAAAACTTGAATGATTTTTTAAATCAACTACTCCTAGATTTGGACTTAAAGTTGTAAATGGGTAGTCTGCTATTTTTGGTTTAGCAGAAGAAATTTTAGATATTAATGTTGATTTTCCAGCATTAGGCATTCCAAGGAGTCCTACATCTGCAAGAACTTTCAATTCTAATCGTAAATTTAGGCTTTCTCCCAATCTTCCTTCAGTAATTTTTCTTGGAGCTCTATTTGTAGAAGATTTAAATCTTGCATTGCCTAACCCTCCTTTACCTCCACTCAAAATAATTTCTTCTTGATTATCTGTAATGAGGTCAGCAATCAACTCATTTGTCTCTTCATTGATAATCATGGTTCCCATTGGAACTTCTAAAATGGTATCAGGAGCATCTTTACCATGCATATTCTTTCCCTTACCATTTTGGCCGTTTTTAGCTTTGTAGTTTTTCTTTAATCTAAAATCTTGAAGTGTGTGAAAAGCTTCTCTAGCTAAAAATTTTATATCGCCGCCTTTACCGCCATCGCCACCGTCTGGACCGCCTTTAGGAATAAATTTTTCTCTTCTGAAACTTAAACAGCCATTACCGCCGTCGCCAGATTTTATTTCAATAAAAGCTTCATCAATGAAGCGCATAAGATTAAGAGTTAGATTCTATATTGACGAATTGCTTTAAATCTTTTCCTTTTTTATTGAAAAAGACCTTTCCGTCACACTTAGCAAATAAAGTATGATCTTTACCAATACCTACATTATGGCCTGGATGGAATTTTGTACCTCTTTGTCTGACAAGAATGGAGCCTGCACTAACTTGCTGGCCTCCATATCTTTTCACTCCTAACCTTTTAGATTCGGAGTCTCTTCCGTTCCTAGAGCTTCCTCCAGCTTTCTTATGAGCCATAACTTATTAATTCAATTTTTACTTTGGTTAAATTCTGTCTATGACCATATTTTTTTCTATAGTCTTTTCTACGTTTCATCTTAATAACGTTTATTTTTTTAGATTTTAAGTGACAGACAATCGTTCCTTTAACCACAGCCCCTTTCAATAATGGTTTACCAACTTCAAAATTACCATCTTTGTTAACGGCTAAAACATCTGAAAATTCAACTGGGGAGCCTTCTTCGTTAGATAATTTTTCTAACAGAATTTCTTCTCCTTCTTCTACTTTATGCTGCTTTCCGCCACTTTTTATTACTGCATACATGTCAAAAACCTAAATTAGATGCGAATAGTATCGGATAAACTCTTTCCTCGCAATCCTTTAGAAAATGTAATAATGTAATTTATATATGAGTTTCTTGGAAAAAAATTCCTTTACTAAAGAAGAATTAGTTGAATGTTCTAACGGAAAGCTTTTTGGTCCAGGTAATGGAAGATTACCAAATAGTGAAATGCTGATGGTGGATAGAATTATAAAAATAAATAATTCGGGCGGAGAATTCGAGAATGGAGAAATTCATGGCCAGTTAGATATTTCTCCTGATCTATGGTTTTTTGATTGTCATTTTTCTGAGGATCCTGTTATGCCGGGTTGCCTTGGACTAGATGCAATGTGGCAGTTATTAGGTTTTTACCTTTTATGGGTTGGAAATGGAGGAATAGGAAGAGCTTTAGGCGCGGGACAAGTCAAATTTTATGGTCAGGTGCTTACAAAAGCTAAGTTGGTTGACTATAAAATTAATATCAAAAAAATCAGAAAAGTAAAAGAGCTTGTCATTGGTTTTGCCGATGGTTTGATGTTCGTGGATGGTAAAGAAATATACTCTGCAAAAGATTTAAGAGTTGGTTTATTTGAGGATCCTCAAAATTTCTAAAACAAACTAATTATGAATGAAAAAAGAGCGGTTATCACAGGAATAGGCTCAGTTTCTTGTATAGGAAATGATTTAGAAACAATATCTCAAGCTTTAATTGATGGTAGTTCAGGAATTGTAAAAAATGATGAATACGAATCTCTTGGATTTAGAAGTTCTATATCTGGCTCTATAAAAATTGATTTTAAGGAAAAAATTGATAGAAAAGTATTAAGGTTTATGGGCGAGGCAGCTTCCTATGCTTATTTAAGCGCTATTGATGCGATACAGGACGCTTCCCTCCCCCAAGAAATTTTTAACTCTGATAGGGTAGGAATAATAGCTGGTTCAGGCGGCGCATCATCAAGAAGTCAAGTCGAGGCTGCAGATATAGTAAGAGAAAAAGGTATAAAAAGAGTTGGGCCTTATCGCGTAACACAGACTATGGGTAGCACTGTATCCGCATGTTTAGCTACATCTCTAAAAATAAAAGGAATTAATTATTCGATTTCGTCGGCTTGCTCTACAAGCGCCCATTGCATTGGTTCAGCTTGGGAGCAAATAAAACTTGGCAACCAAGATGTAATTTTAGCTGGCGGTGCTGAAGATGAACACTGGACTCAGTCTTCTTTATTTGATGCTATGGGAGCACTTTCTTCAAAATATAATGAAATGCCTAAAAAAGCCTCTAGGCCTTTTGATAAAGATAGAGATGGTTTTGTAATAGCCGCTGGAGGTGGAATTTTAATTATCGAAGAGTTAGAACATGCTTTATCTAGGAATGCAAAGATATATGCAGAAATAAAAGGATATGCTGCTACCTCAGATGGCGAAGATATGGTCGCTCCATCTGGAGAAGGTGCAAGAAATTGCATGAAAAAAGCTTGGGAAATAAGCGAAATAGAACAGATAGACTATCTAAACGCTCATGGAACATCTACACCTGCGGGGGATCCAGTAGAGTTAGAGGCTATAAAACATGTTTTTGGCGATAAGAGTCCTATAATAAGTTCTACAAAATCTTTAACCGGCCATACCTTAGGAGCGGCGGGTGTGCACGAATGTATTTATAGTTTGTTGATGATGAAAGATAATTTTATTGCTGGAACTCTAAACTTAGAAAACCCAATTCCTGAAGCAGAGGGATTAAATCTTCCAAATAAAACATTACCTTTAGAAAGTTTTAATTCTTTTATGTCAAATAGTTTTGGTTTTGGCGGCACTAATGCAAGCCTTGTTTTAGAAAAATTTTCAGACTAAAAAGGAATATCGTCATCTTCCCAGATTGGCTCTGGCTCTGGTTCAGGAGTTTGCTGGGAAGCCTCTTGAGGGTCCTTAAAATCTTTTGACTGACCATTACCCATTTCTGCTTTAGAACTCAACATCTGCATTTCTCTAGCAACAATTTCTGTCCTATATTTTTTTTCTCCTGAATTTTTATCTTCCCAGCTACTTGTCCTAAGCTGACCTTCTACATAAACTTTAGAACCTTTTTTTAGGTATTGTTCTACAATTTCAGCTAAACGATTAAAAAAAACAACCCTATGCCATTCTGTCTGTTCTACTTGTTCCCCGCTATTTTTATCCTTCCAGCTATTTGAGGTAGCTATAGAAATATTTGCAATTGGAACTCCTCCGGCTGTATATCTTACCTCGGGATCTTGGCCTAAATTACCAAGCAATATAACCTTATTTATTCCACTTTGAGCCATAATTAATATCTGTTAAGTTAGTCTAGTCTAAATCAAAACATACGCAAATGAAATCTATTCAAATAAAGGGAGCAAAACAACATAATTTAAAAAATATTGATTTGGAAATTCCAAGGGATAAGCTCACCGTTATTACAGGTTTATCTGGGTCAGGAAAATCATCCTTAGCATTTGATACTCTTTATGCGGAAGGTCAAAGAAGATATGTAGAATCTCTTTCTGCTTACGCTAGACAGTTTTTATCTGTAATGGACAAACCTGAGGTTGATACTATTGAAGGACTGTCTCCTGCAATTTCTATTGAACAAAAATCTACCTCGCATAACCCAAGATCTACTGTTGGCACAGTTACTGAAATATATGATTACTTGAGGCTCCTTTTTGCAAGATCGGGAAGTGCAAAATGCCTAGATCATCAGATCTCTTTAGAGGGCCAAACAATTGACCAAATTTATAAAAAGCTAATTAAAGATTTTAAAAAGAAAAGAATTTTAATTTTATCTCCTTTGATAAAAGAACAGAAAGGAGAACATACAAATCTTTTCAACGATCTTGCTATGAAAGGTTACGTAAGAGTTCAGGTTAACGACATAACCTATGAATTAAGTGAAGAAATTAAATTAGATAAAAAAAAGAAACATACGATTTCCATCATCATAGATCGCTTGACAGTAAATGATGAAAATAGATCCAGAGTAATGCAGTCTCTAGAAACATGCATAACTGAATCAGAAGGTTTAGTGGAAATTTGTGACATGGATAATTTAGCCGAAAAGGCTTCCTATTCAACAAAAATGGCTTGTCCAAAATGTGGCTTTAGTATTCCTGATTTAGAACCAAGATTATTCTCTTTCAATAGTCCTTCAGGAGCTTGTAAATCTTGTGACGGGTTAGGATATAAATCTCAAGTAGATCTTGCAAAATTAATAGTCAGACCAGAATTATCATTAAATCAAGGTGCAGTCAAAGATTGGGATGTAAGTCACACTTATCACAACAGGTATATTCTAAATAGAGTTGGTAAGAAGTTTGCAATTTCTATGGATACACCCTTTGAAGAGCTTCCAGATGACCAAAGAAACATTATTCTTTATGGATCTTCAGATGATGTGGATTTTAGCTACACTTCAAAAAGAGGTTTTAAAAGGGAAATTTTTAGGCCTTTTGAAGGAATTGTGCATACTATCGAAAGAAGAATAGCTGATACTGAATCTAATTTTAGAAGAGAATATTACTCAAAGTTCATGACAAGTACGATCTGTAATAATTGTGATGGAACTAGATTAAACAAAGAAGCTAGAAGCGTTTTCATTGATAAACTATCCTTACCGGAAATAGTTGACTTAACTATAGATGAGTCTCTCTCTTTCTTTAAGAGACTTAAAATCAAAGGTGTTAAAGGTGAAATAGCAACTAAGATAATTAAAGAAATAAGAGAAAGA
>MDTD01169188.1_pt1 | contig 25500 bp, 18 predicted proteins | sample 811221 | NCBI WGS metagenome assembly MDTD01 (sample SAMN05326646, study PRJNA326480) | marine metagenome | isolation source: seawater | place: Pacific Ocean: South West | collected 2011 | reverse complement strand
TTGTAGACGGCTCCAATACTAGCGGTTTCCAGAGAACCAGTCTAATTGCCACAGAAGGAAGGCTCGAGGTCGACGGTATCGAAATAGGAATTTCAGTAATCTGTCTCGAGGAAGACTCTGCAAGAAGGTTGGGAGAAGAAACCACAGATACGGGAACGGAAGTAACTTACTCCTTGGACCGTCTCGGAATGCCGCTGGTCGAGATAGCAACGGAGCCAGACATAATATCCCCTGAACATGCAAAATCTGTTTCCTCGTTCTTGGGCAGACGACTTCGTGATACACGCAGTGTACGCAGGGGTTTGGGAAGCATCAGACAAGATCTGAATGTCAGTATCGCCTGTGGCGACAGAGTCGAGATCAAGGGTTGCCAGGATCTCGATTGGATACCTAGGATAATAAGGTCGGAAATGGCCCGTCAGATTCACTTCTATCGACTCTCAAATATCCTCAGAACCAAGCACAACTTCCCCCCTCTAGGCAGCGATAGAAGGACGGATGACCCTTCCTTGGAGACGTCAATTAGAGAGGACACCCATCAAATCATCCAAGGAAAAATCGAAGATATCTCCGAGATCATGACTGAGGTCGAATCAGAAATGATGTCCTCTGCATTGGCCGCCGGATCAAGCGTAATGGTGCTGGCACTACCGAGCCTCGCAGGCCATCTCGGAAGCAAGGAAAAAGATGCGAACGGCGCACAGCTCCCGCGTCTTGGGAGAGAGCTATCGGGAGCCGCGAAAAGGGCTGGTGTACATGGCATCATACATTCTGACGAACTTCCAGCTTATGGTCTCAAATTAGACGATGTCGACTCGATACGAACCAGACTATCATTGGAAGACTCAGACGCATTTGCAATTTGCATCGCCCCTCAATGGCAGGCAGAATTGGCATTGGACGCTGTCGCAGAACGTGCAAGAATGGCCTTTCTAAGAATCCCCCAGGAGGTTAGGAACGTCGTAATCAGGAAAGGCCAACCAGATGATGGGACTACGATGCCAATGCGCCCCCTCCCAGGAGGTGCGAGAATGTACCCGGAAACAGATGTCCCCTTGACAGATATCGACTCGTCAAGATGGAGAAGAGCCGTTGATAGCATACCCATGACATCCAAAGAGAGGCTATCCAGGCTCGTTGAAACTGGTTTATCAGAAACTCAGGCAGAGGCAATACTGGGTGCAGAACTTGACGATCTTTTGATCGAGGCGGCGATCGAAGGGTACTCAGACATTCCTCCCATTTCACCAAAGTCTATCGCAACCGCACTTCTCGATCAAACCCTCAACGAGGCATCACGTGCTGCGAACATCGAGAGAGCCGCATTTCCCATGAAAGCCCTGCTTAACATAATTCTAGCACGTGACGAGGGAGCCATAACAAGGGATGGGGTCATTCCCATCTCCGCTCTCATGGCGTCTGATCAGAAATTGCTCGATGCGTCATACCATGAACGAATGTCCTGGATTAAAGTACAAGGCGAGGCTCTTGGATTCATACCAGCCGATCACACGGTAATTGAATCTGCAGTCGATGAAGCGCTTTCAGAGCATTCAGATTTAATCGAAGCCAAAGGTCTAGCCTCCATCGGCCCTCTCATGGGTCTAGTAATGGGCAAACTAGGAGGGGCAGCCGACGGAAAGGTGGTGAGTGAGGTTCTGAGGCAGAAAATTAGTGAAATTTCCGAAAACTAATATCTCTCAATCATATGATTATCAACTAACTTCTTAGACCTAATTGAACGACTAAAAACTCCATGTACAGTAAGAAGAGAACAACGTTGACCATCACCATCCTAATTCTAACCGCATCCGCTCTATCCGGATGTACGTCTGATACTGAACCACTTGCCGAGGACGAAATAGGCGATTTGAGCGTAGTTGTAACCTTGGACTTTGTAGATCAAGGCGATCAGACAGCGAACTTAGCAGACAGGCTCAATGATGGAAGTATTACATTTGATCCGGTACATGTGGCACCAAATGTCACAGCATACAGGGTCATGGAGGCTCTGCAACTCAGGGAGAACTTCACTATCGATGTAACATACTATGTTGGAATGGGCGCGTTTGTTCACACTATCGACGGCGTTTCGGGGGCCGATGACTGGTCTACTTACTGGGGCTTCTATCACGAAGGGGAGATGGCTGATGTTGGCGCATCAAGCTTCGCGATAACCTCGGATACGAATCTAAGCTGGATCATTACTCCAGCTTGATCCTTCGAGCTTCTGGCTCCTGTTTCCCAAGAATGACTATGAAGCAACTACCAGAGGCGAAGGTATGTACGACTTTCACAACTTTGCATTGACACCCATGCAAGATTTGTTCGTCAACATTGTGATTCTGTCTTTGCTGGTCCTCGCAATCCTGAAAGGAGAGAGGAAAATGGAGAACTCTAGCCCATTTACAATTCTGGCAATACTCACAATATTTTGCGTAGCAGGAAGAATCCTACTAGAGCCAATTCCCAATGTCCAACCGGTAACAGTCACCATAATTTTGGTTGGTGTGTTCTACGGCGCACCCTGGGCAATAGCCGTCTCGGGCATTGTCGCACTCAGCACTAATATGATCTTCATGGGGCACGGACCTTGGACACTCTTCCAGGTTATTGGGTGGGCGGCCGTCGGAGTAGCCGGTTCGATATTCGCTGACAAATTAATCCTAGAAGGCCGAATAGCTGTTGGCAGATTAATGATATTAGCAGCAGTTTCCGCCTTTGCGTTTGACTGGATAGTATCCACGAGTATACTTCTAAACCACGATTTCTCGACTTTATTGTCATATTTGGCTGATGGGCTCATGTTTGACATGTATCATGCCGCGGGTAATGTAGCATTCGTTGCTTGGCTTGCAAACCCCTTCTCTCATCTCATGTTACGCCATAGGATAGCGCCCAGCGAACGAGCGGTGAGTGAAATTGTCACGAACTGATGAAATCACAATGGTCATAGTGACTCGGAAAGACCTTCAACTTTCCAAGGGAAAACTCGCAGCACAGGTTGGTCACGCTGTTATGGAATGCGTGCTCAAAGCAGACCGAGTAACCCCAAAGAACCTTGATAGATACAGGAAGGAAGGCGCTAGGAAGATAGTAGTAGCCGCAAGGGATCTCGACGAGATGAAGCGACTGTATGGGGCAATCTCATCCGTCGGTATCGTATGCCACCTGGTCAGGGATGCAGGACATACTGAGATACCCCCTGGAACAATAACGGTCATGGGAGTCGGTCCTGCCCCAAGGGAAAGCATAGATGTCTTCACAAGCGACTTACAGTTGGTTTGAAACATAAAAACGGTAACATATGGTTGCATAAGGTGAGTAATATGGTCAGGCAGATTCAGATTGATGCGGACCAGCAGACAACGCTGCTCAACAGATGCCAAGGCCTCAGAAACATCATCAAATGGCTCGACTCGATCAATAGAAGGCCGGGCCTGAGCGAACTCGAATCGCAATTATCCTCCCAAGAATTTGAAATTAATGCCTTGAAGACTTGCATAGGGTCAACCGAAGATGGATATCAGAGGAACGTCATCAAGCGAACACAGCATTACGAAATCGTCGCAATCTGTTGGAAACCCGGCCAGTTAACCCCTATTCACGACCACAAGGGCAGCGATTGCGCATTTTTGATACTCGAAGGAATATCCACAGAGCGCATATTCGAGATCGACCAATCCGGAAAGGCCGTACACACGTCCACAAGACTTTACTCGCCCGGCGAAATATGTGCTGCAGAGGAGCCTGACATCCATCAAGTCGTCAATGATCAGGAGACTGAACTAGTCAATCTCCACATCTACACGCCCCCACTTAGTGAATTCACGATTTATGCATCTGCAGAGTGATTGGACTCCGCTTTGTATCCATCATACACTTCTCTGAAGAGTGCAATGTCCGACTCAAATGAGTCTGGGGGCAACGGCCCGAAGGAGAATCTGAAGAATCTAGAATATGGACTCTCATAACCCGTATCTTTTGAGTGAGGCCTGTCCATATCGCAATCACTGGCGCAGAGAATCGCCGCACCGTGCTTGAAAAGCCGTTTATTCAACTCACCACTTGTCATGCCCTCAGGTAACTCAAGCCAATGGTAAAACCCACCATCTCCCGTGTATACGCCCAATCCCATGTCTTCGAATGCCCTACCATAACGTTCCCGTTGCCAGTTGTAGTGCTGCTCTACAGCCTTGCGTGCCTTGTGCACTCTCTTTGGCTCAAGGAGCTTTACAGCATAGTGCTGCGAAGGATGACTGACGCCACCCATTCCAAAACTCGAATAATTCGCCATAGTTTCTATATTCGTTTTACTTGCGATAATCCAGCCCACACGAATTCCAGGTGATTGAAGCCCCTTCGTACAGGCCCCTGCGAGGAATATGTTGCTCGAGTCCAGATCCTTAACAAACTCAATCCCGCTCACTGACGGGGAGTGGAACATTTCGTATGCTTCGTCAAGTAAAAGTCCGTTACCAGGTTTTTCAGCCAATTCTATCAGATCCCTCAACTCATCCCCCCAACGAGTTTGACCAGATGGGTTTTGTGGGTTTGAGATGACCGGCATCAAACCCACCTCATCAGGAATCCCTGAACGATCAAAATAATCTGAATTGTGGGGGTGGAAATTGTTCTCTTTGGTGTATGCGACGGTCTCGTAAGCAGTATTCGTCTGAGTTAGTATATCCAGATAAGCTGGCCATTCTATACTTCCAATCCTTACTTTGACATGCTCTTTGAGGAATGCCATGACCGTGTAAATACCAGGTCTACCACCTGCAAAGACCATCACGTTATCAGGAGTGATCGAAGAGCCGTATTGTGAATTGTAGTATTCCACAATCGATTCGCGCAACTTCGGGTGCCCCCAGGCTTTGGGGTAGAATCGATCTTCCCAAGTCACTTCGACGCTATCAGGAAGCGACGGACCGTCAAATTTCTCAAGCGCTCTAGTTAGCGGAAAGCCCTGTGACCAGGGATGCGTTCCCTCATCGCCCATGAACTTCCCAAAACTGTCTTTGAAAGCGTAGAGGGTCTCGTATATTCCCATGGGGGGGCAGTTGTCCGAAAGGAAGAAATGAGTTCCCGCTGAAGGTTTACCACCAACCGCCATGACTTCGCGAGGAGATCAAGATAAATCATCATGCCCCCCTCATAGAAATCCCAAAACCGCGCAATGACCACACGAACATCCTATTTGGTCGAGTCAATCCGCTAGGTGTGTGAGATACGCTGCCAGTGATCGAGTTGACCTCAGAAGCGACACCGTCACGCAACCAACCCCTGGTATGAGAAGAGCAATGGCTGAAGCCGATGTTGGCGATGATGTCCTGGGTGACGATCCTACTGTGATCGAACTTCAGAATAGGTTAGCGAGTCTTACAGGTAAGGATGCTGCGCTCTTTGTTCCTTCTGGAACGATGTCCAATGCAATTGCGATTAGGGCACAGACGAACCCAGGCGACGAGATAGTAACTGAAAGACACAGCCACATCTACATCTACGAGGGCGGAGGATACGCAGCATTGTCCGGGTGCTCGATAGCACTCGTTCCGGGCACTCGGGGAATAATGCGTCCAGAGGATGTGAAAAGCGCCATTCGGAAAGAAGATGGGAGTCTTGGGCACTACCCAAACGGCTCATTAGTATGCGTCGAGAACACATCTAACCGTGGAGGTGGCGCGATTTATTCACAGGAAACAATGGATTCGATATGCAAGATCGCTAAAGATAACAATTGCAACTCTCACTTAGATGGTGCTAGGATGTTCAATGCTGTAGTTGCCACAGGAACTTCTCCGGAGAGGATGACTCGCGATTTTGATACGGTTTCAATCTGCCTCTCGAAGGGCCTCGGATCTCCAGTGGGATCGGTCTTAGTGGGCTCGAATGAAACGATTCGACTTGCGCACAGATGGAGGAAGATGTTCGGCGGCGGCATGCGACAGGCAGGAATCATCGCTGCAGCCGGCATATACGCCTTAGAAAATAATGTGGAACGCCTTATTGAAGACCATGCTCACGCCCATAAATTGGCAGAAGCCATCAACGATATGGAAGGCTTCACCATAGATATGAAATCGGTTGAGACAAATATGATTTACATTGGAACAGTTGGAAACAACGCAGAACGCATCGTCGAGAAATTATCAGAAGACGGCATCGATGTGCTTTCCATAGATGAATCAAATATTCGTGTGGTAACGCATCTGCACATAACGCCCGAGGACGTTGAAAGAACCATCTCTGCATTCTCAAAGTTGACGTAGGCCCGAACGCTTCTTATCAGCAATCAGCGACCTAGTTATCATGAGGATGAGCGCATACTCCATCACGATCCTCTTGGCAGTCATGTCGCTAACCGCAATCTCATCGGGCCAGTCAAATCCAGGAGAAGTGCCATGGGTCGACGCCACGGAAGACTCTGACGGAGGATCCATTGCAATATTATCGACTCCAGTGAACACCCTGTCTTCCTCTCTTTCATCCGTTTCTGAAGCCTCCATGCTCATCGAAGTCTATACAGCCACATGGTGTGAGACCTGCATACCTGCTGAGGACGCCCTTGAATCAGAGACGTCTGGATTAGATGTGGAGATAATCAAGTTCCATCGCCATCTTTTCGAGATTGAAGATCCGTTTGGTAACAACAACACTGAGGGGCGGTGGCTCAGCAGATACGGGCCTGCTTCAGTCGCTGCTGACGAGAATGCTCGAACACCTCCAACGGTTATCGTATCAGGAGAGCGTATGCACATCGGATCAACCCCGTCGGCAAGCATGACATTAGCCGAAGAATACCGAGAGAGCCTCGATCTCGTCACCCCTCCCCCGATCAGTGAAAGTTCGAGTTTGGAAATCACGTGGGACGGCCAAATCCTTGATTGGGCATGGACGTGGGAAGAAGAGAAATCGAGATGCAGGACTACGTGCGATTCAGTTACCACAGATCTCACCTTGCTAATCAGAGAGGCCTCAGGAGATTTTCCTGAGGGGGCAAACGGACAGGGCGTCTATCACAACATCCTACGCGACGCAATACCCCTAGACGCAACAGGCTCGATGAATCTCGAACTTCCTTCTGCATGGGATGGAGATGATCTTGAACTCGTCTTTATTGTCGATTGGGTGGAAAACCCGAAAGAGCCCTCTTTTCTTCAGGAACTGCCGTTCTTGAATCCCTTTTCTGTAATCGTAATAGTGTCCATCAGTGCGATAATTTCGCTATTTATTCGTAAATTCGACGCCGGGTTCAATAACTAGTCAACGGCTTCACTGAATCCGGCATGACTAGCGAATTGAGATTGACTGTGGAAGAAGTCCCCCCCGGGCGTCTTCCATCATGGATTTACGAACATGCTGTAAATCAAGCCAGGGAGAGCATCCTGTCTCCCACCTTTGATAGAATCTTATACATTCATCCGAATCAAGCTTCTAGAGTAGAGATGCTAGATTTCATCGAATCAAAAGTCCCTGCATTCGACAGATCATTACACCATACAATTAACTCATTAACGATACAGATTGGAATGAATCTGAATTTGAAATCCCGGATGGAAAACGATTCTATCATATCTGAATTGATACACATAATGACCGCAGAAGCAGCGACGAAACTAAGATTCCCCGTCCTTCACCCGATTGAAGATAGAGTATGGTCTCGCAGCAAGACAGAAGCCTTGTTCAAACTTCACAAGACCTTGACTGAAGAGGATGCCATCGCAGATAGTGAACAGTATACTCAGGCAAAAGAATTCAGAAAGATATTGGTAGATATATCCAACAAACTGGGAAGGACACACCCAGACATATTCACTGCCTCCGTAATCGATGAATTAACCAAGGACGATATCGAGACCCCTTTCTTTTTTGAAGGGATTAAGGGTCTCTTGCTTCTAAATCACGACCCCGGATTATCAAATTTGAACATCACGCTATTGCGATCCCTGCTTAGGTTTCTGCCTATCCATCAGATCACCAATTCCGGAAGCTATCGACTAGGGGAACACGGTCTTCAGATCGAGGACATCTTTCCAATAACCGACCAGGAACAGATGCCAGATTGGATTCCATTGCATTCGTTAGTTAATGAGCCCGCCAAACCCAATATCGAACACTATGCTTTAGAGATGGAAAAACAAACGATGTTCGCCGTCTCAAATATATGTGAAATCGCCAAAGAAGAAAATCCCGATGCATCAATACTCATCGTAGACCCTGATTGGAAGTCAAGAGCATTGGGCTGGCGTCGATGCATCGAATCAGTTTCTTCCCTGGTATCTCCCGAGCTGGAAATCGCAGAAAAGAAACACATCATGAGGCCCTTTTCCACATTGATTTCTCTTGCCAATGGAATGAAATCCTTCTCCGTCGAAAAGATTAGACAAGTCTCAAATGATGGCCTTTTTGAAAGGATATTGATATCCGAATCACACCCATCGAATCCAAACTTAACGCCAAAATGTCATTTGGATTTGTTAGAGGAGCATGCAAGAAATCATCATATCACCGGCGGCCAGGGCGCAATCCGAGAATGGCTTGAGACCATATCTCTATCAAAAGAAAGCAGTAAAGATGCACACCATTGGGAAGAATTACAGTGGTGGCTGGCCAACCTATTCAGGTCATTGTATCCGATGTTGCCAAAATGGGATAGAGAATACCTGGATAACCAAGATTGCGTGATTGGATGCACAACCGGAAAAGAACTCCCATTGACCGTGAAAAGTGATAATGGGAAAAAATGGTTGGATGGATTCTTCCGATCTCTGACCGCGACACAGCCAGAAATTATTACACTCGAACAAGACGGAGAAATCAAACAAAACACTCAAGATCTCAAGACACGTATTCAAGAGTTTGAAAATTTGTCATCAAGATTGAATCTTCAAGTTCAGAATGTGGGCCCTTTATGGGTTGAGACACTGTTAAGGATAATTGAGATCGATAATAGCCATCCATTACAGATTTCAAATCCAAAACTGAGGATTCTATCCCCCAAGGAGGCACTTGGCTGTACAGCAGATCACGTCATAATAACACATCTTTCTTCCACTTCGTGGCCTATGCGACCATCCATGGTACCATTGCTCTCTTCAGATGAATTATACAAGTTCAAATCCACAAACCCCGAATCTCCAGTTCTCTCAGCGAGACATTTTTGGCATCATCTGATTCATTCAGGAAATAAAATCAGTGTCATTCGTGCTAAGGACTCGGATATTAGCGCACCCTCCTCCTTAATCTTGGAAGAATGGCTGGATGATGAAAGCTCACCAGAATCTAAAGACTTTCCAGATTCTGTCTTGCAGTCAAGCCCTAGAGAAAGATTGAGAGCTGATGGAAAAAAGTTGATTGAGGGTGAAAAAGCCACCAAAAAGCCACTAAGTCCACTTGCTCCCTATTCGAAAATTAGTCGGGAATTATTTCTTGACATGCAGTATAGGATGCCCATACTGGCAGGAGAGGATGGATACCTCTCCGAAGATTCACTACACAAGCTAATTCAAACTCCTTTGTTGCGGTATACAGAAATCAAAGAAACCAAATCAGAGAAATACGGTCTGAAAAACCCCCGATATAATAATCGGTGGCCTGTAGTAGGAGCTGCAACACGTCGCATAGACGAGAAGGGAAAAGAAATCATCATCGTAACTCCGAGCATAGAACCATGCCCGATAACTCCCTGGAAATCTGGTATTGAGCAGCATGATTCTAGACACGGTCATACCAATATCTCGATTCAAAGAAAGTATTGGTCACCAAGCAGGCTGATGAATTGGAGAGGATGCCCAAGAAGGGCATGGCTTGCAAAATACCACAAAATATCAGAAGAAGAAATCACTGAACAAGATTTAGACAGTAGGGTGTACGGCACTTTGCTCCACGATGTCCATCACGATATACTGAAAGAATCCCTCGGAGTGGAAGTTGGGATCGAAAAAGAAACACAGGATCCGTCAATGAGTTTCAGGACACTATCCGATGGGAAACTCAACAAAAATGAATTGATGAAGATCGGATTGATATCCCTGTCAGAAAGGGCAACCTGGATTTCAAGGTCCGATGCTGTGGCGATTCAACGACTTTGGATGTTAACCGGAATGAATCATTCAGAGTGGATATCGTGGCTCAGTGACCCAAAGCCTATCGAACCATCTGGGAGAATTGGCTCAATCATCGATGCCGAGTTCAACGACTTGAATCGTTCTGCACCTATCTCTACAGAATGGGACATCTCCTCTTCTAAAAAACGACTTACAATCGATATACCTGGAGAATATTCAGGAGAAAAGGGAGAGCACATCAGACCCTTCTCGGTTAATGGCATAATCGATCGAGTCGATATCATTCCATTTGACACCGAATCTAAGAAATGGGTAGACGAGACCGGTAGTCATGAAATCGCTCCTCTCAGAATTCATGGAACAGATTGGAAACCTCGAAGACTGATCATAATTAGAGATTTGAAGACTTACAGTGGTTCACAAAAACTGGAAGAACGACATAAAAAGGGCTTTTTTGAAGACTTACAACTGCCAATTTATGCTAGAGCTTGGGAAATTGCCCATCCAGGAGATTTAGTCGTGGGGGTAGGGATCAGCGTTATGGGCTATCAAACCAAACATTTCATTGAGAAATCAGACTATTTCCCATTCGACAAAAAGGATGGCTTCGGCGAAGGAACAACTTATGCAAAAAATATGTTCAGATTTTATGATGAAGACCATCAATCAGAATCAGACCCCTTCCGCGCTTGGATGACTCATAGATTGGTCGTAGTTGGCGGAATTATAGGGCATGCAAATTCTGGATACGTCAATCCCATGCCTTCAAGGGAATGTAGATATTGTGAGATAAGGAATATGTGCGATCAAAAACAAATAGGAGGATTTTAGGATGCCTCGTATTTCTTTAAACACAGCACAGAGATTAGCACTGAATATCGATGCACATATCGCGATCGATGCCGGTGCAGGAACTGGAAAAACAGCTACAATTGTCAACCGCGTCGTAGAACATTATTTCAGTGAACGACAAAGAGCAACGGAGATCTTGCCAATACCAGAAAGACCAACTAGGGTGGCATCTGGAATAATTCGAAGCAGAGGACCAAGACCATCAGACCCCTCTGAATGGAAAGGCCTACTTCCTGGAGAGGTCGTGCTGCTCACCTTCACCGTGGCTGCTGCCAATGAGATGAAAAAACGCCTCCGAAACACACTGCAAGATATGCAGGCCGGCCCAATAAGCGATAAAAAAAATACTGAACCAAGATTACTCTCTTCAGCTGATAGAGATCAATTGAAGGCCTTTTTAGAAGATGCACCAATTGGAACAATCCACTCCTTTTTCTTAAGATTAGTAACTCCGTTTCTATCATATCTTGGCGAATCAACAAAATCACAAATAATCGAAAATTACGCCTCACAAGCCATTCGAAAAGAAGCCATCGATATATTCTGGAAAATCCCGTCGAATCCCGATCATTTCACCGCATCGCATTCAGAATTCCTCCGCAGCGATCAAGCAATTAACATCGCGAAAGCCCGTGATAGGCTGACAAAGACATATTCAGGTAGACGACGCCTTGACAATGTCCTGAGTAATCTGATTAAAAAATCGATATTTGTGGAAGAAGCCTCGAATAGACTGACCGAAAACGGACATATTACCACACAGAAATTACTGGATGAACTGTATTCATGGGTTGCCCCAGAACAGATGTCTTCGCTAATTGAAACACTATTCGAAAACATCGGGGATGTTATGGAGACCATCAGAAAATACAGCCACATAATCGCCCCTAACGGATGGAAAATCGAAGATCGGATAGGGATCCTAGATCAATTGTCACAGTACAAACCAGCAAATATCGAAGAAGAAATCGAATGGCTCTCAAAACTAACTATTCTCTCACGATCAAAGCCGGGTACCGGGACATTTTTTCCACGTGGCAGCCTTCCAAATACAGAAGAATGGCCTGCTGGAATCCTCACGTTGTCTGCCATGGGAGGCAGCGAAGAGGCGAAACGTGCAAAGGATGAGATGAAATTCGGCTTCAAGAATATTCAGATGATGTTAGAGACGAATCTTAGGACGAAAGAAATTCTGAAACTCTCTGCTATGGTAAATCAATTATTGAATCCTGATGGATCTCGGAAAATACCAATTCAATATCCGCCTTCCGAAAGATTGGGTATACGTCCTAAAGAAGAATTAGAGAAATATGCGTTCTCAATCGATGCCGAAGCGCAACATTTGGACGATCTGAGACTATCCGCCGAGGGCCTAAAGAGCATATTGAGGAGTATAAAAAACAAACAAGAGTTACGGGAATTTTCAGATATACTGGAACTATCGGCAGACCTCCTGTTGTTGAGATGTCCATACATTTGCAAGACTGAGAAAATGTACCCTGCTGAAATTGTAAGGATACTGGATGATGGGCCGGATGAGCCGTGGCAAGATGACCACATAGAACGCGCACTCTATTGTTTAAATGAAATGGCCGATAAAGGAAATGATCAATATCCAAATTCATTAATTGAAAAAGTATCAAATGATCTACAGCACCGTTTTGAAACTTTGAAATCTGTTAGAAGACGCTATCTGGCATTTATCATCGACGAGGCCCAAGACAACTCACCACTGCAATGGAGACTATTGTCTAGGCTATGGGGCCCAAGAGAGGTAAAAACAGGTGAAAAAGAAATTCCAGATACTCCTTGGCAGCCCACGGTCTGTTATGTGGGGGACATGAAGCAATCCATCTACGGCTTTAGGCAGGCTGATCCCTCTGGATTCAAGAAATATAATCAATATATAAGAAAAATCAACAAAATGGAGTTCGATAGCATATCTTCTCTGACAAGAGACCCGCCTTTGAGAAAGAGAAACAAAAGCCGAGACCCGAGATACGCCCATCAAATTGCCTTCGCCACCGCAAAAACTCGTAATATTCAATCCGGGAGGCATATGGAATCATGGATAAGGTTCGATCAGCAAGACGGTTTTGGTGAAAATCTGACACCTGAGCAAATCAAGGCCAGATCTGAGGGACTCATTCGCCTAAACTATAATTTCAGGACTAAGAAGGGACTATTGTCAACTATCAATGGGTGGTGGCATGACGTATTTTCAGAAAGAAACAGAGAGCCTGTGCAAGCAGGCTGGTATGCAGATGCACAGGACTTGCGAACGCCTCTACCAAATGATATGAATTACGAGCAAAATCAAGAGAAAGCGTCTGAGAAAGTCTTGCAGCTACAAGAAAGTGGTCATCTAGAGTGGATATGCCCCGAGAAGACTCGAATAAGCAACAATCCAGATGTAAACCTCGACAAGACTGTTGACACCATAAGCAACCCACATTCAAAGAGAGTCGATCGCATTGCTAGGTATACTTCACTGAGAGTCAAATCCTTGATTGCAGGGAGTCCAATAAGGATTAAGAAAGCAGATGGTAGTTGGATTCAGAAGGAATTCGAGAGCGTAGAACCCAATGAAATATTGATCTTAATGGCATCAAGGAGTGCAATGAGAGATCCCCTGATTAGAGAGTTATGGAAGCAAGGCATCAACACATATGTAGATCATGAAGGAGATCTTTTCGAACAACCGGTCGCATCTGCAATTGAGGCACTTTTCCAACTATGCGCCCGACCACAATCGAAGTATCATGCAGCATGGGTTGCGAGATCTCCTTTGCTTTCTTTGTCCGACAAACAGACTCATGAATTCATTTCGAAATCCGAAGAATATGAAAATATGCTATCCGCACTCTCTGATTTTACAAAAGATATGCCTTCTGGAAGATTAGTCCGCAGATGGAATGAGATGAACTCAGAAGAACGAATTATACAACTTCTTCACGAGACCCTTGATGTTTCAGATCTTCTTTTGGCCTACCCATCGTTAAACGCCAAACAGCAAGCGGAACAGGCCATACAATTCATTTCAAAGACACTGGAGAAAGAAAACGGATCATTGCTGCTTGCTGCCGATACTTTGAGATCAATTCGGGAAGACTCGGATGGAGGGGAGCAGAGCATGACAAACCCCTCGGCAGATGCGGTCAGATTGATGTCAATTCACCAGTCAAAAGGATTGGAATCCAAGGTTGTGATACTCGTTGATTTGTTTAGTCAAGCACTGGTTGGTCAATTTCATGAGAATGTGGACCGTTTTGCAGCCTCGCCGGAGATATTCGCCGCTAATCCGCGTCCATGGGGGGACGATGTCAACCCAGCACTATCCGTAATGTGGGACCATGCGAGAAGAACCACGAAATCTAGGAGAGATGCAGAGGCTAGGAGACTCCTTTACGTGGCTGCTACAAGGGCCGAGGATAGGCTGATCATCGTAGGCTCTCCTCAGGGAGAATTGGAGCCCGAGTGGATAGATGGAGAGGGCTTGACATTCACTCATTGGAACAAGAATAGCTACTGGGGCACTCCACTTGGATACATGATAACAGATTCAATGAGGGCCAAGGCGATTGACATAATTTTCAACGAAAACAATGCCAAAGAAAACCCACTACCTTCGTCGACCGATGAAGAGAGGGCTGTGGTGGTCCATCAATATAGTAAAAGAGCAAGGACTGATTCTGAGAGAGAAATTGCCCGATGGGTAACTTCCAGATTATCCTCCTCAATAGATTTCCCTCTTGAATCAAAGTATCAGATTTCTTTGGATCCAGGGTGGATGGCAGAAAACCCTTCATTCATTGGGGGAGATAGTTCAATACCCATATTGATGATGCACAGCTCTGATTGTTTCGAAGTTGAAGAAGAGCAGAAAACACCATTCAATACCATGAATCAGATTTCCAAGGCGCTTTTGGAAACACCAGAAAGAACACAATCGGACCAGAAACCATCCAGAGGAAAACCAAGGAAAGTACGAATATACCCGTCTTCACTGCATGGGGACTCCCCAGCAACTAATGAACACGTATACTTTGAACACGCCGCTCACAGCGATTTCTCAGCTACGGAATTGGGCGATATAGTGCACCGCATTGTCGAATTGGGAGTTGGACATCCGGGCGTCGAAGGAAAGATCGACCTCCCATCATCTTGGACTCAAAAAAGACCCAACAGACTTACGGATCAAAGACTCATCAAAACCATCATCACAGAACAGGGATTAGATTATGCGAATAAACAACTTTGTGAATTGGTATCCGAATTAACTCGCCGTTTGGAACATGGGCATCTAGGCCTGCTCTCCACGGGGAAAAGGGTAGATGGACACAGATTGCTGGGCCTGAGAACAGAACTTCCCTTTTCACACACCTTCGGCGTCGAATTCGACCCCATCCTACACGGCCCGTGGGCGCCTGAAGGGTTTGTAGAAAAGACGTTAGAAGACAGGGCATTGGTTCAACTTCAGGGTTTCATCGATCTCGTCATTTGCACTGAAGACCCATCAGGGAGAAACACCCTTCGAGTTGCTGATATTAAGACCGATGGATGTAGGAGAAAATTGCCAGAATTGCAGCATGATATGGAGGGTCACGAGCCAAGTACAGAAAACGAATTCGCCTTACTTAGAAGACATGGGATACAACTCGCGATCTACGACGGAGCCCTACGAGCGATGAATTCGCAAGCCCCTGAAGAAAAGAGGAGATTGATGCTGCCTCCCGCAATAGTATGGCCTGGCAATGGACGTATGATTGAATATCCAGACAAGATGATGACGGATCTACGATCGGAACTCAAACAACTCCTTCAAATCAAGGCAAGGGAACACCTCAATTCAAGGAATGTCCCCCTTCTAGATCATGGGAATTCTCAATGAACTACCCATTCATGCCACAATCATGCTTGACTATGAAGCACTCCATTCATGGGCTGACAGACATTGGGAATCTTCCATAATACCGAGCCTTTCTGAATTCATATCAATAGAAGCACTATCACCGAGTTTTGAACCTGAATGGCAGCAGAAAGGTGAATTGCAAGCGACAATAGATTTGTTCTGTAAGTGGGTCGAGAAGCAGAATTTAGACGGATGTAGCATGACTACAATGACCCTGGAAGGAAGAACCCCGATACTTATCATAAATATCGAGGGGACGGCACCTGGGGAGATTCTGTTTTACTCACATCTCGATAAGCAACCATCGAAACCAGAACTATGGTCAGAAGGGCTCTCACCCCTCAAAGCAGTTCGAATAGATCCATGGCTTTTCGGCCGTGGCTCCGTTGATGATGGATATGGGGGATATCTCTGTATAAGTGCGATAAAGGCGCTTCAAGAACATGATTTACAACATCCATCAGCCACATTCTTGATTGAAACTTGTGAAGAATCCGGATCATATGATCTCCCTGCATATCTAGATGCGTATGCAGAACATCTCGGTAATCCAGACCTGGTCGTCGTCATGGATAGCGGGGGCCCTGATTATGACAGAGTCTGGACTACTGATGCCCTCAGAGGACTCATCCATGGGACGCTGTCTGTCCGGGTATCACATGAGGGGGTCCATTCAGGCATGGCTGGGGGAGCAATACCGTCATCATTCAGAATTGCAAGAATACTCCTAGATAGGATTGAAGATTCAAAGACAGGCAGAATTCTGATACCTTCTCTCCATACTGATATCGATCAATCGCTGGAGTCTTCTGCTAGAGACATAGCAGGAGTTGTAGGCGATCAAATATGGGCAGACCTCCCGGTGGTCGACACACTCGCACCCCAGTCAAGAGACGTCGCACAGATGCTATTGGATGTGAATTGGCGCCCAGCACTTTCAGTGATAGGTGCGGATGGCCTCCCTCCTGTTCAGACTGCTGGAAATGTGCTTAGGACTAACACCGATTTGGCGCTTAGCGTGCGACTCCCCCCTGGAGTGAACTCTGAGCAGGCACTCGTTGAGTTGACTGAGACCTTGGAAAGCGATCCACCGTACGGCGCTGAAGTCAAATTCATCGCACACCCTCCTGCTGACGGTTTCAAGGCACCTCCTCTTCCGAACAATGTTTCATCTGCGCTTAATGAGGCTGCAGTTGCACTCACTGATAGTCCACCCTACCCTACATGGGTCGGAGGAACGATACCTTTCATGGCCATGATGCAGGCAAAGTACCCAAGTGCAGCGTTTCTTTGTACAGGGGCCTCAGGACCTGGAAATAATGCACACGGCCCGGATGAAAAGCTACACATCCCTACTGCTAAACGACTAACTGCTGTTATCGCAGCAGTAACGCGAGCCGTCGGAATTTGAGCAAAAGAGACATCCGACGTTAACAAGGGACCATCTGGATTCATATCGTTAACAAGAGAGGGGCACCCAATGTCGGATGAACGCGCACAGCAACTTGAGGAGCGCTTGATAGAAGAAACGCAGCGTCTCGAGAAACTCTATGTGGCCTACAGAAGGCTCGAGGAAGAACTCCAGGAGAAGAACGCTGTCATCGACGTACTCGAAAAAGAGGCCATAGACAAGGAGATTGAGCGTGAGGGACTCGAATCGTTACTCACTGAGAAAGACTCCCGCATCAGAGACCTTGAGATGGATCATGCCAAAGCTAGGAAGCGTATCCAGCATCTTGAACCAGATCTCGAGAAGATGGAGGAAATGTACTCACGAGAATCAGCGCGTCTCGGACGAGTCTTCGAAGTTGCAGAGGAATTAGATGAGTCCCTCCGAGTCTCTCAGGCAGAACTCGGAGCCAGAGATGAGTGGTATCAGTCTCACATGAGTCTCTTTGAACAGTTGAACGAGGCCATCAAAGACAGATTCGATATGATCGAGCGCGCTGTTGAGGCAGTCAAGGACCAGCAGGATAAGCAAGCCGCATTCAAATCTCAGATGGAAGCTGTACATGAGGACCCCCCTGAAGAGAAGAATAACGATCCACCGGATAATCTAGACAAACTAAAGGTCGCAGAACTTCGAGCCATTCTTTCCGAACAAGGAATGGACGCCAAAGGAAAGAAAGCAGAGTTGATTGAGAGAATCAGATCTGCTTAACCAGGCTTAGTGCCATCCGCTTTACGGATACACTTCGCAGGAATGCCGCCCCAAGTCTCACCATCTGGTATGACGGTCCATTTTGGGACCACTGCCCGCGATGCTACAATGGCGTTCTTCCCGATCTTTGACCCAGGCTGTATCACTGAACCACCTCCGATAAGTGAACCACTTCCAATGGTCACAGGCGCAAGAACGAGTTCGCCCTGTTCCACCAGATGCCCATTTATGGTCGCCTCACCCCCAATCACTACCCTGTCGCCCAAGGTAATCATAGGCGCATCATTTATTCTCGGTGTGTTGATTATAACGCCTGAACCCATGTTAAGTCCCATCAATTTGTAGTACAGTGTGGAGAACATGGACGGAACTATCGTTGAAAGGAATATTAGCGCTACTCTATGAAAAACCAAAGCAAAAGCCCACCTTATTGTAATCATGGATCTTAGGGGGAATCTACCTTCTTTGCCCCTTAGGGCAAAAATAGATCCAGATAACCCAGTCACAATCACGATGCCTAAACCACCCACAATGTAAGCAATACCAAGTCCTATGCAAGTAATGAGGGAAGTAACAACATAATCGCCCCCAATCATTGCGCCCCACTCTTGAATCTCTAAGAAGACCAGATAACCAGGTAGTATGCCAATCCCGATCAATACTCCGAAGAAAGGCAGTACGAGAAGGGTAAGCAAATGCTGAACAGCAGAGAAATTCAAAATGATACCCCACTATTCTGAAGAACCCCAAGCCTCTCTATCCACGGCCTCTGCAGTAGCAGCACCTTCTTCTAGATCAACGCGAGTCAGCAAGGCGGTACCTGCAAGAATGACGATCATAATTGTAAAAACTGCAACTCTCGAATTGTAGAGATTGGCGCTTATACTGTAGATTATCGGTCCGATAAAGGCAGCAGCCTTCCCAATAAATCCAAAGAAACCGAAGAATTCTGCGGCCTTCGTCCGAGGTGTTAGCATGACCATCATACTCCTCGCCTGCGCTCCGACGGTCCCCATCACAATGCCAACCATCGTTCCAAGGATTATCCATTGCAGATTAACACCCAAGCCAAGAGGCTCCCAAAGGTTGTCTCGCAGCGTCTTGGGCCACCAACTCAACTCGCCATCCCCTATCTTCGACGGATGAATATCACCTACAGAGCGCTCACCATCTAGATCCCCGCCACTGAATGAAAAGCTGAATCTATGATCAAGCTCTCCCATCATCCGACTTGCGAGGACCGTCGCCTCGTCGAGAGGGAGCGATGAGCGCTCATCACCCGAATCGTCTTGTAGGAATTCCATGAAAGCGTCTCTGAATTCAGCATCCCCTTCCCCACTGTCACTGACCCATGCATCCACTCCCCGATCGTATAGTGTGGTCAATTCATAGGTGCTATCAGACCCATCCCAGTCATATTGGAAATCATAGCGATCGTGATCGTCGTCGAGGTCGAGCGGTGCGAAACCAACTGCCAATATGGCTACGACACAGTACACAATTAACGCTCCAGTAAGAACTTCTTTGGTACCGAATCTTCTAGCCGCCTTCCCCCCGATGATCGTCATCGGTATAGCAACGATATTGACCATGAGAAGTAATACAAAATTCATCGTTGTCGAGAGTCTTAGGACGGATTCTCCATATGCAGCAGCCATGCCCCCGATTGTATTTACCCCATCGAAAAAGAGCAGATATGAGACTAAGAAAATCGATAGAGATTTGTATTTCTTAATTTCGCGGAATGAATTAGCAACCTCACTAAAACCATCTTTCACCGCCTCCATCGAGCTTGCATATTCTTTGGGCGATGGAAGCTTCGGCTCAGGAGTTTTGAGAAACAACTGGTAACCCCAGCCCAACCACCAAAGTGCACTAGTAACGAAGATGAATGCTAGTATAGTCGGTGTGAATCCAAGAGTCAGTCCAAGGCCTAGATGGACTATTAAGATCGATGAACCACCCATGAATCCATACGCATAGCCCCAACTCGAGACGTGATCAACATCTTCTTTCTCTACGAGATAAGGCATGAATGCGTAATAAATCACATTCCCACCTGCGAATCCAATGTTTCCCATCACAAGACAGACTGCGAGGAACATGTAGTCCGTGCCTTCTCCTAGAAATGGAGCAAGACCCATTAGAGCAGTGAAGATAACGCCAACAATCGTATAGGCCCAGAGAATCTTTCGTTTTATCTCGATACGATCTGCAATTGCCCCCAATACAGGGCTTACTAGAGCCACAAACAGGCTTGAAAGCCCCAAAACCAAGGCGTAGAAAGAATCCCCACTCTGAGTTCCAGTAGCCGTGTTATACATGCTGGCAGTCAATGCCGGGACGACGACAGTCAGCACAGTAAGAGCAAACGCCTGATTTGCCCAATCATACCAATACCATCCTTGCAGGGCGCCTCTTTCTTGTTCGTCTTTGGCTACGCTAACAGAGGCCGATAGGACGCCCATAGCGTCTGATAAGAACTACGGCGTTTCAAAGATGCGATTGACCCCAACCCACTCTGGGAAAGTCGACTCTTGCTTATGTTCAATACGGAAAGGCTGAACCGGGGCCCATGGCATCACCCCTTCTAAGGCGCCACAAGCCTCCATTCAGGCTACATGAATTGGTAAAGGCGCCTGAGAACCATCCCGCCTCGATAGAACGACGGGAATCTTGGGACGCCTCAAGACCTGCAACTGTTTACACCACTCCAGAGGTTCTTCCAGACGGTACCCCCTGTACTGCAGCCACTGTAATATTGAGAACGAGAGGATGTACCTGGTGGTGGAAATCCGGATGCACTTTCTGCGGTTATTTCAACGATGTAAGGGACGATGTAACTTCAGACGATCTATTCGCACAGTGGGAAGAAGCGAAACGCCGTACAAAAGATTTCGAAGGCTGCGACATGGTGAAGGTGTACACCTCAGGTACCTTTTTTGAGGACAAAGAAAATCCCGTAGAGTGGCAGGAAGCTATTCTCCGTGAGACTCATGAGAGAGGATTGCATCTAGTTGTTGAAGCTCAGGCCCATCTATGCAAAGATGAGAAATTAGAATGGATGGCATCTATCCATCCAGGGCTCACGGTGGCCATCGGTCTAGAGGCATATGATGATGCTGTGCTAAGATTCCATGTCAATAAGGGATTCAATCTGAAGACTTGGAATTCTGCAGTTGAAAGACTACGATTCCATGGATTCAGAATCAAAACATATCTTCTCTTCAAACCACCATTTATGTCAGAGGGAGATGCATTAAGCCATTCGATACGTTGGATAAAGGAAGTTTCACACCTAAGTGACGAAGTTTCGATAAATCCGATGAACATACAAAAAAGAACGATTGTGGACAGATTACATCGAAGTAGGGAGTACAGACCACCTTGGCTCTGGTCCTTAGTTGAAATGATACGAGAATCACATCAGACAATTTCTTCAGGCGATTCAAGAGTAATAGTCCATCCAACTGCAGGAGGTAAGATCAGGGGCGCGCATAATTGCGGGTCTTGTGACAAAGACGTAGTTGCAGCCATTGAGCGATATTCTGTTTCTTCAGATTTGGATGAATTTTCCAATATCGATTGCTCTTGCAAGTCTATATGGCGTGATGAGATACGAAGCGACCTTGCCTTGCCCGCTCAATTTGGAACAGGCCTCTCAAGGCGTGGGAACTCCCAGAGATTGCTACGTGCTCCATGAAATCTGCTTTCTTTCGCCTAATGCTTAAGGATGCGATGAAGGTGGTCAGAACGCCCCTCTGGGCAAAGGTGTGGTTTTCTTGGCAGATTCAGTCGCTGACATTGATGTTTTTCTTCAAGCTGATGCTGAACCCAAGTCTTCATGGGTCTTCTTGGCTCTTGGAATAATCATAGCACTGCTCTCTCTTACAATTTATTCAATCATATTCCCCGGCCAGAATTTGCCAGTAATATCTGATTTAGAGACATTTGCTTCGCTTAAAGGGCAAGTTTGGTTATTCATACTTGGAATGCTTGTGGGCGCATTGATGATCTTGTCTACACTTCTTACGGAAGTCACCAGGGAGTGAGTAAATATGTTCGACGACATACCCAATCATTTGACTACATGGCTCATTCTGTTCATCTTTTTCGCACTTTCAAGCAGAGGCTTGGGGACACTTGGAGAAATCCTCAGGTCAACAGGCATGTTTCTTCTAGAGAAGGCACTCGGACCAGCTATAGACTTCGCAGAAGGGAGACCGGGGTCTGCAGCTAGGGCGTGGATTGTTTTAAGCTCGTTATGGCTCTTCGTTGCCGTCTGCTTCACATTCCTTGGGATTTGGGTCGGCCATGATCAGTATGCCCTCATATCTCTATCTGGTTGGGGCTACAACCCATCATCATCAACGCTCATCGCAGCCGGGACTGCTGTTGGTTTGTACGGCTCTGTTGCAATGGCCGTGATTGGAGCATCTTTCCACGTTCTACCCTCTCTTTGCGGCACCCCAGGAGGTCTCCCTAGTGAGAGAAACGGGACTCTCGTAGCCGCTCCATGGACACTGGGGGTCATCATCCTCTTCATTGCAGCTCACAATCCAGATCCCTTTGGGATTGATATCACACTCGCAGCAGTTGGGGTAATGGCACTTGCCTTTTCAGCTGTAGCTGTCAATTTACTGATTGCTTTTGCAAATAGGACCCAGAGTCCGAAAGAACCCGGTTGGCTACTGATCCTAGCAATGGTAGCCGGTCCAGTTAGCATACTGGTCGAGGTCTTAATGGGCGACACAAATCCAATAGCAGAACCTTGGCTAATTACGAAACTCTTCGGAGCGCCCTTCTTCCTTTGGTCTGTATCGGCATTAGCTCTGTACTCCGCTGCACTGGGCTCTAAATCCCCTCTTTGGTCACGTACGTTGAGCGGAACAGTGCTCGCAGGATTGGTAATCACCACCTCAGTATATCAGAGTCTAGATGGTGGCCTATTTTCTGGCCTCGTCACCCAAAACGCGAGTATGCCGGATGTATCCGACTCGTCCAGGATGTTTGGCACATTCCTTGTAGCCTTGTCACTCGCACCCATGCTAGCATTATCTGCTAATATCATAGCCACAATAAGAACAAGCGGCAGTTCCCCTGAAATAACGAACGGAATGGCAATTTTTGTAGCATCATCTTTCTCACTGGTCGTACTTTGGTTCCTAAATTACTCATTCAGAAGCCCATCGTTCGTTGGCTTCCAAACATATGAACCTCTATTGGAGACTGTAGAACTCATGACCATGTGGCTATTCATGATACCAATGAGCATGGGAATAGTGCTTCATCTGTATCCCGCCATAACCAACCGAACTTTACCTGCGCCTGAGAGAACAAGACAGGGATATTGGATGTTCGTAACCGCAGTTTCAACCGGGCTTCTTTGCACGTTGATATCTGAATCTATATCACTTTCAGTCACAGAAATCGATGTCGAAGCCACCTCCTCCCTCGCTGAACGATTCGCAGTGGTTGGTTCGGTTCTTTTCTACGGAGCAGTGGTTGCAGTTACACTTCACACTTTGAATATCGTTAGAGGTTTATTCCATGGGAAGATATTGCAAACCGCATCCCTCTCCTCTCGTTCTATAGAGTCTTACACAATCACCTCTCCAACCTCAATTCGCTCTGTACTGGCTGCAGGAGCAGACGTCGAAACGGTCCTGATTCCGGCGTCTGATACCGATGTCCCCGGAGCCCCAACCGAGCTCTGAGCATCGGCACATTGTTGGCGCCTCCACTCTAGCATCAATCATGAGGATTGGATTGGTGGGTAAACCCAATGTTGGCAAATCGACTGCATTCTCTGCTCTGACTGCCACTCCTGTTGATATAGCAGACTATCCATTTACGACGATAGATCCGAATGTGGGAATAGCCTGGATACCGACTCCAGAATTATGCAGATGCAAAGAACTTGCAACCCGTCTCGGCGAAAGAATCGAGATCAAAGAAGAATCTCGAGCAGGGAGTATCTGCCAGCCTAGAACCGGGTCTTGCTTTAATCATCGTAGATTGGTCCCAATCACTCTTATCGATGTTGCTGGACTCGTTCCCGGCGCTCACGAGGGAAGGGGGAGAGGAAATCAATTCCTCTCCGATCTTTCTAGATGCGACGCACTCATCCAAGTGGTAGATGTCTCGGGTACTACCGATCTGGAAGGGAATCATACGGTTGAATCCTGTTCATCTCCACTCTTAGAGCATAATTTCCTCATCGATGAGATAGATCTTTGGCTTACTGGAATTCTAAAAGAAGGCTGGTCAAGAGGTGCTAGAAGGGTCCAATCAGGGGGCGACCGCGCTCTCATTGATTTCACTGTACAAATGATCAGCGGTCTGGGTGGCGGAGAAAAGGATGCCATCTCTGGAATACAGGCTGCCAGATCTAGTGGAGCAGATAATCAACCATGGAACTGGGATGAGGATACATTACGAATCATTGCATCAGAAATCCGAAAATCCATGTTTCCAATTGCTATAGCTGCCAATAAGGCAGATCGCATCGACTCGGGTTATCTCGAGGTAGCGCTCGCCGAATTGGAGACATTGAACTTGAGATATATGCCAACATCCGCTGAAGCCGAACTAACTCTGAGTAGGGCGAGTAATGCAGGCATGATCACATACCGACCTGGTGATGCCCCTTCTCGTTTTTTAGTGAATCCAGAATCGGCATTATCAAAACCACAAGAGGAGGCTCTCGAGAGGATAAGAGAGAAGACAAGCACACTTGAGGGAGACGGCTTAATCGATCTCCTATCAAAAGTCGTGTTCGAAGATCTCTCAATGACTGTTGCATACCCCGTCGCAGATGAAGGTAAGTGGACGGACGCAGAGGACCGCAAGCTCCCAGATGCGATTGTACTGCCATCAGGCTCCACTGCACGAGATCTCGCTTATGCGGTGCATACTGATTTGGGGGACGGATTCATACGGGCAACAAATTGTGTGACAGGTCGAACTGTGGGGGCGGACACTGAGCTTATGATGTCAGATGTGATTCGGATTCACTCTAGAACCTGAGTATCTCATCAGCCCCTGCTTTCGCTGGATAGATGTTCGAATCTATCTGGTTTGCTTATGCTTCAGCCGAAGAGCGAACCCAGGCCTTCGAAGCCAGAGTCCTCCTCCTCTTCCTCTTCAGCGGCCGCCTCCTCTGCGGGGGCAGCGGCTTCAGAGCCGCCTCCAGAGCCGCCTGCAGCAGGAGCCGCAGCGACCGGAGCGGCGATCGCGGTAGACATCGCTTCTTCGATGTCGACGGACGCAAGCGAGGCAACAAGCCCCTTCACGCGTGCCGCGTCTACATCTACTCCTGCGGCTTCGAGAACCCCAGTGATGCTCTTTTCGTCGATCGTCTTTCCTGCTGAGTGCAGTAACATTGCAGCGTATACATACTCCATTTCATTCACCTTTTTCCTTTAACCGAAGAGATCGCCGAGTCCTCCGAACCCTGCTTCCTCCTCTTCCTCTTCTTCATCCGGAGCATCGCCCCCAGATTC
>MDTD01110305.1_pt1 | contig 25522 bp, 19 predicted proteins | sample 811221 | NCBI WGS metagenome assembly MDTD01 (sample SAMN05326646, study PRJNA326480) | marine metagenome | isolation source: seawater | place: Pacific Ocean: South West | collected 2011 | reverse complement strand
GATGATCTTGAAATACCTGCATTTTTAAGAAGACAAAAAAATTAATGGTCTTCAAAAAAATAAATGGAAGCCACCATGGTACCGGATACAACAAAACATTTTCCGGTATTGCTAGATGAATTAATTAGCATTATTACCCCTCAACATGGTGGCACATTTATTGATTGTACATTTGGTCAAGGCGGATACACAAAAAAAATTTTAACTCATAAAAACACTAAAGTAATAGCATTTGATAGAGACTCTGAAAGTAAAACTAATGCTGATCAAATTTTAGTTGATTTTCAAGATAGATTTATTTTTAAAAATAAAAAATTTAGCCAACTAGGAAATCTAAAACTAAAGAAAGAAAATATTAGAGGAGTAATTTTTGATTTAGGATATTCTTATACACAAATAAAGGACAATAATAAGGGCTTATCTTTCAAATCAGATGGAGAACTAGATATGCGGTTGGGCTTCAATGAGTTTTCAGCAAAAGAAGTAATAAATAAATTAAATGCAAAAGAACTAGAATTGATCTTTAAATTTTTTGGAGAAGAAAAAGAGTCAAAAAAAATTGCGACTAATATTGTGAAAAATCGAAAATCTAAAAAAATTGACACACAAATGCTTGTCAAAATTATTGAAAAAACAAAAAGAAAAAAAAATTTTAGAATTCACAGTTCTACAAAAGTTTTTCAAGCATTAAGAATTTTTGTAAACAAAGAAATTAGTGAATTAATTTATGGACTTATAGCTGCTTCAAAAATATTGAAAAAGGATGGAGTTTTAGCAGTTGTAACATTTCATTCTCTTGAGGATAAGATAGTTAAGTATTTTTTTAAATCTTTGTCAGAAAATAAAAGTGTTTCAAGATATGTGCCAAAGATTCATCAAGAAGAACCTTTTTTTAAAATGATGAAAAAAAAACCAATAACTCCATCTGCTAAAGAAATAAAAGAAAATATACCCTCTAGATCAGCAAAATTAAGATATGTAGTTAAGAGGAAGGATGATTATAATTTTGAAACCGATATTCTTAAAAAATTTGATTACTTAATTAATATAGAAAATTTTGGAATCAAATTATGAGAAAATTCGTGCTAATTTTCCTAATTTTATCTTTAATCTTATTTACCGCAATAATCAAAAATTCTACAAAAAGAATTGACGATGAAATTTTTATTGTTAAAGAAAAATTAAGAGATCTTCATAAAGATTTGGAAAATGTAAAACTCGAATATGAATATTTAAGTTCTGCAGAAAGATTACAAAAATTACAAAAGAAATATTTTGATAAAGAATTAATTAAAAAAGATATTCAAGAAATCAAAATTATTAAGAAAGAAACAGACCAATTGATTATTAAACATCTTAAATTAAATAATGATTAATGAATAAGAAAATTTCAAGAATTATTGTAGAGGATCAAAAAAACGATTTTTTATATAATGAAAATAAATCTAAGCTAAATATCTCTTTTAATAGAGTAGCATTTATTTTTTTCATATTTTTCATAGTTTTTATAATTTTTTCTATTCATCTGACTCATCTTGGATTAAGAAAACCAAAATTAGTGCCAATCAACGATGTGTCAATTCCTTTAAATAAACTTTATAGAGCAGATATTGTTGATAGAAACGGAAAATACTTAGTTAAGACAGTTAGCTCAATTAATATTGGAATAAGCACAAAAAAAGTTATTGATAAAAAAAAACTTATATTAAATCTAAAATATATATTTCCTAATAAAGATTTTAAATCAATAGAGTCAAATCTTAAAAATAAAAAATTTTTTTATTTAGAAAAAAGAATATCTGAGGAAAATTATGAAAAAATAATGAAATTAGGTGATAAATCTATTCAATCCGAGGAAAAATTGTTAAGAATATACCCACAAAAAAATTTATTTAGCCACATTATTGGTCAAATCGACGACGATAATAACGGCATTTCTGGTTTAGAAAAATCTTTAGATAAAAAATTAAAAAAAATACAAAACCCAATAAGACTCAGTGTAGATAAGGATATACAATATTTAATTAGAGAGGAATTAATAAAATTTAACAATATATTTGATGTTCAAGGCAGTGCATCTATATTAATGAATGTAAATAATGGAGAAATTTTATCACTAGTTTCATTGCCAGATTTTGATCCAAATAAAAGAGAGGAAATTACCGATCTTAAATATATTAATAGAGCAACAAAAGGAGTTTATGAATTTGGATCTGTTTTCAAAACTTTTACAATAGCATCAGCACTAAATGAAAAACTTATTGAACCAGACACAGAATTCAAAGACTTACCAAAGTCATTAACTTGTTCTGGTTTTCCCATAAGAGAATATGATAACAAGATCCCTACAGACTTAACAGCCGAACAAATTTTAGTTAGATCTGGAAATATAGGCTCAGTGAGATTAGGGCAAAAAATTGGTGAAGAGAGATTTAAATCATTTCTAGAAAATTTGGGAATTTTAAATCAGATCAAGTTTGACATTGAGGAAGTTGGTAAACCAATTAAATTTAATTGGGGAAAATGTCCATTAGCTACAGCTTCTTTTGGTCATGGAATTACAACGACTTTACTTCAATTAGCGAAAGCTTATTCAATTATAGTTAATGGCGGATACAACGTTGATCCAAGTCTTTTAAAAAAAAATCAATATATTAAAAAAACTAGAATTCTTGATGAAAAAGTATCAGAAAAAATTTTACCAATTTTAAGAAAAATTGTTTCAACAAATGAAGGAACCGCTTCTTTAGCAAATGTTGAAGGTTATGAATTAGGAGGAAAAACTGGCACTGCTCAAAAAAGTATTAATGGAATATATTCAAAAAAAAAAATTAATTCATTTATCTCGGTTTTTCCAACATCAAAACCAAAATTTGTATTAGCAGTAATGCTTGATGAGCCAAAAATAAACGAAGAATATATTTATAATTACAGAGATGGCTCAAATATCAAATACAAGGGCACCCCATTTAATACCGCAGGCTGGACAACAGTTGAGGTTGTTGGTCAAATTGTAGAGAGAATTGGGCCTATTTTAGCCACAAAATACGGTGAAATTAATTAGAACATGCATCTTAAAGATTACATTCCAAATTTAGGAAATAAGTTTAAAAAAATTATTTTTTCAGGAATTTCTTTCGATAGTTCTAAAGTTAAAAGAGATAATATTTTTTTTGCAATAAAAGGAAATAAAACTGACGGTAATGAATATATAGATAATGCTATTCGAAAAGGAGCAAAAATTATTATCACAGAAAAAAAAATTTTAAAAAAAAAAGATGGTATTATTTATTTATACACCTCAAATGTCAGAAAACTTCTTTCCGAGGTTTCTTACAAATTAATAAAAATAAGGCCAAAAAAGTTAATTGCAGTAACTGGTACTAATGGAAAATCTTCTATAGCTGAATTCTATTTTCAAATTTTAAAGTTGAATTCAAAGAAAGTTGCCTCAATAGGTACTATAGGCTTAAGGTTTTTTAAAAATAAAAAAACCTTAACCAATACAACTTTAGATCCAATCCAAATTAGTTTGATACTTAAAGAGTTAAAGAAGAAAAAAGTTGATTATATAATTATGGAGGCATCTAGTCATGGTTTAAAACAACATAGATTAGATGGATTACTATTCGATATTGGAATATTTTCTAATTTATCTCATGATCATTTAGATTATCACAAAAGTATGAAAAATTATTTAGAGTCAAAATTATATCTATTTAATAAATTGATTAAAAAAAGAGGAAACATCATTTCTGATGCATCAATTCCACAAATTAAAAAGATAAAGAATATAGCAAACACAAAAAAAATAAATCTTAATCTTATTTTTGACGAAACCAAAGGTATTGATGTTATTTCTCATAGTTTTATTGATGAAAAACAATTTTTAAAAATCAAGTATAACAATAAAGAATATGAAATTGAATTAAATTTAATAGGCAAAATTCAAATCAAAAATATTTTGATGTCGATTATAGCTGCTCATAAAAGTGGTCTTAAATTTCAAAAAGTAATTAATGTTATAAAAAAAATAAGACCAGTTGAGGGAAGACTCGAAAAAATTGGAAAAGTTAAAAATAATAGTAGGGTTATTTTAGATTATGCACATACTCCAGCGGCACTAGAAATAGCTTTGTTAAATCTCAAAGAACAATTTCCCTCAAGTAGATTAATCTTGGTCTTTGGTTGTGGTGGTAATAGAGATTTTAAAAAAAGACCTCTTATGGGAAAAATTGCGGAAAAATATTCCGATAAAATTTATTTAACTGATGACAATCCAAGAAGCGAGTCTCCATCAAAAATTAGATATGATATTAAAAAAGGAATTAAAAAAACAAAAGTTGTAGAATTTCCTAATAGAAAGAAAGCAATAAATGATGCAATTATGAGCCTTAATACCGGTGATGTATTATTAGTAGCAGGCAAAGGCCACGAAAAAATACAAGATTATGGAAAAAAACAAAAATTTTTTTCAGATAAAAAGATAATTTTGAGTTCTATCAAATTTAAAAATAAATATTTATCGGAGAACCTAAAGTTAAACATTATTAAGGAGCAATCTCAGTCTTCCATTTCTAATAAATTTATTATGAGGAATGTCTCAATTAACTCCAAAGAAATAAAAAAAAATGATATTTTTTTTGCTATTAAAGGTAAAAGAATCGACGGAAATAGATTTGTTCAAGAAGCTTTTAAAAATGGATGTAGTTTATCCATAGTGAATAAAATCAATAAAAAATGTTCATTATCTAAACAAATTAAAGTTAAAAATACACTGAATTTTTTAACTCGATGTTCGATAATTTTTAGAGAAAATATTAGCACAAAAATAATATCTATTACTGGCAGCTGTGGAAAAACTACTTTAAAAGACATGCTAAGCACTACATTGAATAAAATATCTAAAACAGGCTATTCACCCAAATCTTTCAATAATAAATATGGGGTACCTCTGAGTTTATTTAATCTAAAAAATAAAGATGTGTTTGGTGTCTTTGAAGTGGGTATGGATAAAAAGGGTGAAATTGATAATTTAACTAGAGTAATTAAACCTGATGTTGGCATTATTACGAATATAAGTTACGCACATTCAAAAAATTTTAAAAACATTAAACAAATTGCAGACGCAAAATCAGAAATCATGAATAATATTAAAAATGAAGGTACGATTATTTTGAATATGGATGATAAATTTTATGATTATCTTAAAAATAAAGCAATTAAGAAAAATTTAAAAGTTATAAACTTTAGTATTAAAAATAAAAATTCTTTTGTTAAAATTATTAAGATTAAAAGAAATTATAACAAATTTATTCTGTCCATTAATGTTAATGGTCTAGTTTGTACTTTTTATTCATATAACAAAAATATAAGCAATTTATATAATATACTTGCTTCATTAGCCGCAATCTCTTTATATAAAAATATTAAAGATTTAAAAAAAGATATTTTTTTAAATATTGAAATTCCTATTGGAAGAGGAGATGTTTCAAAACTTTTATTTAAAAATAAAAAGATTATTTTAATAGATGAAGCTTACAACTCTAATCCTCTATCACTTAAAACAGCTATAGAAAATTATGACAAAATAGAATCAAAAAATTCAAAAAAATATTTAGTTTTAGGTGATATGCTTGAACTTGGTCAACATTCAAAAAAACAACACAAATTAATGAGTAAAGTTGTTAATAAAACAAAAATTAATCAAGTGTATGTTGTTGGAAAATATATTAAAGAAACCTTCAAAGGATTGAACAAAAATAAAAGAGGAAAAATATTAAATAATAATTTAAAGATCTTAGATTTGATAAGCAACGAATTAAAAGATAATGATTATCTAATGATAAAAGGATCTAATTCTACAGGTCTTCATAAAATAACTAATGATTTAAAACAGAGATATTCAAATGCTATATGAATTACTTCTCAACTATGTTGATACTTTTACATTTTTAAATGTTTTTAAATATTTAACATTTAGAACAGGCTTAGCATTCTTTACATCATTATTAATCACACTTTTAATTGGTGGACCTTTTATTAGACTATTTTCAACGAAAAAAATTTTTAACCCTATTAGAGAAGACGGCCCAACGGATCATATCATAAAAAAGATAGGAACCCCTACAATGGGAGGTGTTATTATTTTGATCGGTTTAATCATATCTGTTTTACTTTGGGCCGATTTAAGAAATATATATATTTTATTCTGCTTGTATATTGTTTCATCATTTGGACTTCTTGGTGCTTATGATGATTATAAAAAAATTATTAATAGCAGTTCGTCTGGAATTTCTTCAAAATTCAAGCTGTTAATGCAAATTTTAATTACAATGTTTGGTTTAATTGTTTTAACCTATTTAGTTGAGTATAGTGAATTTAAAAATTTATATTTTCCTTTTTTTAAAAATTTAATAATTAATTTGGGATGGTTTTTTATACCTTTTTCTATATTTGTTATTGTAGGCTCTTCAAATGCTGTAAATTTAACGGATGGATTAGATGGTTTAGCTACAGTTCCGGTAATTTTAGTAGCAGGTTGTTTTGCTTTTATTAGTTATATAACTGGAAATATTGTTTTTTCAGAATATCTTCAAATTCTGTATATTGAGGGGACTGGAGAAGTTTCTATTTTTTGTGGCTCTATAATTGGAGCGTGTTTAGGGTTTTTGTGGTTTAATGCTCCACCAGCAAAAATATTTATGGGAGACACAGGATCCTTATCTCTTGGCGGTTCTTTAGGAGCTATCTCAATAATAACAAAACATGAAATAGTTTTAGCAATCACGGGAGGATTATTTGTGCTTGAAGCATTGTCAGTCGTAGTTCAAGTAATTTCATTTAGGCTAACTGGTAAAAGAATTTTTAGAATGGCACCGATACATCATCACTTTGAAAAGAAGGGATGGCCTGAATCTACTGTTGTTATTAGGTTTTGGATTATTTCAATTATTTTAGCAATGATTGGTCTTGCTACATTAAAATTAAGATAATGAAAGTTCGTAATAATATTTTTTTAAATAAAAAAATATTAATTTATGGTTTAGGCAAAACAGGTTTATCTGCGTTAAAATTTCTAGAAAATAAGAATGATGTTTTTTTATTTGATGATTATCAACTAAATAAGACTAATTTTAAATTAAAAGAAAAATTAATAGATATTAAACAAATTAGTAATTTAAAATTTGATAAGATAATTTTGAGTCCAGGTATAGATATTAATAAATGTAAATTATCAAAATTTTTAAAAAAAAATCATAATAAAGTTTATTCAGATTTAGATGTATTTTACTCTTTTTTTAATAATGATTGTATTACAATAACAGGTACAAATGGAAAATCTACAACTTGCAAATTAATTTACGATGTTTTATCTGATCAAAAATTTGATGTAAAATTAACTGGAAATATTGGTAATCCAATTTTGTCTGAAAGAAATATAAAAAAAAAAACTATTTTTGTTATTGAGGCTTCTTCTTATCAATTAGAGTATAGCAAAATTTTTAGATCAAAATATGCAGCAATATTGAATATATCACCTGATCATATTGAAAGGCATAAAACCTTAAAAAAATATATTAAAGCAAAGTTTAAACTATTAAAAAATCAATTAAGAAAGCATTATGCATTTGTAAATAAAAATGATCTATTAATTACTAAAGAATTATCTTCTAATAAATTTAATTCCAAAGTAATAAAAGTAGATAACAAAATAATTAAAAAATTTGAAAAAAAAATAGATAATCAATATTTTTTAAATGAGACAAATAAAGAAAATTTATCATTTGTCTTAACAATCTCAAAAAAATTTAAACTCAATAAAAAATTTTTAATTAAAACAATCCAAAATTTTAAAGGTTTAAATTACCGCCAACAAATAATCTTGAAAAAGAAAAATTTGACTATTATAAATGACTCAAAATCTACTAGTTTTTCCTCATCTATTGGTATTTTAAAAATTAATTCAAATATCTTATGGCTTTTAGGTGGTATACACAAAAAGGGTGATCAATTTAATTTGTCAAAAAAATATTGTTCAAACATTAGAGCTTTTGTCTATGGAAAAAATAAATTTTTTTTTAATAAAAAACTTGCAGGAAAAGTAGATTACCAAAATTTCGATAATTTAAGAGATGCTTTAAAAAAAGTTCTTAAAATTATCAAAAAAGAAAAATTATTAGATAAAACAATATTATTTAGTCCTAGTGCAGCTTCATTTGATAGTTTTAAAAACTTTGAAGATAGGGGAAATTATTTTAATAAACTAATCAAAAAAAGCTTAAATGGACTATAAAAAATCCATATATAGTTTGTGCTATGAATGGTGGAAAAATATAGATAAATTTCTATTTTCTCTTATAGTTCTCTTATTTTTTATAGGCTTATTTTTCTCTTTAGTTTCAACATCTTTAATTGTTTCAGATAAATTAGATACGAACGATTATTCATTCTTCTTTAAACATTTAATCTTCATTTTTTTAGGTATCATTATAATTTTTGCTCTTTCTTTAATAAGCTCAGAAAACCTTTTAAAGTTTTCGTCTGGAATTTTTATAATTTCATTAGTTTTTTTAATCTTAGTCCCGATTATGGGTATAGAGGTAAAAGGTTCTAAAAGATGGATTGATTTTTTTTTCTTACCAAGGTTTCAACCAATTGAATTAGTTAAACCCTTTCTTATTATCTCTTTAAGCTTGATTTTAAGTAATCAAAAATACACAAATATTTATTTTAAATATTTATTTTCTTTTTTAATTACACTAATTGTAGCTTCATTGTTAGCTGCTCAACCAGATATAGGACAAACTTTGCTAGTATTTTTTAGTTGGTCAATTCTTATTTTTACATCAGGTATAAATATAATTTTTTTAATGACTTTTTTTTCTTTTATGATTTTTATATTTTCATATTTAATATTTTTTATTGAGAAATTTGAGTATATTAAAAAAAGGCTTTTCTCTTTTATTGACTCAGAATCAGGTACGCACAACTTTCAATCAGATAAAGCAATTGACTCAATTACAAGTGGAGGTTTTTTTGGAAAAGGAATCGGTGAAGGAACTTTAAAAAATAGAGTGCCTGAAGCACATACAGACTATATTATCGCAGTTATTTCGGAAGAGTTTGGCGTTATCGCCATAATTTTAATTTTATTATTGTTTTTGATATTTATTTATTCTGTTTTTAAAAAAGTTTATTTTGAAAATGAGGAAAAAATAAAATTAATTTTAGTAGGATGTGCAAGCTTAATTCTCATGCAAACAATGATACATATTGGTGTAAATATAAGATTGTTTCCAACTACAGGTATGACACTTCCTTTCATAAGTTATGGTGGCTCCTCAATAATAAGCATTTCAATTTTATCAGGAATAATTCTTAATTTGACGAAAAGGAAAATTAATTAAAATGAGAAAAAATTTTTTAATTTCAACAGGTGGTTCTGGTGGTCACGTAACACCTGCTATAATTCTTTATGAACACTTATCAAAAAAAACAAATATTATTATATCAACAGATAAAAGGGGATTAAGATTTTTAGAAAAAAAAAGTTATCAATATGAAGTAATTGACACACCAAAATTAAAAAATATATTTTTTTTACCTATCAATATCATCTTGGTTTTATATTTAATAATAAAATCTTTTTTTTTGATTAGAAAAAATAAGATTAAAAAAATTTTTTCTACTGGAGGTTATATGTCTTTACCTATAATTATTGCAGCTAGATTAATTAGATTAAAGATTTATTTAATTGAACCTAATCATGTTTTAGGTCGCGCAAATAAATTTTTTTTGAATTTTAGTGAAAAAATTTTTTGTTATTCATCTAATATTAAAAATTTTCCTAAAAAATTTAACCATAAAATAGTAATTATAAATCCTTTAGTAAAAAAAATAATTTATGAATTAAAATCTTTAGATAAAAAGAAAGATAAATTTACTATATTAGTGGTTGGTGGCAGTCAAGGTGCAAACTATTTTGATAAAAATTTGAAAAATTCAATTGTAAATATTTCAAAAACTTTTTCAATAAAAGTAATTCAACAAACAAATGAACAAAATATTTCATCTTTAAGTCATTATTACTCAAGCAACAATATTGAAAATAAAGTTTTCTCTTTTGAAAAAAACTTATCTGATTTGATAAAACAATCTGATATTTGTATTACTCGAGCAGGTGCTTCAACATTAGCAGAGTTATCAGTTTTGAATTTACCTTTCATTGCTATTCCCCTTCCTTCATCAAAAGATAATCATCAATTTGAAAATGCTTGTTTCTACAAAAATAAGGGGTGCTGTTGGTTAATTGAACAAAAATATTTTGACGAAAAAATTGAGGACTTTTTAAAAAATATTCTTACTAATAAAGAGGAGTATTTAAAAAAAAAGGAAAATTTGAAAAAATTAAATTACCAAAACAACTGGATTAATGTTAATCAAAAAATATTGAGAGAAATTAATGAAAATTGAAATAGCAAAAACTGAGGTAATTCATTTTGTTGGAATAGGTGGGATTGGTATGAGTGGACTGTCTCTAATAATGAAAGGTAAAGGGTTTAATGTTCAAGGAAGTGACTTAAGTTTTAATAAGAACATAGAAAGATTAAAAAAGGAAAAAATAAAAATTTTTCTAGGTCAAAAAAAACAAAATCTTAAAAATGCAACAATAGTAGTAATTTCTTCAGCAATTAAAAAAAATAATCCAGAAATGATTGAAGCTAAGAAAAAAAAAATACCAATCATTAGTAGAGGAAAAATGTTAGCTCATATTGTTTCATTAATGAAAAATATTGTCGTAGTTGGCTCACATGGCAAAACTACTACTACCTCACTAATAACCTCAATTTTCCAAAAAACTCAATTAGACCCCACTATTATTAATGGTGGAGTAATTAACTCTATTAAAAATACTGCAAAACTTGGTAAAAGTGATTGGTCAATTTTAGAAGCAGATGAGTCTGATGGAAGTTTCATTCATATTCCACCTACTTATTCAATCATAACAAATATAGACAGAGAACATATGGATTTTTATAAATCTATGAATGACCTAAAGAATTATTTTATTCAATTTATTGAAAAAGTTCCATCATTTGGTAAGTCGTTTATATGCTTAGATGATAAGATTAATTGTAATCTTGTAAAAAAATTAAAAAGTCAGAATTTTTATACTTATGGTGTTAATAAAAGATCAAATTTCTTAATTAAAAACATTAAACAAAATATGAAAATTTCTGAGTTTGATTTACAAGTTCATGTTCCTAGCAAAAAAAAAATTATTATAAGAAAAATAAAAATCCCTTTACTTGGAATGCATAATATAAGAAACGCTGTTGCAGCTACTGCTGTTGCTTTGACTGTTGGAATATCTATATCACATATCAAAAAAGGCTTATTAAATTTTAAAGGTGTACAAAGAAGATTTAATAAAATTTTTACTTATAATAATATAGATTATTACGATGATTATGCTCATCATCCAACTGAGATTAAAGTAGTATTGGAAGGAGTTAATAAGGTTTATAAAGATTATGAAAAAGTTTGTATATTCCAACCACACCGTATTTCACGATTAAAAGATTTAAGAAAGGAATTTTCATTCGCTTTCAAAGAAGCTGATATAGTTGTTCTATGCCCAATTTATTCAGCAGGAGAAAAAATTAAATTAGGATTTGAATATCTTCAATTTGCAAAAGACATTATTAAAAACTCTAAAGTTAAATTATTTTTGGTTAATGACAATATTCAATTATCAAAATTTTTAAAAAAGAATATGTATGGAAAAAAAATCGTAATTGGGATGGGTGCAGGATCAATTTCAAACTGGATGAGAAAACTACCACTGTTAATGATATGAAAATAGACAAATTACAAAAATTATTACATGAGTTTGGAAATAATGTAAGATTTGAATATGATTTAAAAAAAAAAAATTGGTTCAATATTGGTGGCAAATCAAAAGTTTATTTTAAAGCTAATAATTTGAAAGAATTAATTAGTTTTTTAAAAAAATTAAATAATAAAGAAAAAATATTTATTCTTGGTGCAGGCTCAAATACTTTAATTAAAGATACACTGTTTGATGGTGTTGTTATAAAATTAAGTAAAAATTTTAATAATATTTCATTATTAGGAGAGGATATCATAATAGCGGGGAGTGCAGTTTCGGATAAATTATTATCAGATTTTGCAATGAATAATTCATTAATTGGATTTGAATTCTTATCATGCATACCGGGGACGATTGGGGGTGGAATAAGAATGAATGCAGGTTGTTTTGGTAGAGAATTTAAAGATATATTATTGTCGATTCAAGCAATAGATAAAAAAGGTAATGTAAAAACTATTCCTGCTAAAGATATTAAATTTGAATATAGAAAAAATAATTTATCTAATGATTTAATCTTTTTAAGTGCTTCTTTTAAAGGAATTAAAGGTGATCAGATACAAATAAGTGAACTTATAAAAAAACTTAAAATTGAAAAAGAAAAAAATCAACCAACTAAAATAAAAACAAGTGGTAGTACTTTTAAAAATCCAGTTTTACAAACAAAAAAAAAGGTTTGGGAATTAATTAAAGAGTCAGTGCCATTGAATAAAAGTTTTGGGGACGCATGTATATCAGAGAAACATTGTAATTTTTTTGTTAACAAAGGTAATGCAAAATTTGAAGATATGATCAATCTAATAGACTTTGTTAGTAAAAGAGTTTTGGATAAAACTGGTATAAGTTTAGAAAAAGAAATTAAAATTTTGGAATAATTTGAAAAAAATATTAGTAATCTCAGGGGGCATTTCAAAAGAAAGAATTATTAGTCTTGATACAGGAAAACAAGTAGCAAACGAGCTAATTAAAAATGGCTACAAAGTAATGATAACAGAACCAAACTCTAAGTTGCTTGACACTATCAAATTTTTTAAACCAAAAGTAATTTTTAATGCTTTACATGGTCAATTTGGTGAAGACGGATATATACAAACAATATTAGAAACAACTGGAATTCCATATACACATTCAGGAGTTATTTCTTCTGCAATTGCCATGGATAAAGAGTTGTCAAAAAAAATTTTTATTAAAAATAAAATATTAACCCCAAAATTCTTTTCATATTCGTTTAATAGATCCAATAAGGACTTAATTAAATTAATTAAAAAAAAATTTAAATTTCCAGTTGTAGTTAAACCTATTAATGAGGGCTCTAGTGTGAATGTATTTATTTGTACAAAAATGAATGTGATTAAAAGAATTAATTCACTAAAAAATTATAAAAAAATTATGATTGAGGAATTTATTCCTGGACGAGAAATTCAAGCATCAATAATTGGTTTGAAAAAGTTGGGTGCTATTGAATTAAAACCAAAAAGAAAATTTTATGACTATCAAGCTAAATATAATAATAAGGCTAGAACGAAACATATAATCCCAGTGGACCTAAAAAAAAAAGAATATAATAATTTAATGAGCATAGCTTTAAAAGCGCATAAATTAATTGGATGCCAAGGTGTAACGCGTTCTGATTTTAAATTTTATAAAGAAAAATTCTATTTACTTGAAATTAATACTCAGCCAGGTATGACCAGTCTATCTTTAGTACCTGAGATAGCCGCATATCAAGGAATAAATTTCATTCAACTAATAGAATTGATTTTGCAAGATGCATCAAAGAAAAAGTAAAAAAATTTTTTTTTATACGATTTTATTCTTGGTTGTTGGAACTTTAAATCATAAAAATTTTACTAACTTAAGTTTTGATAATAAAGTAAAAATTAATGTTTCAGGTCTGGATGAAAAAAATAATTTCTTATTAAAAAAAAATCTCAATTTTTTGAACTATAATAACTTATTTTTTTTAAAAAAAGATAAAATAGTTGAAATTATTAAATCAAATAAATTAGTGGAAAGTTATTCGGTGTCCAAGATGTATCCTTCAACATTAAATGTAAAAATTAGCCAAACAAAATTTCTAGCTCAAACTCAATTAAATAACGAAACTTTTTTATTAGGTTCAAATGGACGATTAATAAAAATAGATAAAATTAAAAATGAACTGCCTTTTATATTTGGGAAATATGATAATGAGAATTTTTTTCGGTTAAAAAAAGCCATTGACGAGACAGAATTTAATTATAGTGAGATTAAAAATTTATTTTTTTTTAAATCAGGTAGGTGGGATATAGAAACTAAAAGTGGGATTTTAATAAAATTACCAAAATATGAAATTAAAAAATCTTTAGAACTTTTTATAGACTTTTATATACAGAATAAAAATAAAAAAATTAAAAATTTTGACTTACGTCAGTCAAATCAAATGATTATAGATGAATGAAGATTTAAAACACGAAACTTATTTATTTATAAGTAACAAAAAATTTATAATTTCAGTTAATACTGAATTAAACAAAAAAATTTTTTTAGCTGAACAGAATATTTATAGCGATTCAAAAGATGACCTCTTAAAAAAATTAGATATTTTTTTAAATGAAAATGTATTTAAAATTGAAAGAAAAATTAAAGATTTTATTAAAAAAATTTCCGTAATATTAGATTTGGATATTTTCTTCCCAATCGAGATTTCTGTGAAAAAAAATATAAATCAAGATGAAATGAATACTAAAATTTTAAATCACCTTGCTTATGAAGCAAAAAATTGTTGTAAAAAATCTTTAGAGGATAAAAAAATTATTCATATGTTTATAAAAAATTATAAAGTAAACAATCAAAACTACTCGGAATTTCCAAATGATATAAATGGCAAAAATCTTTCGCTAGATATCAAATTTATTACCATTAATGAAACTTACATAAAGCATTTTGAAAAAATTTTAAAGAAATATCAAATTTCTCTATATAAAGTTCTAAATGCAGATTATGTGGAGAAATTTTTGCCTCAAAATGAAACAAATATTTTTTTAATGGCAAAAAAAATTACTCAAGGCTTTAATGTTAATGAGATTTCATTTACTACAAAATCAACCAAAAAACAGGGTTTTTTTGAAAAATTTTTTAATTTTTTCAGTTAAGACCGTATTTTCTGGTAATATTTGTTGTTTTTAAATTATCTGACAAAAGTATTACAAACTCACAATGTCAGTTTTAAATCAAAAAACTATTAAAAAAAAAATTGGAATAAGTGGAGTAGGCTTACATAGTGGTCAAAAGGCTTGTATAAATATTAAACCATCAGATCCAAACACTGGTATAGTTTTTAAAAGAATTGATATTAAGGAAAATAATATAATATTCCCTAATTTCTCCAACGTAAGTAATACATCTTTAAACACGACAATTTCAAATGAATTTGGAGTTAAGGTTTCGACTATAGAACATTTAATGGGAGCCTTGTTTGGGTTAGGTATAGATAACGCCTTAATTGAAATTGACAATGAAGAAGTTCCTATTTTAGATGGATCAGCAAAAGGGTTTATAGAAAAAATAAAATCAGTAGGTTTTCAATTAAGCAACTCACCAATTAAGATTGTTAAGATAAATAAAGAGATCGAATTTAAAGATGGTAAAAGAAAAATAATAATATTTCCATCAAAACTAAGTTTAGATATCGATTTTCAACTTAAGTATGATAATCCAATTATCAGTAATCAAAGAAACAAGATAAATGTTTATGAGGATAATTTAGAAGAAATATTTAACTCAAGAACATTCTGCTTATACGAAGATATTGAAAAAATTAAAAATATTGGTCTTGCAAAAGGAGGAAGTTTAGAGAATGCGATTGTTGTTCAAAATAAAAAGATTTTAAATCCAGAAGGTCTAAGAAATTCTAAAGAATTTGTAAACCATAAAATTCTAGATTGTATCGGAGATCTTTACACATGTGGTTATAGAATTGTTGCAAGTATCAAATGTTCACAAGGTGGTCATTATTTAACCAATCAATTATTGAGAAAAGTATTTAGTAATAAAGAAAATTTTTCAATAATAGAAATTCAGGAACGAAATCTACCACATACTTTAATAAATAAAAGTTTGTTAAGATCTATAGCATAATTTTTTTATATCTTTATAATTACTTAATAAATTTGTAAAAATTATATGTTTAAGTTTAAAAGTTTTTTTTTAATTTTTTCTTTTTTTTTAATAATTTCCTGTTCTAAGGATCAAAAAGAAATATCTAAAATCCAAGAAACAAGACAAGATCTTGAGATGGTTTCAGTTTATAAAGAAGCCTTTAATTCATTAGAGGAAGGAGACCCTTATTATGCTGCAAAAAAATTTTTAGAAGCTGAGCTATTGTATCCACAATCAGAATGGGCACCTCAAGCTGCTTTAATGGCCTCTTATTCTTATTACCTTCAAAATTATTATGCAGAAGCATTATCTAATTTAGAAAGATTTTTAAAAACTTATCCTCAAGATAAAAATTTAGCTTATGCTCATTATTTGATTGGAATGTGTCATTATGAAACCATCGAAGATGAAAAAAGAGACTCTGCACCTATAATAAAAGCTAAAGAAAAATTTACTCATGTTTTAGAAAAATATCCAGATACAGATTTTGCCTTAGATGCAAAATTTAAGTTAGGCCTCATTCAAGATATTCTAGCGGCCAAAGAAATGTATCTTGGACGGCATTATATAAAAAAGGGTAAATGGATATCTGCAATAAATAGATTTAAAAACATTTTAAATGAATATAGTCAAACTGTTTTTGTTGAGGAGGCATTACACAGACTTGTGGAAGTTAATTATAAGCTAGGACTTTTAGATGAGTCTCAAAAGTATGCAGTATTATTAGGTTATAACTATCAATCTGGAGAGTGGTATAAAAAATCATTTAAAGTTTTCAATAAAGATTATAAAGATCAAATAAAAAAACCAATTAAAAAAGATAAAAAGGGAGTAATAGAAAAATTTAAAAAACTTTTTGATTAACATGAATAAAAAATTAATCATTAAAGAATATAAAAAAAAGATAAAACTAATTACATATTATAATCAAAAATATTATAATGATAATACTTCAGAAATTAGTGATAAAGAATATGATGATTTAAAAAAAAAGATATTATTATTTGAAAATCAATACAATTTTTTAAGAGATAAAAATTCACCATCAGTCTCTGTTGGACATAGACCATCGAGACATTTTAAAAAAGTTGCACACAAAGTTCCAATGTTGTCATTGAGTAATGCCTTTAGTGAAGAAGACTTGATAAATTTTGAAAAAAAAATATTAAATTTTTTAGACAAAAGTAAAAAATTTGTTATTGAATATAGTGCAGAACCTAAAATTGATGGGATTTCTGCATCTTTATTATACAAAAATGGAATTTTTAAAAGAGGATTATCTAGAGGCGATGGAAAAGAAGGTGAGGATATATCTGAAAATTTAAAGACAATTAAAGATATTCCTTTATCTATTTCAAATAAAAACTTTCCAAAAGAAATTGATATAAGAGGTGAGGTTTTTATTCAAAATAATGATTTTAAAAAACTTAAAGATAAATTTGCAAATCCAAGAAATGCTGCCTCAGGATCTTTAAGACAAAAAGACCCAAATGAAACAAAAAAAATTCCTTTAAGATTTATTGCTTATACACATGGGTATGTAGATAAAATGCATGAAATAAAGCAAAGTGATTTTTTGAGTAAATTATCTCAATGGGGTTTTAAAACAAATCCTTTAAATAAAATAATTAATGGAACTAAAAATTTAATGAAAAACTACAGTGACATAGAAAAATTAAGAAATGATTTAGATTTTGATATAGATGGAATTGTTTATAAGGTAAATGATTTTAGATTACAATCTAGACTTGGATTTATCACTAATGCACCTAGATGGGCAATTGCTCACAAGTTTTCAGCAAATAAAGCAACATCTCAAATATTAGATATAGAAATTCAAGTCGGCAGAACTGGAGCTTTAACACCAGTAGCAAAAATAAAACCAGTAAATATTGGTGGAGTTTTAGTTTCTAATGCAACTCTTCATAATGAAGATGAAATAAAAAGAAAAGATATAAGAATTAAAGATATTGTGGTTGTTGAGAGAGCCGGCGATGTAATTCCTCATATTATTTCAGTTGATTTAAAAAAAAGAAAAGAAAGTTCAAAAAAGTATAATTTTCCAGATAAGTGCCCATCCTGTGGAAATAAAACTATTAAAGAATTTAATAATACAACAAAAAAATTAGATGCTGTTAGAAGATGTACCAGTGAAGGTTACGATTGTGAAAAAGTAGCAATCGAAAAGATCAAACATTTTGTCTCAAAAGAAGCTTTTAATATTGATGGATTTGGCAAAAAAATTGTAGAAAAATTTTGGGATTTAAGACTAATTAGATATCCGCAAGATATTTTTAAGCTTGATTATAATAAAGTTAAAAACTTAGAGGGATGGGGAGAACAATCAGTAAATAACTTGAGATATTCTATTGAAGAAAAAAAAAAAATTTCATTAGAAAGATTTATCTATTCTTTAGGAATAAGACACATAGGTTTAGAGGGTGCAAAATTAATTTCAAAGAATTTAAGATCAATTAAAAATTTTTTAAAAGTAAGTAAAGATAAAAATTTAAAAGATTTAGAAAATCTAGATGGGATTGGTGAAACCCAAATCAAATCAATTATCAAATTTTTTTCAAACGAAACAAATAAAGTAATAATTAATGAACTTTATAATTTATTAAGAATTGAGGATATTAAAGATAATAAGATTAATGGAAAGTTAAAAAACTTAACCTTTATGTTTACAGGAAAACTTTTAAATATGAGTCGTTCGGAAGCAAAAAATTTAATTGAACAAAATTCTGGTTCAATAATTAGTAATATTTCAAAAAAACTTGATTATCTTATTGTAGGAGAAAGTCCCACCAAAAGAAAAATTGAAACCGCTAAGGATTTAAAAATTAAAATTGTAAATCAATCTGAGTGGTTGAAAATGTTAAATTAAGCTAGCTAACCATTTTCTCTCATTTATATTTAAATACCTTGAAATCATTATATAAGTTTCTAAATGGTATTTAAATAAATAATCTTTTTCTTTCTTTGTCAAAAGATTTTGATCGATTAGATCTTTATCTATAGGTGCGAAAGTTAAGTTTTTAAAGAAAAATTTGTTGTTTATTTTTTTTGCATAAATAAGATTTTCAATTCTAATACCAAATTTATTTTTTTTGTAATAACCTGGTTCGTTACTTAAAATCATTCCCTCCTGTATTTTTATAGAGTTTAATTTAGAAATGGCTTGAGGGCCTTCATGAACATTTAAAAAGTATCCTACTCCATGGCCAGTGCCGTGACTATAATTTAATTTATTCAATTTTAGATATTTCCTGGCAACAATATCAATATCTTTTCCTGTGGTCTTTTTTTTGAGATTTGTATTAGCAACTGCAATATGGCCTTTCAAGACGTATGTAAAAATTTTTTTTATTCTTAAATTTTGTTTTGTAAAACAGATTGTTCTAGTTACATCAGTTGTGCCATATTTATATTGTCCACCTGAGTCACATAAAAAAATATCATTTTTATGAATTTTCTTTGTATTTTTTTTTGTTGCCCGATAATGAACAATTGCTCCATTTTTTCCACTTCCAGAAATAGTATTAAAGCTTGGGAATAAATAATTTTTATTTTGTTTTCTAAATTTCTCTAATTTATTTTGAGCATCAACCTCTGTAATTTTTTTCTTATTTACAATTTTAATCCAATAAATAAATTTAGTTAATGCTACACCATCAAAAATGTGAGCTTTAATCATATTATTTATTTCTGTTCTATTTTTAATCGCTTTAAAAAGATAAGTTGGATCATCTTTTTTAAAAATTTCAAATTTCTTATTTAAAATCTTTTCAAAATAAATTGAACATGTTTTAGAATCCACTAAAATTTTTTTTCCTTCTAGATTTCCTAAAAATCTTTCAACAGATACTGGCTCAATTATTTCATTATTCTTTATAATTTTTTGATTAATTAAATTTTTAAGCTTCGGTATTTTTGCTATTATCTTTTTTTTATTATTTTTACTAATAATCAAGTGAGAATTTGGTATTGGACTATTTGGATTATCATATCCTCTAATATTTAATAACCATGCCACATTTTCAGGGGCGGTAATAAATATATGGTCAAGTTTATTTTTTTTTAAAAAATTAATAATTTTCTTAATCTTATCTTTATAACTCTCTCCAGTGATATTTTCATTTAATGAAAAAAAAGGTTTTAAACTTTCTTTTTTTACTTTAACTATTTTGTCTATTAGATTTTTTTCAATAAATTTAACTCTGTTGTTAGAAAAAAATTTATTAATCTGATTTTTAGTAAACAATCTAGGATCAATACCTAGAGACAAATTATTAAAAATTTTACAATTAAAAAGATTATCTAGACCTATTATTTTAAATTTTTTCCCACTTTCAATTTTTGCTTGAATTGTGTACCTACCATCTACAAATAAAAAATTTTTTTTTCTTAAAATTACTGCATAACCAGCGGAACCAGTAAAATTTGAAATTGCTCTGAGACGATCATTATTAGAATACTCTGAAAAAAATTCATCATTTTTGGGTACAACATAACCGTCAATATTATGCTCTCTAAATTGAGCTTTTAGTTCTTTGAGCAAATCTTTCATTTGATTCTTTTTTGATATCTTATCCAACCCGGACTTCTTTGAACTTCATTATCGTCTATTTCAAAATCTTGATTAAATTCAAAATCATCTATCTCATTTTTTCCATCATCGGATAATGAATTTTTCTCTATATAATCCTCAGGAAGTTCATCAATAAATCTTGATGCCATACTATCAATCCAATCTCCTTGATAAAATCTGTTCATCGAAAAAGATATTATTGCTCTCGTTTTAGCTCTTGTAATACCAACGTATGCAAGTCTTCTTTCCTCTTCCAAACCATCTTGACCTTTTTCTTCAATCGACTTTTGATGTGGAAAAAGACCCTCCTCCCAACCAGGAAGAAATACAGCATCAAACTCTAAACCTTTTGCGGCATGCATTGTCATCATGTTTATTTTTTGACCTTCCCAATCTTGATCAATCGATGTTGCAAGAGAAACATGCTCTAAAAAATTATTCAAATTATCAAATTCTTTCATAGCACTTAAAAGTTCTTTTATATTTTCAAGTCTATTTTCATTATCGATATCTTTTTTATTTTTTAACATTGCAGAATAACCTGACTCATCAAGAATAGTTTGTAGTAATCTGACGTGACCCATATTCTTAATCTTTAAGTCATTTCTCCATTTAGATAAACTGTCTAAAAAAAATGATAGTCCTATTTTAGTTTTAGGTTTAATCAAATTTTTCTCAATCATTTTTCTTGCAGCATATTCTAAACTTACAGTCTCTTTTTTTGCAAATTCATGAATTTGTTTTAAGGAATTGTTCCCAATTGAGCGTTTAGGATTATTGACTATTCGCTCGAATGCAAGATCATCTTTATCTTGGAAAATTATTCTCAAATAAGCAACACAATCTTTAATTTCAGCTCTTTCATAAAACTTTGTTCCTCCTAAAATTCTATAAGGTAGTCCTATTTTTAAAAACCTTTCCTCAAATTCTCTAGTCTGGAATATTGCCCTTACCAGAATAGCAATATTATTCAAAGAGTATTTATTTTTAATCTTTTCTATTTCATCTGAAATTCCTACAGCTTCATCCTTACCATTTTTATAGCAATTCAACTTTATCAGATCCCCGTCCTCCATTGAAGTTTTTAAATTTTTTCCAACTCTATTTTGATTGTTAGCAATCAGAGAGGATGCGACAGTTAATATATTTTGTGTAGATCTGTAATTTTCTTCAAGTCGTATTACTTTTGTATTTTCATAAATTTGATCAAATTCTAGAAAATTTTTAATTTCCGCTCCCCTCCAGCTATAAATTGATTGATCATCATCACCGACGCAACAAATATTTTTATTTCTTAGAGCTAATAAATTTAACCATTTACTTTGAATATAGTTTGTATCTTGATATTCATCTACCAAGATATATTTAAAATTTTTTGAGTAGATTTCTCTAATATCAGAATTTTTTTCTAAAATTTTAACAGTATGTAGAATTAAATCTCCAAAATCACAAACATTTAATCCAACTAACTTTTGTTGGTAGATTTTATATATAGGTAAAACAGTTTTTTCATAGATATCCTTGTGGTTAATAATAACTTCATTTGGATATTGTCCTTTATTTTTCCATCTATCTATGATTGCCAAAACATATTTTGGAGATAACTGCTTAACATCAATATTTTCAGCTTTGCAGATATTTTTTATTAACCTTATTTGATCATCAGTATCTATTATTGTAAAATTTGAATTAAGGTTTACTGCTGACGCATGTTTTCTCAGTAATTTTGCACATATAGAATGAAATGTTCCAAGCCAGGATAATCCTGTTGCTGCTGAGCCTAACATTTGACTAATTCTATTTTGCATCTCTTTTGATGCTTTGTTTGTAAATGTTACGGCTAATATTTGATTAGGAAAGGCCTTTTTCTCAGCAATAATATGTGCAATTCTGCTCGTTAAAACCTTTGTTTTACCAGAGCCAGCACCAGCAACTATTAATAATGGCCCATCTAAATATGTAGTAGCCTCTTTTTGAGCCTTATTTAATCCTTTTAGATAATCAGAGTTTACCATTTCAATTATTTAATTATAAGTTTCTTATCTTATGATTAATTTTAATTTATTTTTAAAAAAAATTAACAAATTATTAATATCAATAAATAAGTTAATAGAAAGTTTTTTTAATAATATTCACAATATTATCAAATTAAAAAAAAAAGATAAATTAAATTTAAGAAATATTGATAGAAGAATAAATATATTTCTACTTGTTATTGTATTATCTATTGTAAGTTATTTTTTAATTCCCACTTTTTATGACAAAGATAGAATCAGGTCTTACTTAGAAGAGAATATCTTTAATAAATATAATTTGAACGTTAAATTTGAAGATGAATTAGGATATGGTCTTTTTCCCAAACCTCACTTTTATTCAAAAAAAACAAAAATTCTTTATAATGAAAAAGATATTCTATATTCTAATAACTCTAAAATATATATATCAATTAAGAATTATTTTTCGTCAGATCCAAAAATAAATAAACTTATTTTTAAGAATAATGAATTCAATATTGATTTAGATTCATTTAATTTTTTTAAAATGTTGTTTAATTCAAATGACAAAAAACACAAAATTTTTTTTAGCGATAGTAAAATGTTTTTTAAAGATAAATCGAATGAAGTAATATTTATTTCAAAAATTGAAAAATTGAACTTTATTAAAGAAAATGAAGCTTCAGATCAATTAGCAAAAATAATTTTTAAAATATTTAATTTACCATTTTCTGTAAATATTAAAAATGATCAGTTAAATGAAAAAATTCTAACAAAACTAAATTCAAAAAAAATTAGATTAAGGGTAGAAAATGTTTTTAATAAAAATTCAAAAGATATTAGGGGTTTACTTAAAGGAATAGTTGTTAATAAAGAAAAATCTTTCAAATATAGAATCAATGAAAATTTTCTAATTTTTGACTCATTAGATAAAAAGATTAAGGGTAAAATTGATTTTAAACCATTTTACCTATCGACTAACTTGATTTTTAATCAATTAAACTTAAAAAGAATATTTTCAGATGAGTCAGTTTTTATTGATCTTTTAAAATCAGAAATACTACTTAATGAAAACTTAAATGCAAATTTAAATATTTACTCAAATAAAGTTCAAGGAATAGATTATTTGAGTAACTTTAATTTTAAAATTTTCTTAGAAGAAGGATTTATTAAGGTTAAAGATTCATCTGTCAATTGGAATAATGCTATTTTAATTAATCTAAATAATATCCAACTTCTTAATGAGGATAATGAGCTAAAATTTGTAGGAGAGATATATTTTGATTTCAAAGATTTAACAAAATTTTATAGTTATTATCAAGTTAGTAGAAATTTTAGGAAGAATATTAAAAGAATAAAATTAGATTTTGTTTATAGTTTAACAAAAGAAAAAATTAATTTCGATAATCTAAAGATTGACAATAAATCAAATGAGAAAATTGATAATTTCATTAACGATTTTATTTTTCAAAATCAAGGCTATTTCAATAAAGTTACTTTTCGGAATTTTGTAAAAAAATTCTTTAATGTTTACGATGGGTAGATCATTTTTTTTGGATCTACAATTTTATTATAATCTTTTTCATTTATTAAACCTGATTTTAAGGCCTCATGTTTAAGTGTAGTTTTATTTTTAAGAGCAGCTTTAGCAATTTTCGCTGAATTGTCATAACCAATATGTGGAGCAAGAGCTGTAACCAGCATTAAAGAATTATCTAGATATTCTTTAATTTTTACTTTATCTGCTTTTATTCCTTTTATACAGTAAAGAGAAAAATTTTTAATACTATCAGCAAGCAAATCAATTGATTGAAGAATATTGTGGGCTATTAAAGGTTTGAAAACATTTAACTCAAAATGCCCATGTGAGCCAGCCATTGTGATACCATTGTGATTCCCAATTACCTTAACACAAACCATTGTTACGGCCTCTGATTGAGTTGGATTTACTTTACCTGGCATAATAGATGAGCCAGGTTCATTAGAGGGTAAAATTATCTCACCATATCCTGCCCTTGGACCAGAACCTAGGAATCTAATATCATTTGCAATCTTCATTAAACAAACTGCAGTAGTATTTAGTGTACCAGAAAAATTTACTATTTCATCATGTGCAGCTAATGCAGCAAATTTATTTTTTGTAGGCTGAAATGGTAAATTAGTAATTTTTTTTATTTCACTAATAATTTTTTTATCAAAACCCTTTTTGCTGTTAATCCCAGTTCCAACTGCAGTTCCACCCTGAGCCAAAAAATAAATTTCTTTAAGTGCATTTTTAATTCTTATAATACAATCTTCTAACTGTGCCTGATATCCAGAAAATTCTTGACCTAATGATAAAGGAGTTGCATCTTGAAGATGGGTTCTACCAACTTTTACGACATTTTTAAATTTTGATACTTTTTTTTTAAGTTCCTTGTCTAATATTTCTAATGAGGGTAACAATTTTTTTTTGGTTTCAATTGCAATTGCTATATGCATTGCTGTAGGAAATACATCATTTGTAGATTGGGATTTATTAACGTGATCATTTGGATGCACTGGTTTTTTTGAACCTTTTTTTCCACCTAAAATTTCTATAGCCCTGTTTGCTATTACCTCATTTACATTCATATTAGTTTGTGTGCCAGAACCTGTTTGCCAAACTTTTAATGGAAAATGATCATTTAATTTGCCAGAAATAACTTCATTTGAAGCTTTTATGATTGCATTTGAAATTTTAGGTAAAATCTGTTTTTCCTTTGCGTGGACTTTAGCTGCAGCTTTTTTAATTATTGCTATAGATTTAATTAATACAGGTCTAACTAAAAACTCTCCTATATCAAAATATTTTTTAGACCTTTGGGTGGATGCCCCCCAATATTTGTCATTTGGGACATTGATTGAACCAATACTGTCAAACTC
>MDTD01195126.1_pt1 | contig 25524 bp, 17 predicted proteins | sample 811221 | NCBI WGS metagenome assembly MDTD01 (sample SAMN05326646, study PRJNA326480) | marine metagenome | isolation source: seawater | place: Pacific Ocean: South West | collected 2011 | reverse complement strand
GAATGCAAGAGCAAGGAAACTGAAAGTATGCAAAAAACCCGCTTTAATCCAAGTGCCCTTGGTGTAAAATTCTTGGAAAGACTTAGGCATCACCATTCTGTGAATCTGAGGAATTAAAATCATAGCACTCAACGGCATTAAATACAGAATATCTGATTTTTCTTGAGAAGTATTTGGCATCAAGACGAAGCGCATAGCTAGAGAAATGGCCACGGCAAAAGCGAGTACTAGCCACATAGAAGCGGTATCTGCCCTCTCTTTCTTTACGTGTTTAACGGGGTCAAAAGCCTCTATTCCAAGGTCAGCGCCGCTTCTACGTACCTTCCTTTCTTGGCTGGCGGCACCTGAACGCTGTTTACGCTCAGCGGCGGCGGCTGCCATCGCAGTTTGAAGGTCGACCATGCACCCCCGGAATACTGAGAGTGCATGAAGGCTACGGAAGATTTGAAGCTTCATTTTGAGTTTCTAGACTAGAAAATCATCCGCATTATTCAAAGAGTGTGTGCCACACGACGACACAAGCCGGGGTGGCGTAGTTGGTAGCGCGTCGGACTCATAGGGCAGCCTTCAAGGCAATCGTATGACGTGCAATCTCCTTGCGGTGTCTGAGACATCCGAAGGTCGCGGGTTCAAGCCCCGCTCCCGGCACCAATCTGTTTCGAGTTTCAAAAATTGCAATGTTTCGTCGGAATAAATCATATAAATTACAAGTAAATCTATCGCAACATGGGCAGGTTTTGGACCATTTGTGTTTGCCTTCTTTTATCTAGCATTAGTCTTGGTACTAACTTACAAAATCATTCTCACGACATTTTAGAACAGGCAAAAACTAATCATGTAAACGATGATAACTCAATGGTTGTTGATATGAAATCTTGGCCACTTACGCCCGGAGATTACATTGAGGCCACTGGATTTGCAGAACACATAAGGCAAGATATGGAACGGTTTTTTCATGGCACTGCAACAATAAACGAAGATTATTTTCAGATTATGATTCTACCCGACACTACATGTGAAATTGAAAATATCGTTGATACGTGTCATGTTACAAAAACAACTATTCAATGGAATATTTCTGTTACATCGCAATATGGCCAAACCACCTATGAATCGAATTCATTGGAGACATCTCTTATCAATCCAGAATTTAATCTGTTGTCATCTACATCAACAGTCTACGATCAAATTTGGGATATTACCACCGATGACGATGGTTTTGAAGATGAGCATTATTTTGAATCATGGTATAATGAGACCTATATTAAACGAACAATTGGTAATCCTGAAACTATCACAGTAGGAGATACGTGGAGGGAATCGGTATATTCTAATGGAACTGTAGTCTTCTCTGACCAGTCTGATGACGGACATGATGACCACGAACATCGCGACCACCACGACGGTCATGACGGCCACGACGGTCATGACGGCCACGACGACCATGACGACCACGACGACCACGGTGACCATGACAATCACGATGACCATGACGGCCACGACGACCATGATGGGCACGACGACCATGATGGCCACAATGACCATGACGACGGAAGTTGGGAAGAATGGGATAACTTGACATATGAAGTTACTGAAGTAGTCACAGTTAAACTTCCACCTAATATGGCTGGTGGAAACAGTAACCATACTTACATCGATGTCTTAGCAGTCGAAACTATCGATGAAGAAGGGGAAGTCCAAACTGTAGAAGCAGTATCAGACTATTTTGTACACAAAATCTTCAACTTCCCGATTGAAGAATATTTACTTGAAGAATCAAATAATGCAACTCAAGATGAAGTTAGCCCTGCTGCGAGTAACCAAAATAGTAAGAATGGGCAAGGAGCTGCTGACCCTGACTGTAATGATGATTACATCCTGGTCAATCACTACGAACAAATATCTTACACTCAGCAGGAAGTCATCGATGGAGAGGCGGAAAACTGGTTTTTATTGGACCCAAATGACTGGCCAGATTATAACCACCCTGCTTATTATTATTCATTAACCCATGAAGTCCTAGACTGTACCGAAGGCTCTAGCGTAGTTGACTGGATTTTAGTTAGTGAAGACAATCCTGACGACCACGATGAAGATGATTGTAACTGCCCGGATAAATATCATCAAATGATGATTCAGTATCCAGACGACACATCTCGAGTCGTCTATTACCGTCACGAAGATTTGGATGATAGTAGAACTGCATGGGACTTGACATTTCAATCACTTATGGAAGAAGGTGCCGATTTACAATATGAAAATACTGACTTTGGCCATTATGTAACTGGTATAGACGGAGTAAATGCACCTAGCAATAATGAATGGTGGTGGGAACTATACATCTGGAACGAAACCTCGGATAACTGGGATGTAAGCGATGTTGGGGTAGATAATTTAGTGCTGACTGACGAAGATCACATCGCTTGGGTTGCCAGTAATTCTGACCGTTCGCTAATTCCTACTCCAATTGATGACTATAACCCAGCTGATAGCGTTCAATTTACTCTAGTTTCATGGTATATACTAAGTCTAGCTGATGATGATCATGATGGTATTGCCAACCAAGAAGATGACTGTCCAAGTGGAGTTATGGGCTGGAATTCAAATCCAGAAACCGATTATGACAATGATGGCTGCCAGGATACTAGTGAAGATGATGATGACGATAACGATGGCTACTTAGACACCTATGAAGATTCATGCTTGTCAGATCCGAGAAACGCAACCTCAGTGCCAATTAATAGTGACAATACCGGTGACTGCGACGCACTTGATGACGATGATGATGATGATGGTTATGTTGATTCTCTCGACGAGTTCCCTCTAGACCCTTCTGAACATATTGATACCGACAAAGATGGTATTGGCAATAACGCAGATTTAGATGATGATGGTGATAACTATACCGATAACAATGAATTAGATTGTCTCAGCAACCCATTAAGCGCATCATCTATACCACATGATAACGACAATGACAATCTATGTGACAGCCTAGATTTAGATGATGATAACGATGGATTTCGTGATACAAATGATGCGTTCCCATTCGATGATTCCGAGTGGTTAGACACCGACTTAGATGGCATGGGCGACAACGCCGATACAGATGACGACGGTGACGATTTCACAGATGAGGATGAGATAACCTGCGAGTCGGATCCAAAAGATAGTATTTCAATTCCGAGTGATACTGATTCTGACGACCAATGTGATTCGCAGGATGACGATGATGACAACGATGGATGGAGTGATATCGATGAGGTTGCTTGTGGTAAAGATCCGCTATCAAACACAAGTATCCCTATTGATACAGACAAAGATGGAATTTGCGATTATTTAGACACTGATTTGGATGGCGATGGAATCAAAAATTCCGAAGATGCCTTCCCATTTGATCCTGAAGAGAGCACAGATAGTGATGGTGATGGCGTTGGTGATAATGCCGATGCATACCCAAATAATCCTGCGGCTAGTATCGCTGGAGAACTTGATAAGTCGTTTAATTTGACTTTGGTATTAGCAATCTTTACCGTAGTAATTATTTCCATTCTTGGCACTACTATTTACCTCAAAAAGCGAAACACTGACGCCGAATCGGAAACACATTCTACTGCTTTAACTGAACAATCGGAATACCAGCAATTTGTTGATGAAAATGGAACACATTGGTTAAGACAATCTGATGGAACTATGTATTGGTGGAATGGCCAAGACTGGACAAAGTATAGTTAAACAAATAGTATTTCATTGATAATTAACAAACCGAGTACTCGCTGTGTAATAATAAATTATCATCTGATAAATTTAATCAACGGTATAGATTAACTTATAATCATCATTACAGGAGAACCACCTGCTAGCATGAATGACAACAGCGAAGGTGATAATATGGGCGTTATACTAAAGATGGAAGGTATTCAACGGTACTATGAAACTCCTGCTGGAGTTGTAAAAGCTCTAGATGGAATAGATATCAAAATTAATCAAGGTGAAAGGGTAATTTTACTAGGCCCGTCCGGTTCAGGTAAAACCACTCTTCTAAACTGCTTATCTGCCCTTGATAGTCCGACTAGTGGCGACTACATGTTCTTTGGTGAACAAGTGCCAAGAGATGATTCCGAAAAAATGACATCGTTCAGGAGAGAAAATATCGGATATGTGTTTCAATTCTTTAATTTATTACAGGATTTGTCAGTCCTAGAAAACATTCTACTAATTCAAGAATTGGCAGGTAAAAAAAATGTATCTAGGGCGAAGGATTTGCTAAAATTAGTTGGATTGGAGGCTGAAGTCGATAGATTCCCAGGCGAGATCAGCGGAGGACAACAGCAGAGAGTTGCTATTGCTAGAAGTATAGCCAAGAGTCCAACACTATTACTTGGTGATGAATTAACCGGGAATTTAGACACTGAAACCTCTCAAAAAGTCATGACGGCATTGGTTAAGGCATGTGAACAGGAAAACATAACTGCTGTTTTTGTGACCCACGATGAAGGTTTAGTGCAATACGCAACCAGGGTAATAAGAATCGACAGTGGAAAGATAATTTCAGATGAAAAAATTGCTTCAAACTGAGGAGAAACCATGCCTGATACTGATATTACGACCTCGGCTTCTGAAGGGACTTCAAGCCGTAACCTCCTGAATAAAAGACTGGCTAGAAGCCTTTGGAGAACTAAATTAAGGCTTATTGCAGTAATATTCATGGTTTCAGTCGGGGTTTTTGCTGGAATAACCTTTGGAGGCTATTCTCACAACCTCGATGGAATGTATGAGACTATGCACGCCGATGATGAGGAAGGAGCCAATCTTGCTGACCTTTGGATTGACAACAGAAGCACGATTTGGACTCCACAACAAGTCTCAGGATTTTGTCAAGAGTTAACCAATTCATGGCCCGACAGCATGCCTAACAAACTGGATTCATGTGAAGGAAGAACTGTCATTCAAGGTGTGATGTTTCACAACAATAGCACCGGAAATCACATCATTAATTCACTTTGGCATGGCATACCTGATGATGCAAACTCGGATAGAATATGGATGCCAAACGGACATGGTCAAGGCAGAGTTGCTTCAGCGGCAAATGAAATCGTAATTGATGCCCATGTTAGTGATGCTCTCAAATTAAAAATCGGCGACAACGTTACTATCGGAGCAGGTACTGAAAGTTTAGAATTTCAATTAGTTGGAATTGGATTCCATCCGCTACATGTACTGATGGCTCCAGAAGGTTCTCTATTTCCGCCAGAAACAGGTCAATATGTTGTCGGATATCTATCTGATTCTGGAATGGCTAGATTGACCGGCAACGAACTTGGTTCAAGTAACACAATAATGCTTGACGTAGAAGGCACACCATCCTTTGATTTACCCGATACTGAAACATACGAAGGTGATGAAATCGATGCTGTTAAAATTCTTGTAGAGGATTCTTTGAATAAATCAGACCTGGATGCTAGAGTTCGCGACAGAGGACAAAATGAACCTGTTGAGGTGATGCGCCAAGATTTAGAAGGGGCTAAGAGAGCAACAATTCCCTTCACAGTAATGATTGCTGTAATTGCATCGATTACCATTGTTCTAAGTCTTCAACGTTTAGTGCAAAGTCAAGCGAAGGAAATTGCAGTTCTCCGTACCCTTGGAGTCCCTAGACTAGCATTGATGCAAGGTTACTTGATTGCCCCCCTAGCAATAGGTGCAATTGGATGTCTTGTTGGAATATTGATTGGCCCATGGGGTATGAACTGGATGCTTGATTTCTATCAAAACCTAGTTGGTGTTCCAATAATCGAGCGTTCGATTCCTTTGTCTACTTACAGTAGTGTCCTTTTTCCTACCATGTTAGTGGTCTTTCTTTCGGGAGCATTCCCCGCATGGAAAGCCAGTAGGCTTGAACCACTGAGAGTTCTAAGTGGACAAAATGAAATGAGAGTTGGATCGAATCTACTGAGAAAATTAACTTCTTGGATGCCTACTACACTTGGACTTTCGATTCGATCTAGTGTTAGAAAACCAATTAGACTAACCATGACATTTGTGGCAGTAGGGATTTCCCTCATGCTATTCGGTTCGATACAAATGATGTCTGCTGGACTGGAAGACACATTGATCAGTGGACTAGAGGATGACCAATCTTGGGATGCCCAAGTTTATGTCACGCCTGAGGGAGAGGGAGCAGTTCTAGAATGGGCTGAAAACAACTCCGCTGTAAGCGAATTATTGATTGAAATACCTCTGGGAAGCGTCGAGGACTCAGACGGTATTGAGCGACTTTTCACCCTGACCGGATTGAATGATTTTGATAAGGGAATGCGAAAAGTGAACATTATCGATGGCCAAGCTCCGAGTAAAAATGCTGGTGCGACTGAAGTTATTTTCGATGAAGGGGCAATGGTGTTTTTAGGTTGGGAGATTGGCGATGAAAAAATAGTCTTGCTTAACGGTGATGAGCACGAAGTACTAATCGTTGGAACATCAAGAGGAGAACTAGCTCGAACCATGTATTTCCTGCGCGGTGAATTAAGTCAATTAACTGGAGTGAATGCTACTTCTGTATATCTTCAACTACCTGATGGCGTTGAGGTAGATACTGAACTTGGCGAAGTGTCCGCAGGAATTGTTGAACGTCAAGTTCTGCTCAATGGAATCAACAGTATTCTCAAAAAGCAAACCCAAATATTCCAAGCAATAATGTATCTCGGATTATTATTCACTATCGCTGTTATGCTTAATACAATGATAATGAATGTTGCTGAGAGAGATTTCGAGTTAGCAACCTTACGAGTGCTTGGAGCATCGACTAAGCGACTTGGAGTAATGTTACTATTCGAAAGTTTGCTAATAGGGACAATAGGTGGAATCATTGGCGTAATGTTCGCATACGGAGGTGCGGTCGGGCTGGCATCTTCATTCTCTTCTTGGCAGTTCTATGTTCCTATAATAATCGTACCAAGTGTTGCCTTCCAATTGATGAGCGGTGTTATAATAATTGCAATAGCAATGACGCCGATAGGAATTTGGCGATTGAGAAAAATGGATTTAGTTGAGAAAGTCAAAGACTTATCTCAATGAAGACCAATCAATTAGGCTCTTGATTTATTCAATAATATAGCGAACTCTTGATGAGCCTTCTATCTATGGAGGTTCATGGTTGAAATGCCAGATGTAGGAGTTAAGGTCCTAGTCGAGGTTGAAAGCCACAACGGCAAAGCCAAGTTCGAAGGTATTGTTCTTCACCCGGCAGCTAAGGAACATCTAACACTCAAACTGGCTAACGGCTATAATGCAAGTTACCCAATTTCCGATATTTCTTCCATTGAGATGTTAGCATCAGTCAATGATGATGAGACTTTGTCAACACCTGAAATAGAATTTGATGAAAATTTACCGACCATTAGAATACTTCACACCGGCGGAACTATTGCTTCTAAAGTAGATTACAAAACAGGTGCAGTAGTTGCTAGATTTGAACCGAATGAGTTAGTTGCAAGTATTCCAGAACTTGCCAAAATTGCAAATATTGAAGCAGAAAAACTTGGCAATATGTTTAGTGACGACATCAGATGCCAGCATTGGAATAAAATGATTGATGCCACTAGTAAAGCATTTGCTGATGGCTGTACTGGAGTAGTAATTACCCACGGAACCGACACCCTACACCTCACTTCAGCAGCCATGAATTTTGCTTGGTCTGGAAAGGGTACTGTACCGCCAGGACCTATCGCACTTGTCGGCTCACAACGCTCTTCTGACAGGGGCTCTTCTGATGCTGCAGAGAACCTTATTGCTGCAGTATATTGGGCTGCTAACGCTCCAAAACCTTGTGGAATTGCTGGAGACAGTGCTGTTTTGATAATGCACACCAGTTCCGATGATGGCACTTGTTCTGTACATCCGGGAACTGGAGTAAGAAAGTTGCATACAACCAGAAGAGACGCCTTCCAACCCGTTAATAGCCAGCCATTAGCAACAATTACTGATATTTCAAGCGATATTTCGTTCGAATTATCTAGTGGTTACAGCAAAATGCTAGAAGAAAACAATCGGGAATTGACAAAATCTCCTACGCATTATTCACCAATGATTCGAATCGTTCAATTCATGGCAGGTCCTTGGCTTCATGAAGAAGAAATTGAAGCGATAATTTTGACATCGCCTCAAGCGATTATTATTCATGGCACAGGTCTGGGCCATTTGCCGATCGATGACCCCGGAAAGGATGCTCCAGAAAACACTAAAGTTTGGCGCGCCTTGACTAGATGTATCAATCGAAATATCCCAGTTATAATTACCAGCCAATGTATTCATGGTCCAATCGATATGAATGTTTACTCGAAAGGAAGAAAGCAGATTGAAATGGGAATTTTAGGTCATGGAAGTGTTTCATCTCCAGACACGGTTTCGGTAAAGACTCATTGGGCATTGTCTAATGATGTCGATATTTCCTTGGCTATGGAATCAAACCTATGTGGAGAAAATAATATTTCCTTGATGGAGTAGAGGTGAGTACATGTCAGGGAACCAACAACGTCTCGAAGAATTGAGGCACTATCGCGAGATGGCAAGATTGGGGGGCGGACTGAAAAAACAAGAAGCAATTCGCATGACTGGTAGAGGAACTGCTAGAGACCGAATCTCAATGCTTCTTGATGAGGACTCATTTATCGAAATAGATTCCTTTGTCACTCACCGAACTGTTGACCACTCGATGTTTCTTCATCAAACCTTAGGCGATGGCGTTGTTGCAGGACACGGAACAATTGATGGACGCAGAGTGTATTGCTTCGCTCAAGATTTTAGCGTACATGGCGGTAGTATGGGAGAGGTTCATGCCAAAAAAATAGCCAAAGTCGTCGAGATGGCTGAACGAGCCAAAGCCCCTATTGTTGGCATGTGGGATGGTGGCGGACAACGTGCTCATGACGGAGTTTCAGGACTTGCGGGAACTGGAGAATTGCTGGATAGGTTAGTTCAATGTAGTGGCAGAGTTCCACTGATCAGTTTGGTTTTGGGACCTGTTGTTGGTGTTTCTGCCCTTGCTGCTAGCCTTGCGGATTTCACTATACTGGGTGAAGACCACGGTCAACTATTCTTATCATCACCACTAGAAACTCCCGAAGTGATTGAAGGTGAAATCGATGCAGCAGGGCTTGGAGGAGCTAACCTCCACGCCTCGAGGTCAGGAATTGCATGCTTAATCGCCGATGACGATGAGGATGCTTGTCAACTTGCTAGTGAAATTCTAGGCTTCTTGCCTGACCACAACATGGCAGATCCTCCCATTGTGGCAACAGATGATTCAATTGAGCGTTTGAATGAAGAACTTGAGAAGTTGGTCCCCGATAATCCGAATAGACCCTATGACATGGTCAAGGTGGTTGAAGAAATCGTCGATGATGGAATTTTTCTAGAACTATTTGAATCATATGCAGATAATATCATTATTGGATTTGCTAGACTGAACGGGCAAAGTATTGGAGTCGTTGGAAACCAACCGAAAGTTCTGGCTGGGTGTCTAGACATAGATGCGTCGATTAAAGCAGCTCGCTTCATACGTACCTGTGATGCCTTTAACATCCCACTTGTGACTTTTGAAGATGTTCCAGGTTTCTTACCAGGTGTTGTTCAAGAGTGGGGTGGCATTATTCGTCACGGCGCAAAATTACTATTCGCGTATGCTGAAGCGACAGTACCAAAACTCACATTGGTAACTAGAAAAGCGTATGGAGGTGCTTATTTGGCTATGTCATGCAAGCACCTAAGAAGTGATTACAACATCGCTTGGCCTACTGCTGAATTAGCAGTTATGGGCGCAGAAGGAGCGGTTAATATTATTCATCGTAGAGAGATTAATGCTGTTGAAGAATCAGAAAAAGAACAGATTAGACTCAAATTGGTCGATGAGTACAAAGCCAAATTCGGCGACCCTTATGTGGCTGCTAGAAACGGTTGGTTAGATGACGTCATTGAACCTAGGGAGAGCAGGATTCGTCTATGCCGAGCACTCAATATCCTCCGTTCAAAGCGTGAGTGGAGTCCACCTAAGAAGCATGGAAATATTCCACTTTGAGATTACTTCTTTTGCTGAATTCTAGACAAAAGACCACTTGGACTCAAGTCGACATCTAACTCTTGTTCAACTACACTTACTTCGGATTCAGTGGCTACCACATCCATAACTGCAGTTGAGTCGCTTGATTTACGAATGAATATTAGTAACACTAAAATCAATAATACCAGAAAGGCAATGATCCCAATAATGACTTGTGAAGACAATTCACCGGATGAGGATTTATCCTCTTCAGTCTCGATAACATTAGCGGTTTGATTGTATAAGATATTTGTATAAACCGCAAATTCCGAAGAAAATTCAGAATCCTCGATAGAAACTCTGAGGGTGACATTATCATCATGATTTTCAGGCAATTCCAGTAAGATGACGCACTGAAATTTACCATCTTGTTGTTCGATGCATGTATTGGAAAAATTGTCTAATAATACGCCATCAGCAATCAATCGTGGCTCCGGACTTAAAGCGTCACCATCAGCGTCAAAAACACTCCATTGAACGCTTACCGCAGTATTGCTGTCAGTGAATGGAGTCGGCGTCTCCACATTCAGAACAGGCGCATCTGGGACCGGGGTAATATTTACTGAAAGTCGATAAGAAAAGTCTGAATTACCATCGGTGACATTGAGCAAATGTAGTTCGTTCAGTCCATTGATATCATTGGCCGGAGAAATCGTTAATTCTTGGCCAGTAATAGTTACAGAAATTGTTGTGTCTAAAACTGAAGAAGAAGTACTCCACTGCAACTGGTCGCCATCGATGTCATAAGCGAACTCGGCTAAATTTAGGGACACTGCTTCATCTTCATTTACTTCGATATCCCACTTACTCTGATTAGCAATAACTGGGTCATCAACTGCAGCGACTTGAACAGGTATGTCAACATCCACTGCTTCACTGGCTCCATCGGTAACCATTACATGCAGAACAGTAGCGCCATTTCTGTTGGCAAGTGGGGTCAGTTCAAGAACACCATTGGAATACAAAAAGCCGATTGGACCAGCCTCTCCAGAGGTTTGACCATTAATGCTGGCAAAAAGTGGCTCACCCTCTGGGTCGTAAGCATATTGTGAAATGTTAACTAATACCGATGAGCCATCCTCTATCAAATTCTGCATTGGAACTTCTCCCGTTAAAACGACGGGGTCGTTATACGGAACAACATAGATCTCCAATGTGACTTGATTTTCATCGATTACTCCGTCACCTCCGGACCTAACCGTGACATTAACTTCTGCCCCACCAGTAAATTCTTCTTGAACATCGTGATAAACAGTTATTCCACGGCCATCAGAATCTATTGTTACGGAAAAGTTGTTGATATTACCGCCACTGATAAAAGCCTCCGTAACAAAGATTTCTTGACCATCTGGGTCCATGGCTATAAGGTTCGATTGCAGGTTCACTGAGCCTCTTTCAGGAACGAAAATCTCGGGCAAAGGAGTCATGAACACCAATGGAGTATCGGTCCGATAGAATTCAAATGTGGAGGTCGTAGGAGCGCCCTCAAGATATATTCTGATAAATGCGCTGTGTTGGCCTGGTTCCAATGTTTCAACTTGGAAATCACAAGTTGCGGTACCGTTCTGGTTTATTAGCCCACCAAACTGCTCCACACCGTTAAACCCACATTTGACATCAATTTGCCATGTGGCAGGTATCTGTGAGAATGTTTGTCCGTTTCTTAGAGTCCAATTTGTCGAGATTGAAAAGGAGTCATAAGTACCAAATTGCATAGTATTTTCTGGTGCAGTCGAAGTGTTTTGCAATAGAATGAAGTGACTTGCATCAAGATTCTCATCAAAATATGCTTCTTGGTCACTAGCATTATTGACATCCTCAATACGATTAAATGCATCTCTAAAGCAAGAATGGTCACCCCTTAGAGTAAGGTCAAAGTAATGGTTAAGATGTAAACCAGCAAAGTCTATTTGCGCTTGTCTAGAAATAGACGCATCGCCATCGTTTCGGTCATCTCCGAACAAAAATGTATCATCTGTTTCGTCTTGGAACTGATAATGATTAGCGCCTAAGACATGCATCCATTGCCACCCGATGTATTGTGTTCCGTTAACGAAAGGAAGATTATCACCTCTATTGGCGATTTCATCGATAGTACCCGTGATGAAAAGTGCGGATGCTGGCCATGCTGGCTGAACTGTCCAGTTAGAGGGAGATAATGTATCCCAGTTATCGCTTAACTTCCAGCCAGAAAAATCAATCCCAAGTCCAAATAAAGCGCGCGGTGGTTGAGTTGTTGCGGACAAGGTTGAGTGTTGCCAGAAAGGAAACACCGAATATGCTGCTGCTGCTCCAGTACCATGGCCACCCACCCCCCAGTGGTTAAGGTCGATCTGACCATAGCTTCCAACAACATTATTATTCGAATTATTATTTTCTTGCATAAATAGTGTTATTTGTTCCAATAAGTCGAGATGTGATTGAATATTTACCGACTCACTTTCCTCAATTCCGTCGACTACAACCACTATATTGCCTCTTTTTACTAATGCCTCTGACAAAAGCATGTAATCAAAAATTTCTTCATCGATATCCCCGAACAATACGACCCAAGGGAACGGACCATTTCCTGCCATTTCCTTCGATTCCCCAGCATTCATTGCCGGATAGACCATACGAACCGATATTTCAGAAGATAGCGAGGTATCATCCCATGCAACTGGAAAATCTACTCCTGTGTGTACCGATTGAAAATTTTGATCTTCGGCAGGTTGTTGTGCACCAACTTGGCCAGGAATTAAAGAAGCGATAAACAGTAAGCATACTGCTAAGACGCTCATAGATTTAGAATTAGAACCTATTTGCACAAGTAACCCTCTAACGAAGTCATATTTTGAAGTTAGGCCCTCATGCATAAGAGGCTAATACAGTTTCAGCATGGATTAACTTGGTCAATAAAAGTGAGATTGATGGTAAACTATCGATATGTTGTGGTGCCCATAACTGCCTCCAACATTCCAAATGTTGGGCCACTAACATCCATCTGCCATCGTATCCCTGTTCTAGTAAATCCATGCATCGTTGATTTACATCCCCGTCCATAGATTTGTACCTAGGGGATAATACTAGACCAAGGTCTTGAAATCTGCTAGGGATTTCATCACTGTCAAAATTAATCAATAAATCGTATCCATCGTACTCAACAATTGATTTTGACCAAGGTCCTTCACCCAATTCTCTTCTACCATTGACAGGTTTCAACTTACCACCGCTTTTAGTCCAAGCATAAGCTGTTGAGCGGGCAGCGCTTCCACCACCGATCAAACACAATGTAGCCCCAGATGTGACTTCAATGCCAAATAATTCAGCACACCTTACCACTCCACAACCATCGACATTTGAAGACCACCAACCGTGCCCGTCCCATCTCAAAACATTGACAGATTCAATTTTTGATGATTCATTAAAATCCATTACCGCTTGACTTGTCAACTGATGCTTTAGTGGGGTTGTTAAATTTATCCAAATCTCTTCGGAAAATGATTTCTTAGGTAATTTAGAATTTTTATCCAAGGGAAAATTTGCTCGCTTAATATTGTCACTTACGTCAATGAAATTTTCATTTTCAACATTAATAGTCCCAGTTATTTCAAGGGCTTTTTGTATCAGTGCCCTATTCCTAAACTTTCCAAACGGAGAACTGGTATAATCCCAGTTGATTGGTTCAGGAATTGTTTTTGCATAACCCCAAGCCAGAGCGTCTTGAATTGACTCCGCTTCGATTAAGTTTAAACTTTTAATTTCGAAACTAGTCGCAACATTATCTTGCAGTTCGAGGTGTTGTGCGACTATTGAGAGCAATAGCGGCGAGATAGAATGTGAAACAGGATTTCCAGCAACCCCATAATAAACATCCGCCATGTAATCTCCAAAACTCAAAACTTTTTGAATCAAACCATTGTTGGAAACAAATGATAGATAGGTTTGAAAATGAAGCCGTCTAAGGCTTATTCATGGAGTCGAAGAACTTCTTCAGCAACCAGCATCGAGGTAAGGGAATTATAGCCGGGCTAACAGGCCTTCTAGGTCTATATTTTTCAGCCGCAATGTGGGTTGAGTTTAATGATGCATTGGGTGGATTATTGGGCCCAAGTCTTGGCGTAGTAATTGGAACAATTGTGTTTCTATTGTATCAATCGAAGAAGAATGAGCGTGAATTTTCCTACGGCAGTAGTTACACTACCTCGGAAAGCACTTCCATGTACAGAGATGCTAACGGCCGTATGCAACAAATTGAATCTGATGTTGAAGCAGGTAGGAATCCAGTAATTTTCATCGCAGTTTTATATGCCGCTATTATCGTAATTAGTGAAGTCTCCTGGGCAGATTTATTCTAACCGGTGATATTAAGTGGATTTTTTCGATTTGTTCCGTCTAAAACAAAAAGCGGAAGCAGATAATCCACGAACTGTTTTTTACATTATTTTTGAGAAGGTTTCGATTCTTTTTGTTTTACTGATAATTCTAGCAATTGCTGTCGCACTCGAATTACCATCTTGGGGGGTTGCTTTAGCAGTGGGTATTTCTGTGGGTCCAGTTGTGTACGGCCATTATTACTTCATTTACATTAGGCCAGCATTAAAACAACAGGAAGGTTCATGAGTGCGTGAAGGTTGAGATAGTTGAGTGATACTATGGGTTTGTTCGGAGATCTTCTAGATTTTATTGGTCTTGGCGGAATTACTGGAATAGACATTCTATTTGCAGTTATGGCAATAATAGGAACCGTTCTGTTCTTGATTTACTTCCTTCTCGTAATGGTCTTCGGATTTGCCGATGACATGTTACCGTTCGACATAGAGATGAGTGCGGACGGAATATTTCATCTGTTTACAATACAGGGAATTCTGAGTTTTATGATGATGTTTGGAATCTTCGGCCTAGCAATGACTCAAGCAGACCAACACTCGCTCATTGCAATTATTGTAGGAGTTATCGCTGGTTCGGTTTCGATGTATATAGTTGGAAAGATTTTCCAGATGATGAAAGGACTTGAAATGGATAACACAATCAAATATTCAGAAGCAATCGGAGCTAAAGGCACCGTTTATCGAACCATAAACGCTGGAGAACATGGTCAAGTTCAGGTTGAATATCAGGGTGCCCTGAGAACATCTGATGCAGTTGCTAAAGATGAAAAACTCACAATTCCAACTGGCAAGTTCATCAAAGTTGTTGACGCCATCGGCGAAACATTGATCATTGAACCGCTAGACATATCAGGCCAATCAGAAGAGTAGATTCGGCAGTTTTTGATTTGTCGTGGCGGGTCAAGCCTCATAAAGTAGTTCTACATCCTCTAAGCATGGCCCTAGCAGAAAGTCTAGTAGTGATTGGCATAGCGTTATTTGCGCTAGTTGTATTGTTGACAATTTATTTAGCAACCAGCAGGTATAAGTTGGCACCTTCTGATAAGATTCTAGTTGTATATGGTAATGTCAAACAAGGTGGCGCCGCTGCCTGTTATCACGGTGGTGGTAAAATCGTGTGGCCACTTATTCAGCACTATGCCTACCTCGATCTAAAACCAATGACTATCAGTATCAATCTAGAACACGCTCTATCACAACAAAATATCCGTATTAACGTGCCGTCGACATTCACAATTGGTATTTCTACTGCCCCCTCCATTATGTCAAACGCTGCAGAGCGTCTGCTCGGCCTTCCTACACCACAGATAGAAGATATGGCAAAAGAAATCATCTTTGGTCAACTACGTTTGACTGTTGCATCTCTAACAATTGAGCAAATCAACCAAGACAGAGAAGCATTCCTAAGAATGGTCTCTAACAACGTAGATACCGAATTACACAAGATCGGTCTTTACCTGATCAACGTTAACATTACCGATATTACCGATGAGGCTGACTATATCAAGTCCATTGGTGCAAAGGCTGCCGCTGTCGCAATTGCTGACGCTACAGTCGACAGAGCAGAAGCTGCTCGTGACGGTGCTGTTGGTAAGGCTGCTGCAGACCGTGCCAGAGAGATTGAAGTTGCAAATAACGAGGCAGAATCTGATAAAGGTCAGAAAGCGGCTGAAGCCGGAAGACGTGTTTTCGTTCAACAACAAGAAGCTCTTGCTGTCGAGGGTGAAAACCAATCTCGTGCTTCAATCGCTGCTTACAACGCAGACCTGGCTGAAAAAGAAGCAGAGGCCCTTAGACGTTCTGAAGTTGCTCGACGTAATGCGCAGGCAGAAATTGAGAAGGCGCAATATGAGTTTGAAGGACAAAGACTCCGTGCTGAAGAAATCGCTCGTGAAGAAGTTTCAAAGCAACAAATCGAAATTGCTGCTGAGGCAGAGGCTGAGCGACAAAGAAGAATCGCCAAGGGTGAAGCAGATGCAATACTCGCAAGATACAATGCTGAGGCTGAAGGTACCAAGGCAGTTCTTGAAGCAAAGGCTGCTGGATACCAATCACTTGTTAAAAGTGCTGGAGGAGACCCGAAGGCTGCTGCCACACTATTGATGGTCGAAAAGATCGAAGAGTTAGTTGCTCGACAAACCGAAGCAATTGCAAACTTGAAGATTGACAAGATTACCGTTTGGGATTCAGGAAATGGCGGAGAAGGAGGCAGTACTGCTAACTTCGTTTCATCACTAATCAAATCCCTTCCACCTGTTCACGATGTTGCCAAGATGGCTGGCGTCGACTTGCCAGATTATTTAGGAACCATGAACGAAGGCGAAAACTGATTGCTTAACTTGGCTATTGGCCAAAGGTTGTCTAATCGCTGATTTATACTGTGATTCAACCGTGAGTTTCAAAGCCTTAACGAGTTGCAATGCTTTCATGGCTAGTGACTTAGATATTGCCAATAGTGCTACTTTGGAGCCAATTGAAGCGATTGCATGGAAGTTAGGTATTTCTTCTACCGAACTTATGCCGATGGGCCGTGGCGTTGCTAAGATTACCTGGGAGGCTCTCAAGCAGAGGTTCTCAAAGCCTCAAGGAAGCCTGGTTTTAGTTACTTCAGTCAATCCAACACCCTTTGGCGAGGGCAAGACTGTAACTACAATTGGCCTAACTCAAGCATTGTGTAGAATTGGACAATCAGCAACCTGCGTCATTAGAGAGCCATCAATGGGACCCGTATTTGGTATCAAAGGCGGTGCTGCAGGCGGAGGACATTCACAAGTTCTGCCGATGGAAGAAATCAATCTCCATTTCACTGGAGATTTGCATGCAGTCACCTCAGCACACAACCTATTATCAGCACTGATTGATAATCATATCAAGCATGGAAATACCAGTAAATTAGACCCAACGAAAATCGATTGGCCTCGCGTCATGGATATGAATGATCGCTCTTTGCGAGACATCGTAATTGGAATGGGCGGGCCAGCAAATGGCCATGTAAGGCAAGACCGCTTCGATATCACTGCAGCAAGTGAAGTTATGGCAATTCTTGTGCTGGCTTCAGACTACGGTGATTTAAGGCATAGATTAGGCGAAATAGTTGTTGGACAATCGGTTGAAGGGTATCCTGTTAAGGCTAAGGAAATAGGTGCTCAGGGAGCAATGGCACTATTACTTAGAAATGCATTCCTGCCAAATCTTGTTCAAACATTAGAAGGGAATCCGGCTTTTATTCATGGCGGACCTTTCGCAAATATTGCTCACGGTAATTCGAGTATCATCGCTGATAAATTGGCACTGGGAGCCGCAGATATCGTGGTCACAGAGGCGGGTTTCGGTTCAGATATGGGTGCTGAAAAATTCATGCATATCAAAGCAGCAACTTCAGGTAAAGCACCTGACTGTGTGGTGATGAATGTTACCATTCGTTCGATGAAATTACACGGTGGAGCATTTGGCAGTAGAGGCGGATACCGACCAAGCAAAGAGGAATTGGAATCCGAAAACGTCGAAGCGGTCAAAGCAGGAGCGATGACAAATCTCGATAGACACATCAAAAATATGGCTGCATTTGGAGTTCCAGTAATTGTTTCTATCAATAAATTCTCATCCGATACCGACCAAGAAATAGCCGCATTACAGGATGCTGCTCAAAGCAGTGGCGCAACCTCTGTTACCATCACTGAAGTACATTCAAAGGGTGGGGAAGGAGGCGAAGATTTAGCCAAAGCAGTAGTAAAATCTGTCCAAGACCATGTTGCTGCAGGAAGACCCTTTACCCCACTGTTTCTCAACGAAGCCCCAATTCTCGACAAGATTGAAGCAATTGCGACACGGATGTACAAAGCCAAGGATGTTTATCTTGAAGCAAAGGCCAAAAGACAGTTGGAACAAATCAGTTCTTGGGGATATGGAAATCTACCTGTATGTATGGCTAAAACCCAGTATTCATTTTCCCATGATGCTAGTAAATTAGGTGCCCCAAGTGGATTCACATTACCAGTTAGAGAGTTTAGACTAAATGCCGGTGCTGGATTTATTGTCGCAGTGTTGGGTAACATGATGACAATGCCCGGATTACCAGTTCGACCTGCAGCAATGGACATGGATATGGATGACGATGGACAACAGACCGGTGTCTTCGGGTGAAGTGAATGAAAATACTGAAACGCGAGCCGATGTTGTGGCGATTACGCGTAGAAACCGAAGATGACCTTTGGACTCTCGCCCGATTGGCTCGTAACGGCATGAATTTGGGGATGCTAGGAGAGCGCCGTGACCAGACTACTGGCGGCGAAGAGGGCGGTAGAGCTAAGGCGGCAGAAAGGAAAAAAATGTGGATTAGACTGGCTATCGAGTCTACAGAATACCAATCATATAGCGAAATATTGAGAGTGCACGGGATTATTACTGAGGCACAGATGGATTTGGGAAGCTATCACACTCACAATGTGACGGTTTTAGATGAAATCGAATTAACAAGTAGTTCTCCATTCCTATCTACTGATGAATCACTGTTAATGCAGGCAATTGACGCCTCGCATCATGTCCAAGTTGCTTTAGCTGTTGTTGAAAATGATGAAGTTGTTCTGTTTTATGTCACCCCTAGAGGACTGAAGGAATCTTCAACTTGGACAATGCGGGGCGGCGGAAAAAAAGTTGATAGAAAATCATCCAGCGTGGTAGCAACCAACTTCAGAGCTAAAGTGATAAAGGAAATTACAGAGTCGCTCGCTGAACGAACCCCATTGATACTATGCGGACCAGGTCATGCCAGAGATGTTCTACTAGGCGAATTAAAATCGGCAGGTGAAACACGGTTTATGACTTCGATTTCAACTTCTATGTCCGGCCGCTCGGGGGCAAATGAACTGTTGAGAGAAGGTCTTGCAGGATCACTTCTCGACCAATACGCAATCACCAAAGAAATAACTCTGTTAGAAGAAGCATGGACTAGACTATCCACGAAAGGTGCAATCGCTTACGGCCATCTAGAACTGTTACAGGCATTAGAAGAAGGCGCAATTGAAACAGCCCTTATCACTGCAGATTTACTGAGAGATGATAACGAAAAGATCGGTGACATGACCTGGGCTAAATGGGCTGAAGGACTTGAGGCAATCGGTGCTGAATTAGTTCAATGCTCAACAGACCACGACTCAGGTCAGCAGTTATTAGGCATGGGCGGAGCGGTTGCACTGTTACGGTACAAGATGTGAGGTTTGGCAATGAAAACAATTAAATTTTCAGAACTCAATGATAATCCACGCCAACAGTTATCCGGAACAAGATGGTTAATTTTGCACCACAGTGAAATCCAACAAGCCACCTCGATATTGATGTTCACTGAACTTGATGGAATACTCGTTGCAGTAGACCACAGAGGCAGTGAAATTGAAGACGGTTTGTGGCAAAGAGCGGTCCACTTGATGATTGTAGATACAAATTCACAACATGCCGAAGAATTTCAAAGAAAATCAGGTATCACTAAGGTTGTTTACGACCCTGAAAACGACATACTGCTCCATTGTTGGTGAATAGTGGGTCTGGAGGGATTTGAACCCTCGATCAACGCCGTGTAAAGGCGGTGTCATAACCGCTAGACCACAGACCCAGCACCTCCTGCGGGAACATATTATTGAAACCAACGCCCGGGGTTAAACTCAAATCCAAGCAACAATGCGGTTAAATTGTATGGATGAGGATATCCAAGCCGCCGCAGCTCGTCTTGTTAGGCGATTAAAAGAGGGTGGTCACTCAATAACAGTTGCTGAATCATGTACTGGTGGACTACTAACCAGCTCATTTACTGACATAGCAGGAGCAAGTAATTGGTTTAATCAATCTTGGATTACCTATTCTAATGAAGCTAAAGTCAAGGAACTGCGCGTAGAACAAGAAACTCTAGAGAAGAAAGGTGCAGTGTCGGCTGAAGTTGCAATTCAGATGGCCAAAGGGGCATTGGAAAATGCTAATGCAGATATTGCAATTTCAATCACTGGAATTGCTGGCCCAGCCAGTGATGATACCAAAAAAGAAGTTGGTACAGTATATGTTGGAATTGCATCGAATACTTGGGCAAATGCTGAATCTACGCGAATTGGCGGGAACCGCGCTGAAAATAAAATTGGTTTTGTTCACTTCGCACTTCTAACCGCAATTGACTGCTGGGATGAGGCGATGGCCAAGGCTGAAGCAAATCGAAAAAAGTTAGAACAATTGGCTGCCGAAGCTGAGAGAAACCGATTAAAATTCGAAGTAGAACGAGCCAAAAGGGAGGCCGCTGCTAAACAATCTGCTCCATGGCAGGATGAATCTTGGAGTGACAAATCTAAGCCAGAGGATGGCGATGAATCAATAGGAAGCCAGGTTGAATGGGAGTAATTTGAATTTTCAACCGGTGTGCTTTTGGACAGGCTACGATACCTCTGTACATGGCTGCGACGGCTGAAGATATTATCCGCCTGTTGCGTCAACGTAAAATTTTAGCGAGTAATGCAATACAAGAGTTATTGCAAACTCATAGTGACCCTGCAGCACTGTTAGATTTAGGGCCGCAAATTGACTTTCACAGAGGTGTTCTAAGCGAAGAAAGGTTGGGTTTGTTACAATCACTATTTGATGCTGACAAAAATCAAGTATCTGTGCCTACCAAATCTAATATTGATACCCGACCAACCGATTTAGGACGGGTGATTGCTCCAATTTCAAGTCCTGAACCATTGGACGTACATTTTAGAAATAATCTCCCTGATTGGAAACAGAGCGATTATAGTGAAATGGCAAACGATGCACCTGATGACATTTTGATCCACTATGATATTACTGGAAATAGTATCACCGAAGGTAAAATGGGTGATATTAATGCATGTTTTAATGATCGATTAGCGCAAATAAGGAAAATGATTGTTAAGAACTCAAAATTACCGAGGAAATACTCAGAAGTTGCTAGACTTCAACGGGAATCGAGTCGCTACAAGGGCTATGAAAACATGGCTGTAGCAATCGGTTTAGTCAACGAACCACGTTATACTAAAAATGGCCATCTAATGTGGAATTTAGAAGATGAAACCGGAGAAATGACATGTATTCTTACCAAAAAACGGGGTGATGAAAGAGATCGAGCCCAAGAACAGATCATTGAGGCAGGGTTAATGCCTGATGATGTTATTGGAGTATCAGGAAACTTTAGTCAAACAGGAGACTTATTTTATGTCGATGACCTACATTTCCCGATGGAAAATCGGCACGAAAAAGTTTCATCAGAGCACGGAATTAGTGTGGCTTTCTTATCGGATGTTCATGTTGGTTCCAAAACCTTCCTTGAAGCGCAGTGGCATAAAATGGTCCGATGGTTCAATACCGACCCACTTGCTAAAACCGTCAAGTACCTAGTTCTCTCTGGTGACTGTGTTGATGGTGTAGGAATTTACCCTGGTCAAGACAAAGAATTAGCCATTCCTGACCTTTTTGCACAATACTCTACGTTCGCTAGGTTACTCGAGCTACTACCAGATTGGGTCGAATGTATTATGCTACCCGGTAATCACGATGCAGTAAGACCGGCGGAGCCTCAACCAACCTTCGAAAAGGATATTCAGCAGGACTACAATACTACTACCTTCGTAGGTAATCCATGCGACTTCTCATTAAATGGAGTTCGAATATTGTCCTACCATGGAAAATCGATTGATGACTTTGTTGCGGGATTGCGAACAGTAACTTATGCAGACCCTGTTGAAGCCATGCGAGAAATGCTGAGAAGGCGTCACTTAGCACCACAATGGGGCGGAAAAACACCACTTTCTCCCGAGCCGGAAGACGGTTTGGTTATCAGAGAAGTACCAGACATTTTTGTTACCGGTCACGTACATGGCCATGCATGTGTTGATTTCAAGGGAACAACACTAGTCTGTTCAAGTACTTGGCAAGACCAAACATCATATCAGAAAATGCTAGGATTTCAGCCAAAACCTTGCATTTTAACCATTGTTAATCTAAAAAGCCATGCTACTACATCCATACCATTTGCTTAATTAGTCAAGCCCAAGATGCGGTTTTAGCAGCATCAAATCTCTTTCATGGATTATTGGAACTCCAGCCTTTTCGAACGCAGTGAGCGAAGATTCTCTACTCGGATTGAAACCGATGAAACGACTTCCATCAACAATCATTGACAAATCCATTTCAGAGTCACCAATTGAGACACAGTTTTCCGGAGAAAAATCATGCATTAGCATCAATTTCCTGATAACTACATCTTTCTTGCTTGCATGTAATCGGCAAATTCCCTCGTCTGAAAGCGATTCGTCATCATTAAATTTGAAACCATTAGCAATCCAATCATCAACTTTTAACATAGAAGCGATCGATGAGACAAATATGTCTACTCCAGCGCTAACTATAGCAACAAATACGCCTTTTTCTTTTAATTCAGCAACTAGCTCGCGCGCTCCTTTCATCAGCTTGACACCAGAATACGCTCTAAACAAAACATCCCGGTGAATTGGATTTTCTTTCTCCTTCCACATTTGTATATCCAAACTCATGAATTCAACATCGGTTAATTCACCGTTAATGAATCTCTTCAAGTTCAACGAATTGTCAGTTCCAAAGTGATCGTGCAGTGTTTTCCATGAACTTACTGAATCAACTAGAACGCCATCACAATCAAAGATTACGCACTTAACTTCACTGTCTGAGAACTGTCCCATATATTGGGCTCAAAGTTACAGGTGAAAAAGTCTCGTTTCCATACTCGATTCAGATTAACTGAGGCTTATCGACATGCGTGGCACTAGACACCTAAGACAAAGACACTGAGGAGGGTTTGACCCCTCCCCAATGCTTCGTTTATTCTACCGTTTAACTGTCAAGCACTTCAAGCAGGTTTGTCCCAGGATAGTCCTACAAACTTAACCAACAAGGAGCCTTGACCAACAGGTGGCTTGTACGTAATCTTCACTTGTGCGTCAACCAGTGCATGACCGTTGATGTGAGTCTTGACAAAGATATCATCACCAGAACCAAACGAGGATATGGTTTCACTGCCTTCTTCAGTAGTCACGTCACTAAAGGTGACAATCGAATCACTGTTGAAAGGTGAGAATCCATACACTTGGTCAGTAGAGGCAAGGAATACCTTCTCAGACGCTGGATCACCATTAGCATCAGTATACAATACTTCAACTTCAACGGCTTGTGTTGCTAGAGCAGTTTGTGATTGACCAACGGTAAACTTCCAATGGTCAGTCTCAATGCTACCAGTGTCTACATTCTCAGCAGTAAAGGTAACTCTTGGCACACCCTTAGTATCAACATCAGCAAGTTGTGCAGCCCAAACATAGACAACACCAGACAGAACAACAGTAATCGCTACCATCAAGATAGTAGCAATGACTGGGCTCACAGCAGATTCATCGTCAGAAATTTCTTCTTCGAATGATTCTTCGTCATCTTCTCTGCGGCTTGCGAAAACTAGAGCGCTAACAAACAGACCAGTCAAACAAACTGCAATCAAACTCGGAGTGAATGACGGTACCGATAGAGCACCGATTGTTCCGACAACAACTGGTAGTGATTGACCAGTGTTCTGCCATTGTTGTGCAGAGAATCCTGGTTCAGTGTAGATGTAAGAGTCAGAGGTGTGTTGACAGTTGCTTTGTAGTACTACTCCAGACAGAGGTGTGTCCGTATCCATTGAGTTGGTAGACATCAGGTTGTTACACCAGTTTCTATCTTCAAAGGCAGGTGCTCTGTTAGAAACAGACTTACCTGGCTCAGACCATGGATTTGGATTTGTACCTAGTGAAGACAAGTGAGAGTCTTCCTGACCGTCGAGTTGTAGTGATGTTACGTCACATACTGCAGGACCTGGTATACATGTCAGAACATCCATTTCTACCCACACTTCTGTAGTTAGATCGGTAATGTAGACTTGCCAATCATCGATGAACAGTGATTGTCCATACGCAGGTGGTTGGTAGTACTTGGTCTCAGAACCTTCACTGTGTCCGTCGCTGTGTACTGTAACCTTCAACAAGTGGTCGTAGTTGTAAGAGCCGTCCTCATATGGAGCGTCTCCGGTAGTTGTCGAAGAATAGATGCTGAAGTCAACAGGCACATAGGTACCTGGCATAATGTTGGAAACTCCATTGAAGAAGAATCCTTCATCAGCTCTGAACTCGTAGTCTGGAACTGCTTCCTTAACGTTTTGAACTGTAACATACAACTCAACCTCTACGGTTTCTTGTACGTATAGGTTAGGCAATACAGCGGTGTAGTTAGGCATGTATGATGGAGGTGCAGATGTATCTGAAAGTGATAGATACATTGGACAGTCTCCGTTCGGTGTTGGGTTTGTTTGATGTATTCCGTTGTTCTTTAGCATGTCCTTCTCCCAAGTAGGTGCATTTGTGGTTGCGTTAGGTATCAAGGTGAATTCAATGATGTCACCGTTGATTTGGTGAGTGAAGTAGTTACCAGATACACAGTCTTCCGAGTCTCTTAGAGACCAAGACAAGTCAGCATCGACGTGGTCGATATCTGATTTAATCTTGGACAGATCGAATGACAGTGATTGACTATCAGTCGTATCTTCGATAAGAGTTACCTTGTAATCATCACCGTCAGCGACCCATTGGTTAGTGTTGTCAAGCGAATCGACAACAATACCTCCAGTGTTGTAGGTTTGGTCGTCAGCAATCACAGGTTCATCATTGACAGGGGATACTGAGAACGGTACTGTTACCGATTCTGCTGTGTTTTCACCCATCCAAGTGTCGCCATTAGCTTCGCAGACTTCTCTTGAATTAGCACCGGTAATGCCAGTTGCTGAGTTGAAACAGAACTCATATCCGTCATCTTCGAGGTCTAGTGTAATATCACAGACTCCACCATATTCCCAGCTGGTATTCTCGATGAGATTCAACTCAGAATTGATTATTTGAACTCTAGCGAATTGGTGACAATCAGCAGGAACCGAAACAGACCAGGAATAATCTTGGTCTTGTCCAACCTGTTCGTTATCCATATCTCTAATGTAACTACCACTAATGTTTGCCT
>MDTD01145225.1_pt1 | contig 25546 bp, 21 predicted proteins | sample 811221 | NCBI WGS metagenome assembly MDTD01 (sample SAMN05326646, study PRJNA326480) | marine metagenome | isolation source: seawater | place: Pacific Ocean: South West | collected 2011 | reverse complement strand
TTGAATTCATGGAAAGTGCCAGATTAGAGAATTAAATCGTTCCTCAGTTTACTTTATGAGTAACAAAAAGTCCTTTTCTCTTATTGTATATAGTACTTACCTGCAAAAGAAGACACAAAGAAGAACTGCTTCTTCTCTGTGTCAAAATCTTGTTCTTAGCTAGAGACCTGAGAGATCAAATGTCTTCAGAACGATCATACCTGGGAAGATCTCGAGAATCAGGCGCCTTTTCTCTTTCCGGCACTGTGTAGATCTCTTCCGGAAGCTGAACCTGAATAGCTTCATCCGCTTCGACTTCTTTCAGTTCACCGTAGTCAAAAGTATCAAACTGTTCCTGCTCCGACTCCAGGGTGCCATCCTCTCTATACTTCCTTGTCATTCCACTGTAGGCGTTCTTCCCGTCGTAATCACGCACTTTCTTCGCCTTACCGTTATCCCAGTAAGTAACCTCCCTTGTCTTTTCTCCATCAAGATTGAACTCAACAGTCTCTTTGATACGGAAGCTGGAGATGTCGGTCCTCTCCACCCGATTTCCCGGTCCGCTCCAGGTTTGCTCGAACTTTTTCTCGCCGTTTGGCCAGTAAGCTGTCAGCTCAAAACTCCCATATTCAGAGTATTCTCGCTTCTCTATCAGGTTTCCGTTAGGACCGAAGTAGGAAACTCTAGTTTTTGAAGACCAGGGATAATCAACCTTCATGGCAACGGTCACACCATCATCATGGTAGAGAATATATTCACCCCGGTCGTCGTAATATGAATATCCGTAACCGGAGCTACGACTACGTTTGCGCACAGTCATAGATTGCCGTGTGAATCCATCGGCACCATAGGTGATGATGTGAGTCTCGTACTTGTCTTTTTCTCTAATCACCCGGGCAAGCTTGCCGGCGCTGCCATAGTCCTCCCGTACAGTAAGAAGACCAAATTTGTCGACAACCTGACGCACTGCGAGATATTGACCATCCTCAGAATACTTTTCGGTTTCGAGACTACCGTCAGCTCTCAACCTGGTGAAGATGTCGGCGCTGCCGTCTTCTCGAAATTGCTTACTTGTGACTATCTTCTTGCCGGTTTCGTCAAAGTTGGATACGCGTCTCAATTGCCGGGAGGACAAATCGACCGAATCGGAAGGAAAATATTCTGTCTCTTCCCGGAGAGTACCGTCGTCTCGAAAATAATCATAGACAGTACTTCCGTCTCGAAATTCACTTCTAATCTGAATCAGCCTCTCACCATCGGAAGAGACTTTGATAAATCGATACTGGATTGCATCTTCCGACTCACGCAACTCTACTCTTGTTTCGAGCTTCTCCGGAAATTGCGGGGAGCTTGTGCTGCCACCTGTGTCGAAATGGCTTACTAGATATACCCCAAGGGCAACCAGACCGACTAGAAAAACAACAAGCCAGATAATCCTGGGCGTTCTTGTGATTGTGCTCATAGCTTGATCTCCACCACCTTTTACAGGTGGGTTTGGCTTTTATTTAGTCTCGGATATCACTATCGGTGTTGAAGGGAAGGAACTTTCAGTCCAATGGTCTGGAATTAAATTGACTACAAGACCCTAAAATAAAAACCCATGCAAATACTGCCCTATCGTCCAGGCCAGACCACACTTTCTTAACCGCTCTCCAGCCATCGCCCGAGCGGCCATGTGTATAGACCAGACCACCTGTATTTACGAAGCTCGTGCGAGCCATTGATAACCACAGGATTTTGTTGGTTCGCGCGCCCTAAATATTGCCTGTTCCTACAATATCAACACCGGATTTGATGGCAATTTCCGAAAAGTCTTTTTCTCAGCCAAAACGAATTTGCTCAAAAATGTCTACAACTTTATCCGGAATCACTAACCGCGCTAGCAATTAGCACCTCTTTACAATCCCTGAAAGTGATCTAGGCAATAGCCAGACTTTAGTAACGATGGACTTTTACAAACATGAGACTTTCAAAAAGCTCATGAATATATATAAACAGATATAGTTTCCTGCTTTTCCCAGTTGTCTGGCATCAGGCGCAGACCTAAGGTGGAGACACTGTTTCATCTGACGCTTCTCCAAATACAGGTCTTCCCAAAACTTCTCTACTCCCGACTAATCCCAGATCTCCAGATAACGCCCCTGCGCAATCTCTTCGGAGCCGCAATGAAACAGTCCCGCACGCCACAGGAGAGATCGGGCTGGCCTGATAAGGCAGCAGTCTCGCTCGCTCCTTACTGCAAACATTTCTCTAACAAGACGAGGAAATACGGCAAATGACGCAAGCGACTGAAGTCAACACCGAACCTCAGACTTTCACCTTCGACTTCACCAACAGCCGGCATGACCACAGCATCATCCCGATCATCTTCTGGACCACCGTCGCCTTCTTCCTGCTCTCTATCCCCACCCACTGGCTGGGAGCAATCTTCGGCATTCCGCAGCTGGAGGCGATTCACGAGTGGATGTTCGCCACCTTCTCCATGGACCCGGGCAAGGTGATGCGGGAGCCCTGGCTGCTCATCACCCACATGTTCATGCACGGTGGACTGCTCCACTTCGGCATGAACATGCTCATTCTCTACATGTTCTACCGTTCAGCCAAAGAGTTCTTCCCCGGGCGGACCTGGTTGATCATCTACTTCGCGGCCGGCATTGCCGGCGGCTTGCTCTACGCACTCTTCAACGAGGCAGGAGCAATCATGGTCGGCGCCTCCGGTGGAGTGATGGGTCTCTGGGGAGCCGCCATTGCTGCGAGAATTCGCTATCGCTTCGTGCCCGATGACGAGCGTCCCTGGCAGTGCAATCTCACCCTGGTGGTCTTGCTCCAATACCTGGCGCTTCAGGCAGTCACGGAATTCCTGATCCCCAACGTGGCCCACTCCGCCCATGCCGGCGGCCTGATTGCCGGATTCATCATCGGCGGACTTCTGCCCCTCTGGCAACAACCTCGACTGGTGACCATGAGCCCGGGCGCCTTCGACTCCCAGGTAGAAATCGTCAAACGGGGACTGGAACGCTTCGTTCAGAAGTACACCGCCACCGCCACCGACGCCTTCGACCCGCAGCGGGACTTCCTCGCTGTCGAGTATGACTCCGTCGACTGTTTCGGCCGCCGCAAGCACTGGTACGAGACGGCCATGGGCACCATGCCCGAGGGTCTCAGCGCCGACAACCTCGCGGTGCTGGCAAGTGCTCGTCAAGTCGGGAAGGAAAGCCCCGAGGAGTACCTGGACAGAAGCCGCCGAGAAGCCGGCCAGGCGCCGGAAGAACCCGCCAAGAAAGACTCGCAAAATTCGTCTTTCAGCCTCGGCTATCTGATTGCGGTGGTGGGCTATCTGGTCCTCGCCAATATCGAGATCCCCCGGGATACGCTGATGATCATGTTCGTGGCCGGAGCCATCGGCTGCGTCGTGAGCTGGTTCTTCATCCTCAAGGAGACCTTCCGGCTCAACCCGGTCGCCAGCGCTCTCACCGCCGGCATACTGATCGGAGGCTCGGCTCTGGGCTGCTTCTATCTCGACTTCGTTGAGATCGCAGCTCGCCTGATGGTGGCAGTGGCCGCGTCCTTCTTTGTTCCCCGGATTCTCTATCGGAACAAGAAGTAACCACCAGACACAGAGAAATTCGCGAGGCGGCTGTATCTAGAGAAGCCGCCTCGTCCAAAAGCTTGAAGAACTGTACGGATAAGTTCCGAAGTCGATACACAATTTTTTAGAACCACATTCCAGTGGTTCTATTTTTCAGGGAACTTTCTTATATCTTATAGTAATTTCCGACAAAAAGGAGAAAGCCACTGCCGGTGCAGCAGCTTTCTCGATCAAGTGGATGCATTACTGCATTCTCCTGATATAAGGGTGCTTTTCAGCACCGGGTTGATACAAGGTCAGGCAACCTGACCGCTTTCGGTTCTCACTGCCTCGGGCAAGCCCTTTCTTGTGAGAGCCAACCTTCTGTGGGAGGCGTCGATGGTCTTAACTTTGACCCGAACATGTTCGCCGACCTGGAGGGTCTCAGTGACCTTTCCGGGACCGGAGCCAGCCGAGAGAAGCTCGGAGACATGGAGCAAACCGTCGGTGCAATCGGCCAGGGTGACGAAGGCGCCATAGTCCTGAAAGCGTGCCACCACGCCTTCGAGAATATCGCCTTCCTTAATAGAAGCGAAGAATTCATCCTGCATCGCAGCCCGGCGACTGAGTGAGACCTGTCGCTTCTCGGGATTGACGTTGAGGACTTTCACCTCCACCTGATCGCCGATGAAGAGCACCGTATTGGGCTCCACGGAACGATCTCCAGACACTTCGGAACGATGGATAAGACCGGTCACTCCGCCGCCGAGATCCACAAGCACGCCAGGAGTGATGTGCTTCGCCACGGTACCGGTGATGATATCACCTTTGTTGATGGTGGCGAGCTGTTCATCCTGACGCAACTCCATGGCTCTGCGCTGAGAGAGAATCAGCTGCCCATAGCGACCCTTAACGGAGTTGGCTTCCAGAACCTTGACCGGAACTTCAACTTCGAGGAGGTCTTCGAGACTGCCACGATAGTTGATCTCCGAACGAGGAATGAAAGCACGGACACCGCAGATCACAGCCTTGACACCCGCCACACGACCGCCACGCGAATGCTGGACAGCATACACTTTAGCGATGCCGACGTCGCCGGATTCCACGAGCTTCATCAGCTCAATCCAGCTACTGGCGCGATTTCGGGAAAGCTCGACAGCTCCCTCGTCATCGGGTTCGGAGAATACAAGGAATGTGTAGCTTTCTCCAACTTCAAGCTCTTCAGAGCATTCTTTGAAGCTGGCCTGGGAGTCGGCTTTCTGGCCGATGTCGACGATGTAGCTGTTCTTAGACTTCGTCACGACGATGCCTTCCACGATCGCATTGCGAAGAGGCGGCTTGGGAAGTTCTATGGCAAGCATCAGCTTATCGAACTCGCTGAGTTCTTCTCCTGCTGCCAGTTTGCGATCCAGTGTAAACATCTTCTTGTTCATTTTTTTGTTTTGTCCTTTCATGACTTAATTTTTTATGCTCGACCGAGATCGAGCGGTTCAACAACTGCACCTTCAACTCTCCAAAAACGGCAAGCGACAGCAATCCGAATCACTGTTAGGGTGATTCGAAATCGCTGTGGGTCAATAACTACGGGTTATTTAGCTTTGTTTGATTCGCCGGTAAGGAAAAATTGTAAAGGTGTAACTTAACCTTAACGATGGACAATATCCAAAGCAAGCAATTTTGCGCAATATATAAGCCCTGTCTTCTTTTTGCCAAGATTAATCGCAACCGATAGCCGCGCTATTGTTTAACCGAATATCCCCAATACCACAAGTGGCGGGGGCTGAGAAGCCAGATACTTTTATGAGAGACTACACCACTTGCGCTAGCCAACCTGGCTTATAATTGGCATTGGAAGTAGCGCAGACCGTCGCGTCTACCCTGGTAGATGAGGAAAGTCCGGGCACCATAGGGCTGGTTGCTGGGTAACTCCCAGTGCGCGTGAGCGTGAGGATAGTGCCACAGAAATGATGACCGCCAGGCTCAGCCTGGTAAGGGTGCAACGGTGCGGTAAGAGCGTCACCAGCAAGATCGAGAGGTCTTGGCTAGGTAAACCCCGCTGAAGGTGCAAGGCTAAGGTATATCTCAAATAGCGGTGGCCCGCCGTCTTGAGTTGCCGATGCTGCTGGAGAGTATGGGTAACCATACTCCTAGAGAGATGACGGTCTAGAACAGAACCCGGCTTATGCGCTGCTTCTATAATTTCTCGAATAATTCAATCGGACAGAGAGGATAACTGGTCAATCTCTTCCTGGCTGAGATTGAGCTTTTCAAAAAGATCCGGTCTGCGCTCCCTGGTCCTTTTCAGGGCCTGCAGTCGACGCCAGCGCGCTATTTCTTTGTGGTCTCCGGAGCGAACAATTTCAGGGACGATCATATCTCGATACTCAGCCGGCTTGGTGTATTGAGGTCCTTCAAGAAGTCCATCGGCGAAAGATTCATTCAACACCGATGCATTCTTACCCACCACCCCGGGGACAAACCGAGACACAGAATCAATTATCACCAGAGCAGGCAGTTCACCTCCGGTCAATACATAGTCTCCGATGGAATATTCCTCGGTTGCCAGCCGTCGAATTCTTTCATCGAATCCCTCATAGTGCCCACAAAAGATAGTGATCTCGGACTCTTTCGCCAACTCCATGGCCCTATCATGGTGGAACTGTTTTCCCTGGGGACTCATAAGAATAACCGGGCTGCTTCTGTCTCTATCAAGTGATTCAAAGGCTTGATAGAAGGGTTCCGGCTTCAAAACCATACCAGCTCCGCCACCATAAGGAGTATCATCCACCCGACGATAATTATCCGTACAAAAGTCCCTGGGATTACAGGTTGATACCTTTATTTTGCCAGCTTTCTGCCCTCTCCCCACGATACTTGTATCGCAATAGGTAGAGATTAGCTGAGGAAATAGCGTAACCACATGAAATGTCAGCATTCTGAGACATCCGAAAAGGTACCGGTAGCAAGCTATTCTAGCAAGCCTGAACGAAACTTGAAGTGAAAAATCGAATATCCTGTTTACTCTGTTGTAACGCTGAAGAGGCTTACTCTGACTGCCTCTAGATTGATTCATTACAAACATGAAGGAAAGAGTGACAGGTACTTCATTTGAGTTCTGATCACCTGTTCGAGAACATAAAGAGTACTTAGATAAGACCGATGAATCAAAAAGACCTGCTCCAGAATACTCCATAACACTGCCAAACATAAATACAGAAGAATCACTGCCAGCAAGGGATGATTCGGAGTAAACAGGCATGGAATGTTCGCATAAAGCATGAACAACCGGATGATTACTCCCCTGAGGAGAGATCGTCTGCAATACACAAACGAAAACCCGGGAGGAAATTTCCGATGAGGAAAGCTCTCTTGAATTTGTTTTTCATCCTGATTTTCGGACTGGTTTTCTCTTCTTTGCTTGGCTTCGGCATGTACATGGCAGAGAAGCGCGAACTGGCAAATACAGCTGCTTCGGAACGGTATTCGGTGATTGAGATTTCCGGCTCCCTTATCATGGACAATGGATCCGCATCTCATCCCGGAACTCCAGGAGCAAAAGCCCCTTACCCCCACATGCTCAAACTCGGTAAAAGAGTCTATCTGCTGGACTTCACCGATGAGCCGGCTATCGAGCGATTCGCAGAAGAACGAGCCGACTCCTATCTCAAAATCTCCGGCGTGAAGAGAATCGAAGTGAGCGAAGCCCCGGACGGTACCAAGACCGAATGGGTAGTCATCAAAGTGCTCAAAATCAAGGCTTTCAACCCTCGATAGCGAGCGCTGGAAGCATACTCTTCAGGAGAAAAAAGTAAGGAATGCGGTCCCTTTTCACTGCAATAACCAGGCCTCCGCCAAAATCGCAGAACCGTTTGACGAATGGGTCATGCTCGATTACAAGTCACTTTGACAGCGAGCATGACCCAATTCATTTTTCTCTCAAACACTTTATACTGATTGATATAGTATCTTCCCGTGAACAATCCTGATTATCAGAAAATAGCAACTCTATTTTGATTAGCCTGACAGCAGATCGGGAACTTTCAAGAAAGGGGAAATCGTATCCGCCAAATTAGTATCAGAGAAGAATCAGAAAAGAGCATAGACATTCTTGGAAGCAACCTGGGAAAAACTGAAACTAGACGCGAACCACGCCGTAGGAAGGGGTGACTTTCAAGCAGCATGCGATAGCTGGCTGAAAGCACTGGAAGCTCTGGACGACTACGAGGATCACGATCCGCGGGTGGCTCTGACCCTGGATCGCCTTGCCGATACCCTCTGCAAAGCAGACAAAAAAGAACAAGCCGTGCCGGTTCTAATCTACTGTGTAGAACTGAAAGAGAGGGTGCTTGGCGGCGATCATATAGAACTGGCCAATACATTAAACAACCTGGCCGAGCTTCACTATTCAATGGGTAAATTCGCGGAAGGACAGCCCCTTTCGGAAAGAATCATGTCCATCTACGAGCAGGTGTTCGGCAGGGAGCATCTGGGATTGGCTATGATCGCCAACTTTCTTGCGCTTATCTATCATGGTCAGGGCAACTATGACAAAGCAGAGATTCTCTACAAAAGAGCCCTTTCAATAAAACAGAAAGTGCTGGGATACAACCATTCGGAAGTGGCACTGCTGATGGAGAACTACGCTTCTCTCCTTTACCAGACAAACAGAACGGAAGAAGCAGATAACTTATGCTCCAACGTGGGGACTGCCTCAGGACTTTGGAAGAAAATGGCAGCCCAGACCAATCAACAACTAACCCAGGGAAGCATTGCCGACAAGCTATCCACCGTTAAACGCGAAAAACAGTAAAAATTAATTGCGTGCGCCACCATCGCTAACTCCAAATCATGCTCTTTTATACTGAAACGAAGAAGATCAAGATCTAAATTGGAACATTATCTCTTGCCGAGAGAGTAGTGATTGTTCTACTTTACAAGCACCAATTCTCTTTTTTCTCTTCGGTAACGCCATAGACCTATCAGCCTTATCTACTTTTCCACCATTCTGTCCGATGCGATTTTCGCACCTGGTGAAAAGTACCTGATAGCTCATCGCGTGTTCTCACGTGGGCGAACATCCCCAGGATTGAAAGAGATTGGGAATGCCACCAACGTATCGATGGAATTCTAAGTAAGTAAGAGCTTGGAATGGACAAAGACAGTTAAGCAGCCATATGAACGGATATCGGCGTGAATCTCCAACGGACTTTCTCACCAATCTTCCGAATTCTATGAACAGAATCGTCGACCGAATCTAGACCAGGACAGAAAGAGAGGTCGACAAATTTCCCGGGAATCTATCTTTGCTTCCCCGGATTGGACTATCCAGCTGCTTTTGTCGCCCGACTCGAAAATCCCTTCGAGTACGGGTTTTTCCTGTAACAACCTCCACCGAAAGGAGAACTATCATGCGTATGGACCAGTACCGAGGCCTGAATGAGTGGGCCACCAAAACCGTGCTCAAGCGTGAAAAGGCGCTTCAGCGAGGAGTCAACATCTTCCCGGACGGCAGGCGTAAGCACTACCAGAGGTGGGTGAAGATTCCCGTTGCGCGCATCAGTCATATCGGCACGATCTCGGGCGCCTGGAAGCCTGTCGTCGCACCGCTCCGCCGGTTCCAACTGGCGAACGGCAAGGTGTACGACGAGTATGTCCAGCAGGTTCCGTGGTCGGGCGGTCCGGTTTACCACACCGCGTTGAAAGACGTGGTCACTGGGAAGCCGGTCCCCGAGTCGCTCTGGACTGAGCAGGAGCTGATGGACTGCTAGTCAGTCCTGAACTCTAGCGCAAGCACGAACTGGAAACGGCATTAGCGATCAGAAGTCGGGGGTGGAGCCCAGGCTCTGCCTCCGACTTTCTGATTGCATTGTTTCAACTACTAGCGAAAAAACGGAGAATGGCTGTATGCCAATTATCGACGAGGTAAGTTTCATCAACGCACACTGTCAGAGCCCGCTCTTCTGCGAGTTCTCGGCTGTGTTCGCCAGACTCTCACTTCGCAGCCGCAAGGCAATGCAGGCTGTCATCGATTCGGAGCGTCTCGCTCGGCAAGTCCAGGAGAACTCCGAGCATTCCGTCGAAAGAGCCCGACAAACCGCGCTCCTTCAATGCGCCATGGAAGATGAAGCTTATTTGCTTCCTCGCCTCGAATCGGAGGCGCGGCAAGCATATCAGCTTCTGCGCAAGTACAGCGCCTTGAACCAACAGGGCTTCGAAAGCGAGGGCATGGACTTCACGGTCTTCGCCTGCAACTATCTGGCAACCCTGGGCTGGATGCGCACGACGGCGGATGTCATCGGCATCCTCACCGAGCGTCGCGACCAGGGTCTCTCCGGTCAGCAAATCACTGACAGGGGCTGGCCGCACCAGTCTTCGATCTTCTTCAAGTCGGAGCTGACCAGACGCGATGCCTACATCGGCGACTATCTGGTCTGCGGACAGCAGTGGATCGACTCCCTGCCCGACTGGCCGGACGGACCTGAAACTCCTGCCACCTTCCTGAACTCTCTGGTTCAGGACCCAAGCACAGCCTGACGGCTTGCTCTCAACCCGGGGGCGAGGGGCTCAACCTCCTCGTCCTCAACTTTTAGAAAGGTTATTATTATCTTTTATAGTATTTTGCGACCGAACAAATAGTTTCAACTATACAACCCACACCAAATCACCGGCTAACAGCTAGGGACTGGCAGAATCGGAAAACATCTGAGTTACAGCAATAGAACCATCGGAATGTTGCGCCATGCCGATTCCCATCGACTTATTCTTTGGATTCAAAAGATTGAACCGGTGCCTGGATGAATGCATAAGAAGATCCTGACACTTGGCGATCAGCTGAGCATCTGTCATATTAGGCTCGATAAGCATCTTTCCGACATTCTCCGAAACGCCGGCTCTCACGTTAGCCGCATCGGCCCGTTCTCTAAATCCCTTGCCTTCTGGATCATAATGCCCGGTATAACCTCGCCTTGCTTGATCCTGGGAATGTCCCCGGGAGATAGACTCCAACTTGCCGCTAACGCTGAGATCAGGAAGACCGTTCTTCTTTCGATCCTCATTAACCAACCGGTACATGTAACCGACCAGCGAACTGGTGTTGATGGAGCCATGAACACTGGTCTTCTTAGCCACCAGACTGTCCGGCTTCTGTTTAACCACAGCCTCTTTCGACCAACCCATAACCTTCTGGCCGAAACGGAGACCACCGCTGGTCTTACGAATAAAGTGAACAGGTACTCCAGCTTTTCCACCTAAGTTTTTTATGATCGAATCGGTTGATTTTGCATCCAGCGGAACTCTGTTGTTGATGCGGATCAAAATATCTCCGGATCTAAGACCACTTCTGCGACCCAGCCCGGCGTCACGAAGAGAGGTCAAATAGGTGCCTTTATATTCCCTCCCTCCCATGGTCACTCTCACTGGCACACCGGAAGCTCCAAGAGTGTAAATGGACTCTCTCTTTTTATCTAGAACAACTATAGGTGCTCTTCTTGCCTGACTCTGACCCAGAGCCGGCCGAGAGCTAGTCCCCCAGAGGAAAGGGAGGGTCGCTGACAGAGCAATGAAAACGACCGGAACAAAGAAACTGTTTTTATTCAAAGTGTTATCCCCAGTATGGGAGGAAGCCTCTTAATTATAAACCGACAAGTACCAAGTTTGCTGTAAACAAAGTCGGGTTTCTATTATATTACCTAGTTGAATCCCCTTCAAAAAACTGCGTGGGAGAAACTTACCTCTCGGTAAATTCCCCCCACGCCGAAGACTTTTCTACCCATGGTCAAGGGCATGTCGGCAAGCGATGAGTCAACACGACCCATCGCCCCCGCCATAAGACCTTTACTCGTCGGTCTCGGTGTTATCATCACCGCTCTCTTCCTGCTCCACCTCTTCTTCCGTCTTCTTGGGACGGGTTTTGAAAAGCAAGGTCGCCTGGGCAACCTGGTCGGCTTTACCGATAAGCATCACGGTATCGCCCACATGGAGTTCGTCACAGCTGTTCGGGTTGAGGACCAGCTCACCATTCCGGGTCTGAATAGCGACGATGTATGCACCGGTATCGTGATGCACATGCGTGTCTCCGAGGGTCTTGTCGATCACCTCGCAGTTCTCCTCCACCGTCACCGGTGCTGTGACCAGGTTAAACGGAACAGCCTGGAACGGGGTCTGGCTAGTCCTTCTGCGCAGCAGTCGCCGGTTGATCTGCTCCAGCTCAGCCGCCGATTCCAGGGCAATCCTCTCCACTTCGAGGAAAGGCACCTGCACCTGTTCCAGCACGCGACGCACCAGCTCGATAGCAGCCTCAGCCGAAGCAGAGACGACGTTATCGGCGCCGGCGTTCACCAACTGGAAGGAGCCGAGCAGCCCCTCCGTTCCAGCAATCACTTGCACGGAAGGGTTAAGCCTCTTCGCCACGTCAGCAGCACGAGCGGTAGTGAGCTCATCCCGCAAAGTGAGAGCCACAAGCCTGGCAGACTTGATGCTGGCCCAGTTGAGCAGCTCTTCGCCGGTGCCATCCCCGAAGGTGATCCGACGACCCTGGCGCGATTCTTCCAGAACCACTTTGGGATCGTTGTGGATGATCACATAGGGAATTTTGACCTTGTCCAGCGCCTTAACGAGCTGCTTGCCGCGGTGCTCGTAGCCCACGACAATGACGTGGTCCTTCATGGACTCACCATCTTCTCCCGGCATTCCGAAGGGTTTGCGAACCCTGCCCGTGGGCACGACCCTCTCCAGGAAGTCGGAGAGTCGCGGACCGATGGCGCACACCGCTGGCGATACCGCCATGGAGATGATTGCCACCGAGAGGAAGAGCTGGTTTGTCTGCGCGTCGAGAAGACCGGCTTCCAGACCGACCTTTCCCAGCACGAAGGAGAACTCACTGGTCTGAGCAAGAGCCAGACCGGTCAGGACCGAAACTTTCAGCGAGTGACCGAATCCCCGGGTGATTGCACCGGTGATGATGGTCTTGCCGACCACGATGGCAGCCACACAGCTGAAGATAAGCACCGGCATCTCTGCCAGTATCCGGTAGTCGAAGAGCATACCGATGGAGACGAACACAACACAGTTGAACAGCTCCCGGAATGGCATGGTCTCCGACAACGCCTGATGGCTATACCGCGACTCGGAAAGAACGAGACCAGCGGCGAAAGCGCCCAGCGCCATGGAGAGACCGGCTTCTGCCGTGAGCAGAGCAGCGCCCAGACAGATGACCGCGATGGCGACGATGAATACTTCCCGGTTCATGGTCTGAGCCACTTCCCTGAGAACTAGCGGCAGGATGTACTTCACTGCCACGAACGCCACCAGTGCGAATGCCAGAATCTTGCCACCGCCGATGAGCACGTCGTTCATTTCGATTTCACGACCGCCCAGGAAGGGGATGAGCAAGACCATCGGCACAATCATGAGGTCCTGGAAGATGAGTATGGTGAGAGCGTTCCTGCCGTGGGTAGCGCTCAGCTCATTCTTGTTGTCCAGAAGCCTCAGAACCAGTGCGGTGCTGCTAATGGACAGGAGCATGCCGACGAAGATGGAGAGCGGCACACTCAGCCCGAGAAGCTGAGCGACACCGAACGCCACCAGAATCGTCAGTCCGACCTGAAGGGCACCGCCTATAACAAGAAACTGCCACATCCGCTTGAAGTGCGGCAGAGAGAACTCCATACCGAGAGTGAACAAGAGAAGCACAATGCCAATCTCGGCCAGAGTTTCGATGGTGTGGGCGTCGGTTACGAATCCGAAGCCATGGGGACCGCAAGCGACCCCGGCTGCCAGAAATGCGAGCACCGTCGGTAGCCGACCAACACGGAAGAAGACAAGCATCATTCCGAGGGCGGATACGAAGATGATCAGCAAGTCCAGCAAGACATGGTTATAGTGCATGTCTTACCTCCTAATCTTCGATCAAGGTTTCAGTTGATAAGAAAGCCCACAACAGACCAGCAAGCACACATCCCTGAATCGCTACCGCGATAAGTGAAAGTCAGGAAAAGTGTTTCTGTGTGCTAGTTAGTGGTTGTTGACACGAGTTACTGGTGTTGTGGAGTTGATACCTTGTTTCTACAAGAAGAGACTCTTATTCACCAAAAACTATGACAGTCAGTGTTTATATGAAGAATTTGAAGCATAAAAGCTGAACAATAAGCTGTTAGAGTCATTCAGCTATTTCTAAGCTGATTACATTACTTAACAGTTGTCAAGCACAACAATATTCAGAAAGAAGAAAAGCTGCCTTAGCCTGCACATCCTTAGCGCAAGCATTTAATAAAAGGGCGCCTCCACCAGATCTAGCGCGAATTTGCGCCAGGTATTCAGATAGGGGAAACTGGCTCAAAATGAGGGCTGAACGGAAAAATGAGTAGATCCAGAGAGATTGAACATTTTAGTTCATAATGCAAAGCCTAAGATTTACGTGACTTTATAAAGGATTTAAGCCTTTATAAAGTGACCACCACCTCATCTTGCTTTTACAGGCTTAAAACCAACTCCTGACGACGTTTCTAAATTCCATCTCCATGCTGATATTCGGTTTCTGAACCGCCCAAGGAACAGGACTAGAGTATGGCGGGCTTTCCATTGACCTTCGATTCGCATATCTGAATCCTGAGGTCATCGGCAAGTCCCGGCGCAGCTTACCGCACCCAATTTAATTCCAGCGGTTTCGGGTTTCGAGTAAAGATTGATGCATTCAGTCGCTCCAAACATGACTGCGAATCGGGATTTGGAAAGAATAGAAACAGATAGAGAGTTTCCCATGAAAAGATATTTCAGACTACTGAGCCTCTTCTTCCTGCTATTGCTGCTACTGACTCTGCTCAGATTCCACCAGGAGCTACTCTCCCTCGTGGACTCAAACCGAGGCGATTTTCTCAGCATCTCAATTCTGATAATCCTGGTCTGTTCGATTTTGCTGTTCGGCACCAGAACTTTCCGCACCTTGTACGGAGCCTACCAGGTCCATAGAACCCTCCTGGATGTGGAGATGAATATCTCAGAAATCTTCGCCAGGATAAAACCTGCCAGCGTCGACAAGAGACGGGATCGCATGGTGGAAGTGATGACCGCTGCCGAAACATGCAAACTCAACACCACCGCCATGTTTGTCGTGAATTCGAACAAAGACAAAGGCGCCTCCCAGGAGACAGCCAGAAGCATTATAGACCGTGATTTCCAGGAGATGACCTCGTTTAGAAACAACAAACGAGGAGCCAGGATAAACGCATTCGCGTTCGAAGCACTGCTGAGAGGCCAATTCAAAGCAGCCAGAAACCACATTCTCACCAAGCAAAAGGAAGCTATTCAGAAAGGACGTGACGAACCAGCCATTATCAGCGCCTTAGCCAGGCTCCTTAATATTCCCCAGGGAATGGATCTTGCTAAAGTAGAAGACGAGCTGACTAAAGACAATCCACTGGGACTTTTCCCTGTGAAACTTCATCTGGCTATCAAGCTCTGGAAGCACCCGACCAAAATGCGTTACCGAAAAGGTGATCGTGTTTACCTCGGCTGGGATGCCCTTGAAGAGATGAGAAGCCAGTAAAACAACGGAGAGCCACCACGAGTGGTTCTCCTGTTTCTGCTTTTTTAACATAAATGCATCTTACTATTTTATATAATATTATCGACACAAGAGAAAGAAGAGAGCAGACTGCGCTGCCCTCTTCTTCAAAATCTCAATACCGGTCAAAACACCTTATGGCATGCAGTATTCGCAACCTTCGCCGCAACAATTCTCGCAACCATAATTCGCTTCTTCCGGCATCTGGCTTAGAAGCTTCGGCGCTTCTCGCTCCGGCAGATCGAAATACTCCTCGGGAATCTCTTCCCTGATATTGTCTTCCGGGGTGTACTCCTTTTCGTCCCTGGTTTCTTTGTAACTCTCTTTGTACTCCTCCTTTTCGAGGGTGCCGTCCTCGCGGAAATACTTGTAGAGGCTCTTGTAAATCGTATTGGAAGTGTCCGGGTACCGAATCTCTTTGGGAGTTCGTCCGTCTTCGTGGAATTTAATCTCCCGAATTAGTTTGCCATCTCCATTGTGCTCCTGCAAACCTTTGAGCTGTAGATCTCGGGTGTCGGCCCAGTTTGGACTGCCGGGCTTACCGGAATAGCGACGAACAAGAAGATTGCCCTTCTTGTCCCTGGTGGAGACATTGACGAATCCTGTTCGAAATACGTCTCTCTCTTCGACCACCTCACCGTTCTGGTAGTAGCGAACATGGACCGAGCTTGAGTTGAAACGCACAAAGAGAACAACATCAAGGCCGGATTCAGAAAAGAATGTCCGCTCCACCGGACCGTGGCTGCTTCGTGGTCGGGAAGTCACAGTCTCGAGGGTGCCATTTTCTCGGTAATCTTCCGTGATAGTGTTTCCGCGCTTGTCCCGGCGAACCACTTGATCAATCATCCCGTCAGTCTTGAAGATTTGCTCAATCAAAACCAGACCGGATTTATCGATAATCTCGATGGTGGCCGGTATCTTGCCATCGGGAAAGAAGTTTTCTCTGCGGAAGTTACCATCGGCTCCACGGCTGCCGAATACCGCCGCCGTACCATCTTCCCGGTAAGCGCGCTCATAAAGCAGGGTCTTGCCGTCCTCATCGTAAACCAACGTCATCCTCAGACGTCGCTTCGAGTTTTCCGGAGTGTTTTCGCCGACAGGGTAATGCTGAACAATCAACTCGAGGGTTTCGTTCTCTCGGAAGAACTTCCACTCGGTCACCCCATTCCGAAACTCGGTCAAGATGTTCTTGATCCGTTGTCCGTCGTCGCTTCGATTGACCACCCGAACTTCAATCTGACTTTCATCCGGGGGCAACTCGACGCGGCTGAGGTTGCGAGTCGGAAAACCAGCACCGTCTTCAGTATCATTCTGAGAGCGGCTGGAGCATCCACAAACTGTTGATATGGCGAGAAGAATCAGGGTCATTGCATGTTTAGGCATGACAGCACCTTGCAATAGGGTATCTCTTGTTTTCGCTGCAGAGGCAACGAAAGTAACCGCCCACACCTGCCTGGATTGGCAGAAGTAGGAAATCGAAAAACGTTGTCTTAGCTATGTTTTGGGTCTTTTCCTGTAAAGAGAGAAGAGAAGGTATACCCTGATCTTAGATTTGAGATAGAAGAAAGAAGAGTTAAAGAACTAATAGTTTTCTCTTGAAACGGGTGAAACTACCATTCAAACCAAATGCAAATTTACTAAAACCGAACCGGCGCGAGGATCACCAAACCCACCTTGACATCTGGTTATCCGCCTGCGCTAATATCAGCTTTTGATACTTGTCAGTATATTAGCGCAGACTGCACCATTGGTATTGTCTTGGGATATTTCGTAAAAACCGATGTAACAGATTGGCGCTTTTATTAACAAATGGGAAGTTGACCCTCTTTAATCCGCAGCCTTTGCGCCTTCCGAAGAGCTGCTGAAAAGCAGCACCCTTGACAATCCCCGGGATAAATTTGAGTTTTTCCTATCGGACTTAGTAACTTCAAGTGTTCAACCAGTTTCTTCTTTCAAGATCAGGCACCTAATAGACTTTTAGATTTTCGCACCAAAAGTAATAACTGTTCCCAGGCACAAAGCGATTTGTCAGGGGATGGCTATCTATCAGGTTGGGTGCCCATAGCTGGTTGAAAACGCAATTAAACAATCGAAAGGCATCACCATGCAAAACAAAGACAATCCCCAGGGAAAGAATGATCCATCGCCGCCGGAGAAAAAGGACAACCGCTCGGATAGCCAGCGTTTCCTTTCTGCCCTGGGCAATTTCGCTCTCTGGTTCCTGATCGGCTACCTGGTGGTCAAACTGCTCACCGGTCAGTAAGGCTCTGAAAGTAGGAACTAGAACCATTGAAACAGCGGAACAAGAGAGAATTGGATGACCTCCGACTGAAGCGAAAACTCGACCTGCTTATGCAGGGAGTGTTAGTGCTTCTCCTGTTGGCAATAGCGATTCTCGCCATAGGCGGAGCGCTCTAGTAGTCGTCTCTGCCGACCAGAAGAAAGGGTAAGGCGCGCCTCTCACAAACCTGCCTTATCCATCCGGAATTCAAAGAGACATAAAGGCAATCACCGCCTAACAGTGACCAGTGATTTCCTTTCTGCCTCCCGAATTCGGGATAAATAACTCATCGAAGCCACCATACTTCGATCACTTAATCAGACCGGGCTTGGAGTTAGGCATAACCGGTCGAGATATCAGGAACATACCATGGGTAATACCAGAGATGGCTTTAAGTTCGCCATGCTTATTGCCGCATTCACGTTTCTTTTCCAGACCGTTGTTATGGCGCTGGATCAAAATCAGGTTCTAATCCGGTTCTTACTCTTCGTCCCGGTCGAATTCACCGACGGACTTTTCGGACTGGATGTACTGCTTTTGATGAAAGCTCTGTTCAACAGCGTGAGCTACATCTTTCTCCATGGCAGCACAAGCCATTTGATGGGGAATATGCTTTTTCTCATCCCGGCGTGCATGGGGGTAATTCACTTCACCGGAATGAAGCGAGGTCTGTTTTACTATGTCTTTCTGGGCATTGGGGCAGCGCTTTTCTTCACTCTCTTCCATCTCAACTCCCATATTCCCCTTCTGGGAGCCTCGGGAGCTGTTTACGGGATGATGGGAATGTTTGTCGCCTTCCGCTGGAAGAACATGTTCTCTGAGATTGTCACCCCTCTTGCCACCATGGGCGCTGTCTTCTTCACCTTCAAAACGGTGGTCGAAGTAATGCTGGCCATCGGTCTCACATTTGCGGCAAAAGAGAGCGGTGTGGCGCACCTGGCCCACGTGGGAGGCTTCGGAGCAGGTTTGCTTCTTGGTCTCTACCACTACAAGATACACTTCCGCCCCTGGCACAAGCGTATCTGAAGTTCTTGATTCGGAAAAGTGCGTGACAGCTCTGTCATTCACTTTTCACAGGAACACTTTCTATTATATGCACTAGTATTAATCTTTCCAAAAGGAAAGGGACCGAAGCCCCTTTCCCATGCTTAATTCCTTACTTACCGTTGACGGCTTCCAGGAACTTCAGCAGATAGAGGAGGAAATTCAAGAAATCCAGATAGAGACTCATGGTTATCCGAATAGCCTCCTCCCAAGTGTTCTCGGCTTTGGCCACGCGGTGAAAGTCGACCAGGAAGAATCCTGCGAAGACAATCATTCCGCCAAGACCCCAGATGATGTTCACATCCCTGGACATTGCGACGAAGCACGCCACGATGCCCACACCGATGAGGACGAGAAGTGCCACCATAAGGTATGGAGCAAAGCCGGAGAAGTCGATTCCCGAGAACATACCGATGACGCCTGTCACTGCCATGACACCACCAGTACCGGCAAAGGCCAGAAAGACCGTTTGCCACCCCAGACTCTCGCTATAGCCTTGTATTGCCGGTCCCATGAAAAGGCCGGCGATGAAGGTCCAGAGGAACAGAGCAGAAATTCCCACTGCAGGCGAGACGCCGGCGAGAAAGAACACCGCAATAGAACCACCAATGAAAAGGACCATCAGAGTGATAAAGGCTGCCATTGACTGGAGATTGCGACCGAAGTAGCAACCAAGGGAACCGAGCAGCATGCTTCCGGTGAGAAGCATAGCCACTTTAGACAGAAGAGTGAATTCCATCAAAGTTTCTCCACTTGTTAAAGTTATGGGGACGGAGCCCCCGATTAAGGCTTCTCCTTAATCCGCACGATGTCTTCCTCATTGGAAAACAGAGCGCCGCCTCGACATAGCTCGAGAATGTTTTGCCTGAGCAGGTCGATTTGTGACTTTCCGTCTGATCGCGTCTCATTTGCCCTGCCATAAAGGCAGAGAGAAATACAGGTTTGGTGGGTGTCCGCTAAGTTAGATTGAAAGTTGCGATGAAATTACCCGAAATTGAAGCGATGAGAGTTGATACCTGACCGTATGTACCGAACGGTCTGCCGGTCAATAATTCCAGATTAAATGCAGGGATCTCCGGCTCTTTCATGTATCGCTACCGGTAACAGTGCTGTCACGCTGGCTGCCTGGCTATAGATTAAACGTTCACGCTATCTTTGAGAGCCATTAAAATCTGGTGATATTACGTATTAGCTCACTGGAAAGATTAGATAGAGAAGTAGAGCAAATAATTTGAATTCAAGACCAAGCCCTTATCCAGTAAAGCTTTTGGGTCTTTAGTTGTTCAAATAGAACTAAATACAGACACTAAATTTGTTTTGCTTTCTGATGATATTTGCTGTTAGTAGTTAATTATCTTCTGTTTTCCATAAACCAAGTAATAAAAGACTCAAAAGCTTAGCTGTACACCTTATCTCATCCTCTTCTCTTCAGTTTCTACTGGGGAGTTGGAGAGTTTGTTGTCGGCGGTTTATTGAGCCTGTGGGAAGCATGGGAGAGGCAACGGGAACAATCACCTATCGAGCATTTGACCCGGTGCAAAGAGCGTCTCAACCGTCTCCGGCGGCTGAGGCAAGTATTAGTACTCACCTTACGAGGCATACCATGAAAAAGCTTGAGCTTTACATTGGAACAGGCGAAGGCGGTTCTCACTTCTTCATTCTCCAGGACGGCGCCCAGCGCAATCGGCTCGACTTCTCGCAGAAGAACGTCGATGCCATGTACGCGGAAGCCGCCCGACTCATGGAAGCTGACACTTCCATCGAGCCGAAGCTGAGGATCATCGACGTCACGCACACCGTGGTCAAATCCGGAGACATGTTCGTCAGCCTGGAAACTCTCAAGAAGTAACCTGGCTGGAACTGCGCTCCATACCTGGCCGCGTAAAGGACCTGGATAGTCCGGCATGTGAAAACCGCTGGATTTTCCATGGTCAATCTCTCGCCCCGGCAGGTCCTGAGGACGTCTGTCGGATTCGTATCGCCGTGGCTGACAACCATATGCGATGACTGCTTTATGCAGTGAACAAGTCATCTGACTTAGCTAATAGAGGGAGGATGCTATGGAAATGCAACCTTCTGTCGTCATCAACCCCGCAACGGACCTGGCTGAAAGGAAACACCTGGTCATCGGAGGAGGCGGCACAAAATCTATCCTGGCTGGAGTCGGAGCATTCTGCGGTCTAAAAGCAAACAGTGCTTCCCACTGGCTTACAATCGGAGGGATAAGCGGCGGCTCAATACCGGCTGCTTTCATCTCCCTTGGCTTGAAACCGTCTGAGCTGCTCAGACTGTCTGTCCGGAAGGACTTTCAAGAACTACTTTTGACAAGGAGACATCCCTGGAGGGTAATCCGGCGTTATCTCAGCCAGAAGGGCCCGAAATTGCCCATCAAAGCTTTGATGTCGTCGCAACCCCTTGGTGATTTCATCGACGAAATGATTACGGTTTGGCCGGATCGTTTCTGGACAATGGCCATGGCTGATGTGGAAGGCATCGGTCGTTGCCAGATTGTTTTCACCAGCGATGGTGTCTTCCGTTACAACCTGGAAGGTGAGTGCGTCAAGCTTTCCAACAAACCACCTTCAGTCGGCACGGCTGTGCGGGCGAGCTGCGCCATCCCCGGCGTAATCAGCGCTGTCGAGTACGAGGATCTCCACCTCTTCGACGGCATGCTCACCTGGGACGGAAACTGTCCCGTGGGAGTTGTCGGCAAACACTACAGCGCCGAAGCTCCGCATATCACAGCCATTGATGTGGGAGACCTGGACAACTGGTTCGGCGTTATCCAGAGGCGCTATATGCGCTACTGGTGCGGCAAAACCTGCAAGAACAACCATCTTGCCATCCAGGACTGGATCGAAAAGGGGGTCAAGCTCATCAAAGCTCCCCACTTCAACTCCGGTGCCATCAAGCTCGACTACTCGGCAAAGCAAAAGTGGGAGGCAATCCGGTCAGCGTACAACGCAGCCAGAGAAGCCCACCACTGAGCGACGAGAAGACCCTCTAGCAGGGTCTTCTCGAAAAACAAATAACCTGAACGAAAGCAACTGGAGTCTATACATGACCAAGACCTTTGTGCAGCTGAACGGCAAGCGCATCAAGCGGATCAGCAACCGGATGGACGGTGAGGGCAACGGCTACACCGATCCGATGGCGGTCATCAACCGCCGCCGGGAGCGCCGCAACCAGATGCGTGAGCTGGACCTGCTGCTGGCGGACCCGGACGGCATCCTGTTCGATGAGGACAGCTCGATGCAGCCCGAGTACCACATGCCCAACGGGGTGGACAACGGCGTCAACAACCGCGGCCGCAGCAAGGCCCGGGACGACAACGACTTCTACCAGCCCGACTCGGGCAGGCTGCGCCTGCAGCGCTCGGCGGAGACCGGCATGCTGACCTTCGCCTCCTACAGCGCCTGGGACAACAACCACCACCGCCGGCGCAGCTACTACTAGGAGCCTGGCAACACCCAGTATATTCAGATAACATGACCTGAAACTCAGGATCCGGAAAGAAGTAGAGTCTCGACAAAATCGAGACCCTGCTTCTTTTCGGATTTCTTTTCAATATCTATTTTATTATATCTTATAGTTATTTCAAAACGAAAGAAGAATGGGAACAACAGCTAGGTTTGCTGCTGTTCCCATCCTGGTTAGGCGGCCTGGGCGCTCTCCGCATCAGCTTCGGTGGATTTAGGCTTTCTCTGACGGCGAGGCGTTTTGGGCTTTTCAGCCCCGGCCTGCTCGTCAGTTTCCGCCTTCCGCTTTCCTTTCGCGGTTGCACCGGTACCGGCGCTCTTCTTTTCAACGGAGTCGGCCGGGGTGTTACCCTCGGTCTTCTTCGCTGCCCTTGCGGCGCGAGCTTTTTCAAGCCGCTCCTGCTTCAGACGCTCTGCTTCGGCAAGCTCTGCTTTCAGCGCATCCAGCTCTTCACGAGCGGAGGCTTCGGCGGAGGCTTCTGCAGAGGCTTCAGCTTCGGAATTCAGTCGAGTGGCCACAAGGAATAGCTGGGTGCTAACCTTGGACAAAACGAAGATGCCGAAGGGAATGAAGAGTCCGACACCAGTGCCAATCCACCAGTCCCTGGAGAATTGGGGCAGCTGATGCGTAAAGCTCCAGACATTCATCGCCGCGGAAAAGCCCACTGCGGTGATGAGATACATCTGAGCGCTCAACCTGCTAATCTTTTGATCCAGCACCCTGCTACGCTCGTCACCAGTGACGAGTTTGGCTTTCTGATCTATCGAGTCGTTGTACATAAACAACAACCAGAGAGCCATTTCGCAGAATACGAACCCAGCATCTACGGCAATTGCCACCAGAATACTCACAGCCGGGATGCTGTGAGTAAAGTGAGTGATAGCCTCAAACTGGTGGTAGATGCTGACGATCAACAGTGTGACGCCAGATACGCCTGTACCTGTACCGGCCCTGCGGTACATCTTGGGGGTCATACCAGTAAACATATAATCTCCAATCTCACCTGCTTTGACCAATGCAGGTGGCACTGCTCACTATGAAAAGTGAGCAGTACAACCGGCATTTGGCGGCGAGACCGCTTACTCTGACTCCCAGAAAAGGAACTAATTTATATTCAAAAGAAAAGTTAGGGTCAGACAAATTCGATAATGTCTGACCCTAAGTATGGTGACATGGCAGGAAGGAGGTTCCCGCCATATCACGTCTTCTGATATCGACCGATCAACGCATAGAGCTGGTCGCTAACAGCTCTTACGTGCCGGTCCATGGCCGCCTGCCTCTTCTTTTTGCTCTTTTTACCTTTTATATCAGGGGCAATGATTTCACCTCCGAGCGTCCAGAAAACCTTTCCAGACCGGGTTTCCACCTTGTCGGCTTTGTCCCAGTTGATGGTGGCTATCCGTCTCAGTTGCTCGTGAAGTTTCTTTCTGCGGCTGTTGGAAATAGTCTGCCTTTCCACCAGTACCAGGACATGGCGACCATCAATGTCGACATTCACAGGTAATCCGGGTTCAGGCGGCTCTATAACCGGTTTTGATTCAGGTTCCGATTCTTCAATCACCGGCAACTGTTCGACTACCGGCTCCAGAACCTCGTCGGTCAGCTCCTCCACGGCACCAGGCCGGGATTCATCTGCCATCGCAGGTCGGGAGTCGATCTCGGCAACTACCGATTCATCCTGCTCATCCTTTGCCTCAAGAAGCAGAGCGTCAATGGAAGCTGTCTCCTCACCTTCTGCCTGGAACTCAGCTAATGCTATATCCGACTGCTCCTGCTCTTCAAAAGTGTGGGCGTTTTCGAATGTAGCTTCGCTATCGTTCACAGGTTCTGGCTCGGAAGATACCGGGTCCGGCAACTCAACCGGAGCGGCCGAGACTGGGCTCGCTACTTCTACTGAAACCTCATCATCCTGAGAGGTGGGGACTTGCATGGGGGTGTCATCTAAAGAACCGGTTCCGATTAGATAGCACTGAGCGGCTACCTGATTGGCGAGAAAGGCCAGGAAAGGTACAAGTAGACCCACCAGGCACGAGACTCCCCAATCTAGCGAACCGAATGTCGACTCAAGGGTAAAGGCCCATACATTAAACAGCCCCGCCAGCAAGAAAGTCAGGACCGAGTACAGAACCGAATAGAAAGTCGACACTCGCTTTTGAGCGAAATAGACTGTTGCCAGCTGACACCAGAAGAGACCAGCAACAATCGCGAAGGCTACCAGCCAGGTATCGAAGCCTGATGATCCAGTGGACATCGAGAGGGCCATTTCAACCTGTCTTGCCGAGACCAACATTAAAAGAGTAGCGACACTCCACAAGGTCCAAGCCAGTAACCGTGACATTCGCTCCGGATTAATGGAAAACGTTTCCGAAAGCAAATTGGGAACCTCCATTTCCTAGCTTATTCACGCGCACGGGTGCACGTGGCAATGATCACCGATTTTGCATAAAACAGAAGGATGTTCATTGCGACGGGCAGAGAAGTGCACAAACCAGACGCTGACGCGCCTGATGGATATTGGGTTGAAATTCATAGCTGGATTGCAGTTGGAGGGTTTTGAGAGTTTTCCGCTGAATTACGATGAGAAGATGGGTTGGTAATATCCTTTCTATAGAGCAGCGGCATCCATGGCAACCGGTTTACAACCATTCATTTAGCAGTCCTACTGGGCTTTTTCCGGTCCAGTTCTGCCTCGAACAGGTTTGCTCCCAAGCTAATGTGAACTGCCATCCGGGGTTAGCGCATCTATCACGCCGGTTTAATGTGACAACCTCAACCCAGATATAGGGGCACATAACAAAAACGCCCCGTTTAATCTTTTTCTTTCCAGCAAACCCTTCCACCGTATATGGTGGACAGCATTTTCACTTACGAGCTATCACAGCTCTCACCCAATGTCACGTTCGGGTAACGAAGAAAAAATTAGCCAATTCTTCCGAAACAGGTTTGACTATGATCCCAATGTGGATAATGTTTACTAAATCTAGTCAGTGCCCAGTTTTTATTAGAGCCAGAATTATGGACGCAAGTGATAGCCACGAAACCAGATTCAAACACTTCTACAAAAGCGCCAACAAGCTTCGTTCTTCCGGCGACTTTGCCAGAGCCCTGGAAAAATTCAGCGGAGCCATAGAGTTATCCAGCAAGCTGGCCAACCAGAAAGACGAGCGTATATATGATAGCTACTTGGGCGCGGCCAGATGCCATTATCGTCTCGGAAATGCCAGAGAAGCAGAAGAGAAGTACCAGGCCGCCCTATCCGCTATCCAATTCCTGGAAGATCAAAGTCCCTCCACCGAAGCAACTCTACTCTGGGAGCTGGCTGTCCTCTACACAGACCAGAAAAGATTCGAAGAAGCAGCACAGTTTTTCAAAAACTCTATTTTAATCACCTATCGAGCTTCGGGACCGAACGACAAATTCATCGCCGACTGCCTCTGGGGCCTATCAAAATGTTTCTGCGCCCTGAAAAATATGGACGCCGCCGAACAGGTAATTAGAAACGCTCTACGAATCTACGAAAGCTGTGGAGAAAGTGTCTCCTATGCTCTCATTACAAACAGGAAAAATCTTGCCAGTCTGCTCATAGAAAAGAAGCAGTATCAAGAAGCTTTCAAGGAGATCAAAAAATCTCTCA
>MDTD01034046.1_pt1 | contig 25546 bp, 24 predicted proteins | sample 811221 | NCBI WGS metagenome assembly MDTD01 (sample SAMN05326646, study PRJNA326480) | marine metagenome | isolation source: seawater | place: Pacific Ocean: South West | collected 2011 | reverse complement strand
TGGATTAGACGAGAACCTTGGTTCGAAACGAGCATAGCGAGTTCGCGAATACCTTTTTTTTGAGCACAAATGATGAGCAGTCCAGTCCAGGGCACATAAATAGCGACTTAGGTCGCTTTTTTTGTGGTCTGGATTAGACGAGAACCTTGGTTCGAAACGAGCATAGCGAGTTCGCGAATACCTTTTTTTTGAGGACAAATGATGAGCAATCCAGTCCAGGGCACATAAATAGCGACTTAGGTCGCTTTTTTTGTGATCTGGATTAGACGAGAACCTTGGTTCGAAACGAGCATAACGAGTTCGCGAATACCTTTTTTTGAGGACAAATGATGAGCAATCCAGTCCAGGGCACATAAATAGCGACTTAAGTTTTTCAAATGACTTAAGGACGATATTCTTTCGTGTCGAATCATCACAACTGTAGAAGAAAAAATGTTGGACTTAATATGGATGTCAAATAACATTTTATAGCGTGTTTTCATCATTAATTAGTACATTTAAATGCGTTTGATTAATCGATTTCTTTTGGTACGAAAATTCTTCTTCTTTTTATTTCTTGTTCCATTTGTTCCGTTGATTGCTCAAGATTCTCTATCTTTTGACCAATTGGAATGGAGAGACCTCATGAATATACAGGTTACCTCTGCCGGTAAAAAAGCTCAGAATGTAAAAGATGCACCGGCCAATATTATTGTAGTGACCAAAGCGCAAATTGAGGAAAGAGGTTATCTTACACTTCAAGAGGTTTTTAGGGATTTACCGGGGTATGATTTTGCAGTTGGAACACCTTCGGGTGAGTATCCTACGCATTTTCTATTTCGAGGAATTGGAGACGTAGGACAAACAAAATATGCACTATACCTTGATGGAGTTCTTCAAAATGATATTTCAAACGGTTGGTTTAGGCATATAGGATATAATTTTTCTTTAAGTAATATTGAACGTATTGAGGTGGTAAGTGGTCCAGGTTCTGCATTGTTTGGTTCGAATGCAGTTGCGGGTTTTGTAAATATCATTACTAAACAAGGATACAAGAACAAAAACAAACGATATGAAGCGGTTTCGAATTCTTTTGTGGGTAATAACAATACCTATCATCAAGATTTTAATGGTTGGGTTCGGTTAAAAAATAAAACTTCGGTCAGTTTTACAGGACGATATTTTCAGTCAGATGGAGATAATGGTATTGGTCGATTCGATCCTGGGAATTACTTTCAAAATAATTTTGAACCTGATTCTGTGAAATTGAGATCAGGTAGTTTAGCACTCAATGAGAAAACCGAGAGTGGGTTGCCATTGCCTTTGAATAGCGGCTTTAAGACGAGTGTAAATGACTATTATTTCAGGTCAAAGATAAATTACAAAAATTTTGATATTTCGGCTTCCCACTGGGAAAAGACGGAAGGGCTTGGAAGTTATGTTGTGGGTTATGAATATTTTACAAACGATGATGAGAAAGATTATTTGGCAAATCATTCGGGACGATCATTTCAAATGAAGTATACGTTTTCCCCTTCCGATATTATTTCTTCTATGTCCAGAACATATTTTCTTTCCCAGAAAGTAAAGCCTGAAACTGGATTTTCTTACACCTATCAATCCCAAGATATTAACACAAGTGATACAATTGTGCCAAATTATAAGAAAACCTATGAGAGTGAGGGATATTTGATTGGGCTGGAAGAGCAACTTAATTTTAAATTTAATTTAAAGCATCATTTAATCTGGGGATTTCAATTTGAACAGAAAATAAGAGAGTTTTTTAATATTAATTATTTTACAAAAGAGGACAGTTCTAATTTGTCATTAATTAATCAAAGTATTGAATTACGTCCGGTGTTTTTCTCTGCTAATGGTGCCTCATTTGTTCAAGATGAATATTGGTTGAGTGATAAACTAGTGCTTACTTCTGGATTACGATTTGACGTAGACGAGTTTTATGGTGCAATTTTTAATCCTCGAGCAGCACTTGTATTTTCCCAACAACACGGGCTGAATTTTAAGGCGCTTTTTGGTCAAGGATATAAGCCACCGACGATTTTTGAATTGTATGACGAGTGGAGAGGTTATTTTGATTTAGAGCCCGAAATTATTCAAACCTGTGAGGTCGAATTAAGTTATTTAAAAGCGAAGTGGGATGTGACATTAAATGCTTTTTACAATGATTTAAAGAATATGATTGTCGTTGCAGAGAATCCAGACGCGATTCGATATCCAATTGGAGAAAATGGTCAAAAAGAAGAGTTTTTTCAAAATATAGGAAGTATTAATATGTTAGGGATTTCTTTACGTTCAAACTGGCATCCTTCTAAAAACTGGTTAATTAATTGGAATTATCAGACAATATCAAATGGTGCATTTGAATCAATTGATAACACAGCACGACATCGGTTTAATTTTGTGATTAATTATAGAGGATTTAAGTATTTAAATCTAAATCTCAGAGGGAATTGGTCTGGGAAAATAAAAGCACCAAGTACTAATTTATATTTTCAGCAAAAAACAACTGGATCAATTGAAAGTGTGGGGTATGATTATGTGACGGAGCAACAGCCGGATGGATACCTAGATGGTCATTTTTTGCTTCATCTAACGTTAACAGGAAAAAATATTAATGTGGGTAAAAACCTAATCGTTGAACCTTTCTTGAAGATAGATAATTTACTCGACGAGCAATACGCTTATATGGGAAGGCAATCAGGAAGTGGAATTCGTCCGGTGTCTAGTATTCAAACATCAATTACAAATCCAAATGGTTTTATTCCTGCTTATCATCCTCAAGCGGGTAGAGTTATTTTAGGTGGTTTACGATTAAAGTTTAACTAGTACCTTTCAATAAGTTTGATTTAATGGCTATTTTTATAAACAGTGTCAAAAGATAGGATTACTCTGAATGCAACAGTCAAAAGATATTTCGATAATAACTCCTGTATACAAAGCTGAAAAGATTGTTGCTGAATTGGTTGCTGAAATAATTAGGTCTATAGAACAAGAAACCTTGAACTATGAAATAATTCTTGTAGAGGATGCCTCACCAGACGCTTCTTGGAAAGCAATACAAAATGCATGTGCCTCAAACTCAAATATTAAAGGTGTACGACTTGAAAAGAATTTTGGCCAGCATGCTGCTATTCAATGCGGTTTAGAACAGTGCGTAGGAGATTTAGTATTTGTGATGGATTGTGATTTACAACATCAACCAAGAGACTTTCAAAAATTTCTAGAATCAATAAAACGAGAGAATACAGATTTTGTAGTAGGAATTCATCAAAAGAGAAATCATTCATTTTTTAAGAATGTAATCGCTTTTATTTTTTACAAGCTATATGGTGTGTTTATCGGGGAAAATCAGGTTTCCTTTGGTAAGGAATTGAGTAATTTCACACTTCTCAAAAGAAATGTTGTGGATGAATTAGTTTTAAAGCGAAGAAAGGGGGCACATTTTTTAATGAACTTAAGAACGATAAAACAAAACTATTCTGTTGTTCATATTGAACATTCAAATCGGTTTGAGGGGAATAGTTCGTATTCTTTTATAAAACAATATAAACATGGTTTGGAGGGATTGGGAGTACATACTCATTTGGGATCTTTCAACATGATTTTTGTATTTTTTGCAGTTTTATGTCTTGGAGGAGTATTTATGATTAACAATTTCCTTTTCATCCCTGGTGTAATATTCTCATTTATAGGCTTAATTATGCTTATTTTAGCCTACTCGGTGAGGCGTTTTAATAGGATTTTGGAAAATGCTGAACCGCAACAGATTTTCAGGATTCAAGAGGTGCTTAATTAAACATGTATTCATACGGATTTGATAAACAAAATAAAAACCAAGAGCTAATTTCTGAGAGCTTATTCCTCAATGGGTATTATGTGTTGAAAAACGTTCTTCAGTCTGAAGAGCTAAAAGAAATTCGTGTTAAAATTGATAAGTATTTACTTCAACAAGAATCAGTATTCACCAACAGAGAATTAGAATCCATTGGAGAAGTTAATCAGTTAAGAGCTCCTATTCAATATGATGAAGTGTTTTTAAACATTTTAATGAAACCGCAAATTATTGATTTTGTAAAAGGTCAATTAGGAGAGTACTACATACTACAGCAACAAAACGCTGTGGTTAATCAACCCAATTCTGAGCACCATCAATCAGCTTGGCATAGAGATTTACCTTATCTGAATTTAACCAGTTCAAAATTGTTAGCGGTTAACGCATATTTCTGTATTGATGAATTTAACCCTAGGACAGGAGCAACATTTTTTGTGCCTCATACCCACAAAGCTGATTTTTTTCCAAGTGATCAATTTTTAAAGAATAATGCAATTCAAGTGAATGCAGAAGCTGGTGATGTTATTTTGTTTGATACTATGATTATACACCGAGCAGGTGAGAATATCTCTGATTACAAACGAAGAGGGATTAATAGTGTTTTTTCTCGATCAATAATTCGCCAGCAAATTGATTATAGTGTCCTATTAAAGGACAAGTATCAAAATCATTCTCAGGAAATTCAGCAAATACTAGGGTTCGATTGCGCTTCACCTAGTTCTGTAAAAGAATTCCGACAAAGATTTTTATATCGTAAATCGAAATGAAAAAGATCATTACGGTTGAAAATATAGATCAAGTTTTTAGCGATCAATCTAGTCTTGATAGTTTGAAATCATCCATTCTTAATGATGATATCGTTATTGTAAGAGATGTGATTTCCCAAAAGTTAATTCAAGAAATCAAGGGTTATCTAACGCAGGTTGGTAAGTCCTCTTTTCCAAATTATGAACGAATAAAATTTGGAGCTAAAGACTTTCATAGAATCAATAATAATGATCCGAGAGCTTATGTAAAAGGAGCTTTTCATCAGTTTGTTTTTTATCCTTGGAATCAGAATTATTTCGATTTATTTAATCAGTTTTCTAAGGCTTATCAGTTAAAAAATATTTTAAGTGGAATAGAACCAGACGCTTTTATGTTTCCTACAAAAGAAGATGATTTTACCGCTCGAATTGCTTTTCAATTTTATCCTAAAGGTATTGGATATTTAAACAATCATGCAGATCCTGTTGATCAGCATCAAATTGCTGTTCCTATTTTGGTTATGTCCGAAAAAGGAATAGATTTTAATGAAGGTGGGGCGTATGTGAAATACGAGGATGAAAAGGTGTTTATAGAAGATCACACTGAAATTGGAGATGTTGTATTTTTCAAAGCTTCCTTGGAACATGGAGTTGATAAAGTTGATGTTCAAAGCGATGCTGCATGGCTTGATTTTAAAGGAAGATGGATGGGACTTTTAGCCGTGAATCAATTTTTTAATACCAATGTTATTTCAGAGTCAGTTGAATTAAAGCAAAAGAAAATATGATCTGGGAAAGGAGAGGTTTTATTTGTGGTCCACGAGAGGATATTTCTTGGTTAAGAAATGGTGTAAGTAGTGCAACAGTTGATGTTTTAAATGAGTCCAAAGGACTTATTAAAATATTTGTAAGTGGGAGAGATGCTCAAAATAGAACGAATATTGGTTGTGTAGAATTCGACGTATTCAATCACTGTATTCTTGATATTCAAAAAGAACCTATTTTAAATCTTGGACCATTAGGATCTTTTGATGAAAACGGACAGTCATATCCTTTCCTCGTTAAAAATGAAAAAGAAGATTTACTTTTTTACACAGGCTGGTCTCCAAGTGTATTAACACCCTTTCAAAACTTTATTGGCTTAGGAATAAGACCATCATTTTCTAATGATAAATTTATTCGTTATTCCAATGTCCCTGTTTTAGATCGATCAAATGAAGATTATTCCTCTACAGGGTCTTGTTGTGTATTGAGAGAACAGGGAATATACAAAATGTGGTATACCGCTTTTGAAAGATGGGAGGAACATAATGGTGCGCAAAAGCATTACTACCGTATTAAATATGCAACTTCATTAGATGGAAGGAATTGGGAAAGATCTAATGAGGTATGTATAAATTTTAAAAATTCTGATGAATTTGCAATCTGCCGACCTGCAGTATTTAAATGGAAGGAAAAGTATCATATGCTATATTCCTACAGAGGGGTTCGATATCAATTGGGGTATGCCATTTCAGAGGATGGAATAAATTGGAAAAGGAAGGATGAACGCGTAAAATTAGAAGGTAATTCTGAAAAATGGGAAAATGAAGAAATTTGTTACCCTGCGATTTTTACAATACATAACGAAATTTATATGCTTTATTCTGGTAACAACTACGGTAGGGCTGGATTTGGATTAGCTAAACTTAAAGTATGATACCAATTTTCGATAGTTTAACACACCCTACGCTGGATGGGAAATGGTTGAATAGGGATACTTTGGCGACATTTGATGATTTAAAAAGTCAAATGAAACAAGCTTATGTTCCGTTTGCTATTGCCTGTGGGATTAACGGGAATGGGTATAATCACGAAGAGTACTTTAGTGTTTCTTCAAATGTTGACGGACTCATTCCTATTGCTCGATTAAACATGTCTGCGGATTCTTTAGAACAAGAACTTCAACATATTTATGACATTGGTTATAAAGGCATTAAAATTCATCCAAGGTATGAGAAGTTTAATTATTCAGAAGAGAAGCTTTCAAGAGTATTTATAAAGTGTCAACAACTCGGACTTATTGTGCATTGGTGTTCATTTTATTATACAGAGATTAATAATTACCCCAGTTATGATCCTTATTTTTTAATTGTGAATGCTTTGAAAAAAGCGCCTAAATTAGATTTAGTTATTGTACATGGCGGTGTTCATGATTTACTTAAATATGCCGAGTTGGCGCGTTTTAATTCAAACATTCTCTTGGATTTATCCTTAACATTATTTCAATATAAGGAAACAACGCATTATCAAAATATTCAATTTTTACTCAAAAAAATAGATCGAAGACTATGTCTTGGTTCTGATCATCCAGAAATTCAATTGCTTGACTTAAGAACAGAATTTGAGGAGTTTTGTAAATTAGATTTAGCCGAGGAAAAACTTTGGAATATTGCATGTAGAAATATTGGAGCGAAATATAAAATTGAATTTTAGTAAAACCATAGCTTTTTTAGGAGCCGCAGGTACCCAACTATCTCCTGTTCTTTATGCCAAGCAAAAAGGATATCGGATAATTACAATTGATAATAAACCCGATAATTCAGGTCATGCTCACAGTGATAAAAGTTATAATGTTAGTATAACTGCACATAGTGAGGTTTTAACTATTTGTAAGGCAGAAAAGGTAGATGCAGTCATTGGATATGCATCAGATATTGCGAGTGAGACTCAAGCATTTGTTGCTTATGAATTAGGTCTCACAGGACCTCTTATTGAAGCGAATAAAGTACTCATTAATAAATGGGAGTTTAGAAGTTTTTTAAAGGCAAAAGGACTTCAAAGTATATTTTTTCAAAAATTTGAATATACTCAATTAGAAGGGCTTCAGTTAATTTTGGAAAGTCAATTCAATAAGGAGGAGAAATTTATTATTAAACCTACTGATTCGGCAGGATCAAAAGGGGCATATGTATTTAAATTAAAGGATTTTGCCTTAGAAAAGGCAAAACAATCTTTTTCTTTTTCTCAATCAAAGACAATAATTGTGGAATCATTCATTGATAAAAAATCTCCTCAAATATGTGGTGATGGATTTATTTTAGATGGAGAAATTCAATTTATTGATTTTGGCGATGGACACTTCCACGATTTTGAAAAATCTCCTGTTCCGTTTGGAGAAACTTTTCCAGGAAGTTATAAAAAGGAGATATATGACCAATGTCGAAACAAACTCCAAGCAATACTATCAACATTAACCTATGAAGGACCATTTAATTTTGATATTTTCTTAACTAAAAATGGAGATATTTTCATTAATGAAATTGGACCAAGAAGTGGTGGTAATTATATTCCAGATGTTTTGGGAATAAAGAATGGATTTGACTTTGTGGGTCAAATAGTGGAGTTTTATTTGGGAAATTCACCTGTATTTGCAAGTATAAATAATCAAAATAATATAGCTTCTTACATGATTCATTCAGCATCAGATGGATTGTTAAATAAAGTGGATGTTGTTGAACCCGAAGGGATGCATGTGCTAAGTAAAAAAGTGTTTATAAAAGAGAACGACTCTATTTTTAAGTTTATTTCAGGAAATCACACGATTGGCAATTTATTACTTCAGTTTGACTCAAAATCAACCATGCTAAACTGTTTTAAGAGTTTAAACGAGCATGTTACTATCACGTATAAATAATGATATTAATTAGCGGTATGTTATTGTAAGCTAATGGATTGGTAATTGTAGGCAATTTATTTAAGTCCTTTTAACATTTTGGATCGCCTTCAATTTAAATCGTTTTTTATCTTTCGGTTGTGTTTAAATTATCCACTAATTTCGTATCAAGTCTTATCAATATCTTGCTGTATGTACTAGTCAGTGTGGGACTTTTTTTAATGCTTCGACTAATTATTCCCTACTTTGAATTTGATTCAGCAGAGGGGTTTTTAGTATTTAAACAGGATTATGTCCATATTCCAATTTGGCATTATTCATTTTATATCCATGTTTTTTCTAGTACGATTTGTTTAATTGCAGGTCTAACTCAGTTCTCAAAAACGGTTCTTAAAAATTCTCCAAAATCACATAAGATTCTTGGTAGGATATACGCCTATAATATTTTGGTGATTAATTTTCCAGTGGGAATGATAATGGCTTTTTATGCCAACGGATTGTGGCCTACAAAAACGGCGTTTATCTTATTAGATTTGCTATGGTTTTGGTTTACTCTCAAAGCTGTTTTGGATATCAAAAAAGGGAATGTTTTATCGCATAAGAAAAATATGATCAGGAGCTTTGCCTTGACTTTTTCAGCAGTTACACTCAGGAGTTGGAATGTGCTTTTATCCAATACGACATCGATAGATCCATTAACGCTTTATATGATAAATGGCTGGCTTGGTTGGTTGCCAAATTTAATTGTTGTTGAGGTGTATAATTTTCGAATGAGTAAAAGACTTTTCCGATCTTCAATAACCCATTAAATTGGTGCCCCTCCACGGTAAAAGTTCATTTGAGATAAAATGATAATGCCAATAATTGCTCCTATAAGAAAGGTGAAAAAGACAAATACCAGTGAGCTGATAAGCCACTTATATTTTGAAGATAATTTTTTGAGCCTCCAATAAATAATTCTCGCAGGAATAAAACCTAAAATAACAGGGAGTAGAAAAAATAAAATTTCAAGTATTTTCATGATTAAACTCATTTAATTTATCAAACGATTTGGAGGATAATGTATTATCTCTCAATTGTTAAAATAAGTTTAATAAACTTGATTAGGGGAGATCATTTTTTAATTGATGCAGATGGTTGATTATATGCAATAAATTAGGAGAAAATTGACTCTTAATTTATGACCTTATTTATTGAAATGGACTGATTTTTACAAATCCAAATTTTCCATTATCAAGGGCAATTATTGCCCCGCCATCAGGAGTTAAATCTATAGCTTCTCCTGCCCAATCTGTTCCTTTTCCACCACCATAGGTTTTTTGCCAATCAAGGTTTCCGTTTTGATCTAATTTAATAAGGTAAATGTGCCAGGTATTCGAATTGTCACCGCTATTTCCACACCGTCTTTTATATCGGTTGTATTCATCACCAGTGCCAGCAATAACGATACATCCGCCATCATTAGTTGATTTTATGTCCCAAGCCTCATCATGAATGAACTTTGGATTAAAACCTCTTGGATTACCACATTTAATTTCCCAAAGTTGATTTCCCGATGTGTCTATCTTTGTCGTATATGTATCCCAGTTTTGGGTTCCTGATTTGGTATGCCCGGTGAGAAATATTGAACCATCATCGCTTACATCCATCCCAAAACAATGGTCTTCTAAGGCTCCTCCATAACGCTTGCTCCATATAATATTTCCCTCAAGATTGGTTTTTAATAGGCCATAATCCGATGCGTTTTTGGTTAAACCAGAAATAAACAGGTTATTTTCAATTTTTCGTATTCTGTAGGCATGTGCTATATGATTATTTAAATTCAAACCCTTAATTTTAGAACCGTTTGAATCTAAAACCGTGAGGTATCCTTCTCCCTCAGTAAAAAAAGTATTGTTCGGGTCATTAGCATTAACATAGCCAACAGCTATTATTCCGCCAGAGGTACATATTATATTTTCAAAGGCATCATTGCCACCATTGTCAATTGTTTGATTGAAGATAACTGCCCCGCTATTTTTGTTGAGTTTAATAATCGCGCTGTTTTCATTAATAGCACCACAAATAATATATGCATTTTTAGTTTCAATTACTGAATTCCCTAAATTATGACCACCATCGGAAAACTCTTTTTTCCAAAGTAATTTACCCGTTTCATCTGTTTTTACAACCATTATTTTAGCAGAATTCGGAAGCGTTCCAGTTTCTCCAATTTGAATAAATCCACCATCAGAACAAGTGAGGATGTAATGGCCATGAGCCTCTGACTGTGAACCAGCTATTTCTGAGGTCCACTCTTTATTGGGTGCGTTTGGATAGTCTTTAAGATTACAATCATTGTTTACTTTTTTACATCCTGTAATCAATAGAATTAAAGAGAGAGCATATATGAGCACGTTCAAGTTCACTAGCGATAAAAAGAGTTTTGAAAAAAACATTCTTTAAAAAATAAAAAGCACTGATAAAATCAGTGCTTTTTGAGGCGGTGAAGGAGGGATTCGAACCCCCGGTAGGTTTCCCTACGCCAGTTTTCAAGACTGGTACATTCGGCCACTCTGTCACTTCACCGCGGCGAAGATACGTCTTTTTTGATTTTTACAGCAAGTATTTTTAAAATTAATTTGAGGTTAATTTAATATACTTCTGCGCAAGAAACTCAAGATAAGGGTGATGAATATATAATTGATTATTGCTCGCTCAATATATCCATGATTGTCCCGCTTCCAATAGTTCTTTGTCCCTCAAGTAAAATGAAACTGGCACCTTTATGGAGATGAATTCCTGGATTTCCTTTTATTTGTAGCTGCAGTTTTATTTGATCGCCTGGAAAAAGCGTGTCAGAATCTGATAAATTAAAAATTGTAAAATATTCACATGGGGAACTATCAAATACTAGTTTTGGACTAAAACCTTGTCCAAATGGTACGCTTCTGCCTCCATTTTTAGTGCTTAAAAAGGCGATTTGAGCAAATATTTCAGAAGAGGTGGACATTATTGCTCCCTAACTTTATCCAATAAATTACTGAGTGTAAGAGCTTCCTCATCTGATAAATTATATCCTGCATAGATTTTTTGAGTTTCTTGTTCCACCAAGTCAATAATTTTAGAGCCAGACTCTGTAATAGAAATTTCCATTTTTCGCCTGTTACTTTCACATAAAGAACGCTCTACATAGCCGAGCTTCACAAGTTTATCTACCAGTCGGGTTAAATCTCTGCCTTTGTCCAGCATAACGTCTTTTATATAACCGGGTGAAACAGGTTTAGGATGACTACCTCGAACAATTCGAAGAATATTGTAGTGCTGACTTAGAATACCATGCTTATTGTATATTGGGGCTCCTACATCGCGTAACCAATTGGCTGTATAAAAAATGTTTACTGTAGCCATGATGCGGTTACTGCTAAAGTTAGATTTTATTTCCTCTTTTATTCCCATTTCTCAACTTTTGTGAAAACAAATATAAAGAATATGGTACTCAATTCAATAGGCTAGAGTAGCTTGCTCATTAAAATTTTATATAAACTGAGCATTGCATCAAAATCTTTTATCGCTATTTTTTCAAAAGGGGAGTGAACATTGTTCTCAGGAGCTCCAATAAAGCACCATTGAAAAGGATAAGGACTAAGGTGTAACGCGTTCGCATCACTTCCCCCTGCGCTTTCAACTTCAAGTTGAAAGGGAATGTTCGAATCTTCAGCGATTTTAATGATTTGGTCAATAAATTTTCTTCTTGGAATTCCTGAGTCTCGCATAGATATGGCAACCCCATTGCCATGTTGAATCCCTGTAGTAACCCATGTTATATCAGAAATCAACGCATTCATTACACCATAATTTTCATAGATGTATTTCCCTAAAAACTGAGCGTTTCCTCCGCCGTGTTCCTCGTAGCAACTGAAGCAGATTATCCCATTTTGTAAAGATTCAGCTAATAAAAGCGCATTAAAAACACCAAGTCGATTATCAAGATAACATGACTCTATATAGCCATTTTCTTCCTTAAAAATGCATTTAAAACACAGCGTTGTTCCACGATCAATTTCCCTATGATAGATATAAGAAATCGTATTGTCTTCATCTACAAAAAGCTCACATTCAATAAATCCTTTCGAATCTTCTCCAATTAATTTCCAACCAGATTCCACCTGAGGACTGCCAATTTTTATAAGTTGAGAACCATAACCAACAGTAAATCCAATAGAGTCCATGTGGGCAAAAACGGCGGTTTTTGGTTTGCCAAATACCAATACAATAGAATCTTGAAACGTTTTTCCTTTTAAAACTGTTGGTTCAACGGACCAACTTTGTTTATTTTGCTCAATGTAATTTAATATAAATTCTGTCATTAAAAACTCACTTCCAGAGGGAGCATGAATAGAGCACATTTTTTGTAAAAGAGAGAAATTCATAACACAAAAATGAATAATTGTAATCAGTTAAGCTAATGATTTTAGAATTGTGCTGTATTCTTTGTTGTAAATAGGTTTTTGAGTTGATCTGTAATAACTTGAAGTGAGCACAAGTTTGATGATTTAGTTCCTTTTAAAATAGAATTGAATAGTATATTTATAGGTATGTTAAAGCGATTGATTTTTGCAGTGATTATCTCATTGGTTTCTTGTTCTGTTGATGAGCTTCCTTCCTGTAATGGAATTGGCATTGAAGGAGAGATATGTAAGGAATACCAATATGTTAATGGGGACTTCAATGGAAGTAATCAATATTTTTATGATTTAGATACGCAGTTAAAAACAAAAACCATCACAAAAGGTAAGAATGGAAATGAAGAGGGGAGTACTTTATATGCGTACGATTCATTAAAAAGAATTTCGCAAATTACACTGGAGGATATTAATGGCAGGGAACTCAGTGTAAAAACGCTGAAATATAGTGATTCAGGGTTTTTGATCCTTGAAAAAATAGAAGGGCAATTGAATACAACATTTGAGCGACATTTTGAGAATAATGCGCTTGTTGCAGAAACTTACATGCAAGATGGTGGTGTTTTGTGGGTTGATTCATTGGAATATTTTTCAGGTACTGAAAGTTTGTATCGAAAAATTCGCTATTCGAATAACTCCATTACTCAAATTATATACTTTGAAGATTATTCAAATAATGTAAAAGAAGAGAAAATAACAGATGCCAACGGTATGATACAATCAAGAAAGGTCTTAAAGTTTGATGAAAATGATAATATTTTGGAGGAATTAATTTATTCTGAAAGTGACCTGCTTGTAAAGCAATCGATTTATTCATACGAAAGTGGCTTATTGGAACGTGTAGTGAAATTTAATGGGGCAGGGGTAGAGTTTGAACGTTTTGAATATCAAAGATTTTAAGATGGAAATAAAAGTTTTAGGAACTGGGAATGCGTTTAATCAGCAAAGTAGAATGAACTCTTCTTTTTTCATTCATTCTGGAGATCAGAATATCTTAATCGATTGTGGATTCACCGTGCCTTTAGCTCTTCACAATGAAAATATTGATCCATCATCAATTGATATGATCTTTATTACTCATTACCATGGAGACCACTATGCTGGATTATCCTCCTTATTATTAAGTTTAAAATATATTTACAAGCAACAGAAGCCATTAAAAATTTGTGGGCCTGGTGACGTGAAGTCAAAGATAAGGGAGTTGCTTAGCGTGTTGTATAATGGGAATGAATCTTTACTTGATGAATTAGCTATTGATTTTTTTTCAGTTCCTTCTGAGGGAGGACTGTTAACTATAGGTGAAATAGAAGTAGAGGTCTATAAAATGATCCATTCATTAAAGGCTTTACCTGTTGGGTATGTGCTAAATTTAAATGAATTTAAGATTGGATTTTCAGGGGATACTTGTTGGCATAGCGGAGTAGAACAATTTCTATCCGATTGTGATAAAGCAATTATTGAATGTAGTTTTTCAGAAAAAATAGGTGAAGGGCATATAAGCGTGGATGAATTAGAAGCAAGTGCCAAAATACAACAAAAGAAAAAAGATATTTACCTTACTCATTTGTACTCAGAGTCATCGAAAAAAGCAAAAGACTTTGGTTACAATGTTCTTGAAGATGGAGATCGCTTAAATTTCAAATCTTAGCTCTTGTTTTTTAGGTTTAGATTTACTTTTCCAAAAAACCTCAGATTTAGTACTCATTGGATGTAATAGGTTGTAATAGTCATTGATATTCATTCGTTTCGGTATTATTTTTTCCGATTGATCATATTGTATCTCAACGAATATAATGTCTTGATTATCATTATTGATGTTTCTTTTTTTCGAAAAAGTCAATAGAATTATTGAAAAAGTTAAGAGTGTAAATGATCGCTTCATGTTGGTTTTATAATACAGAAAAACCAAAATGTAACAGATTTAATTGTCTAAATCTCTAAAAATATCCTGTGAAACCTCCCAGAATTCATGTAAAGCAATTAGATTCTTTTCAATAAAGCAATATATTTCTCCCCAATCTGATTCACTATTTATAGATGGGCCTGTTAATTCAGTGTAAATCCTAGCAATATAATAACCTGAGTCTAAGCGGTATTTTTTTATCCAAACCATTTCATCCATTGATTGATTTAGAATTGACTTGAATTCCTCAAATTGCTCATAAAAAATCTCTCTGATACTTTGATCTTTGTGCACGATATCAATACAAACTCTCGAGATTTTTTTTTGGCACTCAATTTTAAATTTTATATCATTCACTCCAGTTCTATAATTTACCCAACGAATTTTTTCTCCATATTCGGGGATATATTTTTTCATATAAATACCAAAATTGGTGAAAAATCGCATTTTTCTATTTCTAGACTCTTCTTTACTCCACATATCAGATAATGAGCTGTAAAAATAACATTTAATAAAATGTTAACGATCGATACAAAGTATTAAAGGCACATTAACAAAGAAATGCTTATTTTAGCGGCAAAATTTAAACAAAGACTAATATGAGTGAAACTGCTGTTAAAATTGGACCAGGTGTAGTAACCGGTGATGGTGTTCAAGAAATATTTAGAATGGCTAAAGAGCATCAATTTGCTTTGCCAGGGGTGAATGTTGTATCATCCAATAGTATTAATGGAGTGCTAGAAACTGCAGCAGCAGTGGATTCTCCTGTAATTGTTCAATTTTCAAATGGAGGAGGACAGTTTGTTGCAGGAAAAGGACTTGGGAATGAAGGTCAAAAAGGAGCCATAGCTGGTTCGATTGCTGGTGCTCAGCATGTTTGGAATATGGCAGATAAATACGGTGCTACAGCATTATTACATACTGACCATTGTGCGAAAAAATTATTGCCTTGGATCGATGGATTATTGGATGCCGGTGAGGAATTTTATAAGGCGAATGGTGTGCCATTATTTTCTTCTCACATGATTGATTTGTCCGAAGAGTCACTAGAGGAGAATATGGATATCTGTAAACGATATTTAGAGAGAATGAGTAAAATGGGGATGACGTTAGAAATTGAATTAGGAATTACTGGTGGAGAGGAAGATGGTGTAGATAATTCTGATGTTGATGAGTCAAAATTATATACTCAGCCTGAAGAAGTTGCATATGCTTGGGATGAATTAAGTAAAGTTTCTGATAAATTTACAGTTGCTGCTGCTTTTGGAAATGTTCATGGTGTTTATAAGCCTGGAAACGTAAAATTGACGCCTAAAATTTTAGATAACTCTCAAAAGTTCTTAGAAAAAAGAGATGGTTTGGCAGATAAACCTGTTTCTTTTGTTTTTCATGGAGGTTCAGGTTCTTCAGTAGAGGAAATCAGAGAGGCTATTTCATATGGTTCTGTAAAAATGAATATTGACACCGATTTGCAATGGGCTTTTTGGGAAGGTGTAAAAGATTACTATGTTGCCAATGAAGCATACTTACAGGGTCAAATTGGTAGCCCTGATGGCGTAGACTCTCCAAATAAAAAATATTATGATCCTAGAGTATGGTTGAGAAAAGCAGAAGTGTCGTTTGTAGAGCGATTAAAACTAGCTTTTGATGACTTAAATAATATAGGAACAATGAAGTACTTCAGATAAGAAGTAGTGAATTAAAAAATGAAAAAATCCTTGCTAAATCTAGCAAGGATTTTTTTGTTTTAGATTGGAGTTTTTGTGTTTTGTCAATGAAAAAACGATTAAATATTTGGTGTTGTTCTTGTGAAATGGACATCAATATAATAAAGCCTCCTATAGGTTAATACTCTAAGTAATGATAATTCAGTACTTTTTTGTGAATAAAGAAGCTGGTATATGACCAAATATGATGTAAATCAGTTGAAATAATAAATTCAGTTGGACACAAGAATTAAATTATCTTTTTAATAATTCTTAAGTTGTGAGAGTAACTATTGCTTTCAGCATTATAAATCCCTTGATGATCCAGAGTATCTATTCTAACTTTTCCAGAAGCATGAATAATTTTATTGTTCCCTAATAAAATTCCAACATGTGTAATTTTTCCTTCATCATTATCAAAAAATGCTAAATCGCCTTCCTCAGCCTCCTCAATGAAAGAATACCCTTCCCCAAGTTTGGCTTGTTGATGAGCGTCTCTCGGAATCACTATGTTGTTAATTTTATAAACAATTTGGGTAAATCCACTACAATCTATTCCAAAAGGTGATTTGCCACCCCAGAGGTATGGAGCATTTAAATACATAAATGCATCCTCTACAATTTTACTTTTTATTTTAGGGTCTGAAGGGTTTGAAAAACTGCCTTCAAAAGGAATGATTTCAGTTCCAATTTTAAATGTCCCTTCATTAAAAAAGGGAAGTGTGCTTCCTTGAATGATGGGTAATAGGTTATTTTTGTATTTGATAACATGAACTAAATCAGTTGAGCAATGATAAGGTAATCGAGTTAAGCTATCAAAATCACCTTGACTTAGTTTTTTATATTGTTTTTTACAAATCCAACATTCATAACCATCAAAGTGATTTTTCACTTTGACGAACTTCTCTTTTGCTTCAATGATTGTGAATATTTCGCCAAAAAGTAACTGAGTGATCATTTCACTTTTGTCGGAAGCTTCTGCTCTTCCTGGCACAACACTAAGTTCTATTATTCCGTATTTCAAAGCATTAAAGTTTATTTTAACGTGAACTAAAAGAGAATGTTCTTTTCAATTATTTTGCATTCCGTTGATCATCGCAGTCCCATCCTTTATTTGCGGGCCACCTTTGGCATTCACATTTAAAAATATCATCAGAGATAGTTGAATCGTATGTAGCATTATTTACGGTAACAGAGAATACTTTTGCACTCGTTTTGTGGAAAAGTTCAATTTTTTGAATTTCATGTGTTGAATTATTCACAAATAATGTAACTCTTCTGTAGGGTTGAGAATTGTCAGCATCAGGATATAAATCGATAAGGTCAAGAGTCACGTTATTTTCCGTTTGTTGTCCCATGTAGCGGTATTTATATCCTCTTTCATAAATTGTAAACATTTCCTGAGGCGAAAATTCATCGGGATCATTAAAATTGGCATCGGTTATTGATACCTCTTGGTCTTCTGTAATTACTTCACAAATACTGATACCATCACTTATTTTGATCGTGCCAAATATTTCATACCAATACTTGTTTTCTTTGATCTTAAGTTTTCCTGTCTGTGTTTCCTCCATTTCTCCATTTTTAACAGTAAATGTGAAATCGAGTGTGATGTTCTTTCTTGATTTTGTTGTTTCTGTAACCTTATTCAATATTTCTGTGGCCTTGGGGTCTTTTTGAGGAATAGGTAATGAATTTGAAATAGTAGTAGATATCGTGTTATGATCCACTGGATTAACGTCAACTGTCAATGGAATTTCATTACTGGTTAACGAAGCTGCAAATAATGCTGCAAATAAGCTTTTCATACTTGGTTTACTTTAAGTTTAAATTAATTAATGTTTTTTATTTCTAGGTCTATCAATTTCTGTTCCAAACTCATTTCATCTGGAACTAAAACTTGTCTTGCCTTACTTCCTTCAAAAGGTCCAATAATTCCTGCGGCTTCCAATTGATCAACAATTCTACCTGCTCTGTTATAGCCTAGTTTTAATTTTCTTTGAAGAAGCGAGGCTGATCCTTGTTGATGCAAAACAATGATTCTTGCTGCTTCTTCAAACTTATCGTCTCGGTCATCCATGTCAATGTCTGTAGTTCCACTACCTTCACCATTTGGATCTATGTATTCAGGCAGTAGATGGGCATCTGGATAACCTCTCTGCTCTCCAATAAATTCGCAGATTTCTTCTACCTCTGGGGTGTCAACAAAAGCACATTGGATACGAATAAGTTCATTACCTGTACTTAGGAGCATATCTCCTCTTCCTATAAGTTGATCAGCTCCACCTGCATCCAATATTGTTCTGGAGTCAATTTTTGAAGTGACTCTAAATGCAATACGAGCCGGGAAATTTGCTTTAATTGTACCTGTAATTATGTTAACAGAAGGTCTTTGTGTAGCAATAATTAAGTGAATGCCTATCGCTCTTGCGAGCTGAGCAAGTCGGGCAATTGGTGTTTCAATTTCCTTCCCTGCGGTCATAATTAAATCTGCAAATTCATCAATTACCAAAACTATGTATGGAAGAAATCGATGACCTTTTTCTGGATTTAATTTACGTTGTTTAAACTTTGCATTGTATTCAATAATATTCCTACAATGTGCATTTTTTAACAACTCGTATCGATCATCCATTTCAATACAAAGAGAATTTACCGTATTTACTACTTTTTGAGTATCAGTAATGATTGCATCTTCTTCATCAGGTAGTTTAGCAAGAAAATGTCTATACACCTTATTAAATAAAGTGAGTTCAACTTTCTTTGGATCTACTAGAACCAACTTTAATTCCGAAGGATGTTTTCTGTAAAGTAAACTAACAAGAATAGCATTTAAACCTACCGATTTTCCTTGTCCTGTTGCCCCTGCCATTAACAAATGAGGCATTTTGGCTAAATCAATTGTAAATGTCTCATTAGTAATTGTTTTACCTAATGCAAGAGGTAATTCCATTTTTGCTTCCTGAAAAGCTTTTGATGAAATTGCAGTATGCATGGATACAATATCAGGACTTGGATTTGGAACTTCTATACCAATTGTGCCTTTACCTGGAATAGGGGCAATGATTCGAATTCCTAAGGCAGAGAGGGAAAGCGCTATATCGTCTTCTAGGTTTTTTATTTTCGATATTCGAACACCAGGTGCAGGTACGATTTCATACAAAGTTATGGTCGGTCCAATTGTTGCCTTAATGGAATCAATTTCTATTTTATAATTGCGTAGGGTATTTACAATATTATCCTTGTTTTCTTCAAGGATGACCGGATCTACAGTTTGCTTTTGACCAGCATCGTATTGATTCAGTAAATCAATTTTTGGGAATTGATAATCACCTAAATCTAGCTTTGGATCATATTCTCCAAATTCCCTCACTTTTTCATTGATTTCATCCTCGGAAAGCGATTCCTCTTTTTCAACAGCTTTTTCTACTTCAAAAGACAAATCAGATATAACAAGAGGAGTCTCTTCATCGCTCTTTGTTGATGTTTCCAGTGTTATATCCTCTTGGGTTTTAGATGAATTTATTGGCTGATTAGGTTCAATACTCAAAGAAATACTAGCATTCTCCTGAGGTTGCTCCTCTACAATTTGAGAATTGTTTAAACTTCCTTCATCAAAGTGCTCTGATTCCGTGTCGCTTTTAGTCGTTGGTGTTTGCTGTATTGGATTTTCTTCAGGTAAAATGGTAGTGAAGGTGTTATTAGCCGTTATTATATTTTCTTTGCCTTCTTCTTTTTTTGAATCTAAATCACTTTCTCTTTTTGTAGATAAGTTAAACACATTCTCTAATTTATAATTGAATGAGAAACGAATAATTAGAAAGCAAAAAAATAGTAATATGAATGCGGTTCCCCATGTTCCTGAAATGTGCCCGAGCCATATATTTATTTGACTACCAACTGCCCCGCCATAATTAAATGTGCTTTTTTGGAAAATTAACCCTAGTAAAGTGGCTCCCCATAACATAATAGGAACGGTTTGCTGAACCGTTTTCTTTAATGGTAAAATTTCTTTTTTAAACGTGAGCTTCAATCCTGAAATAAAAAGTAGAAAAGGTATGCCAAACGCAAAAACACCAAAACTTCCGTTTATGAAAAAGTTGGAAAGTTTTGCACCTATGGTTCCCATAGTGTTTTTAGGTTCATCATCATAATTATAGTTGTGATTGAATACTTCAAAACCTGTTGTGCTCCAAGTATGCACTTTATCCTGATCAAATTGCCAAGTAAAAAAATAGGAGACAAAACTTAAAAACAAAAAAAAGGCAGAAAGAAGAAAGGAAAGACCTATAATATATCGATTTCTTTCATTGGTGATGAATGTGCGTAAAGGAAGCGTTATTGATGCAAATGAAATAATTTTTTTGTCGGTCTTGTTTGATAACCTATTAGTCCCATTTTTTTTTTCTCTTGAGGGATTTTTAAATGTATTTTTTTGTTGTTTTTTACGATTTCCAAACATGTCAATTCCACATCAGCGACCTAGCAATAAAAATAGTCTTAACCACCGTGCTAGATATACAGTAACTCCAAAAGTTATACACTATTGTTTTTTGAAATAAAAAAGCCCCGTATACACGAGGCTTTTTTACTAAACAAGAAATTCTTCAAAAGAAATCCAGCCTTTCCGCTGATACGTCATCTGAGGTAGTTCAGGGAATTTATCTGGTTTTAATGCGCTTTCTATGAATTTAATCAACTCATCTTTAGAAGTTAGATTCTCACGCGCTACAATTGCTTTCGCTTCATTATAACTCATGAAGGATCTTCTTTCTTTTCGATGTTTATCACTCCAAAGGAAATCTTTAAATCCTTTCCAACCTTTTTTCTCGTATTTACGAACAACATTTGAGGGGATGTCATTAGGTTTGGGAGGGAGATGTTCGTATTCGCCTTTACAATAGGCAACCCATTCCACTGAGCTCGTTAAGCCAAGTTGGCGAACAAATTTTCTAGCTTCAGTAAATTTTCTATACTCAAAGTGAGCGTATGGAAAAGCTTCTGACCCTATCCAGTCTCCAATTCCTATCCAGCCTTTATCCTTATACACACCTGAAGGATTAGCAGGTATATCTTCTGGTTTTTCAGGTAGATGATTGAAGTTTCCAGAAATATAGTTATGCCAATCACTGTAATTTTTAAGTCCTAATTGATGAACAAATTTTTTTGCTTCCTCATAAGGTCTAAACTTGCTATACTTTTGACGATGAATATTCGATTGGAGGAAGTCTTTGTATCCACACCATCCGTCATCTGCATATTTTCTGGCCACATTGGTGGGTATGTCTTCGGGTTTCTCTGGAAGATGAGGAAACTCTCCTTTGCAATAAGCAATCCATTTTTCAGAGGAAGTAAGACCTAATTCTCGCACAAATTCTCTCGCACTTTCAAAAGGGCGATATTTTCTTTTAAATGGGGCTATTGTATATGTTCCAAACCAATCTCCATATCCGTTCCAACCGTGGCCTTTGTAAACTAACTCAGGCGAATTTGGAATATCTTGAGGTTTTGGTTTTTGTCCTGGAAGTTCATTCTTAACATACTTTAACCACTCCTTGAGGTTTTTAATACCAAGACTATGTACAAAAGCTCTTGCTTCATTGAATTCTCTAGCATTGTTTAACCTTCTCACTCTTCGGTGTTCTTTTGCATTTAAGAAATCATTCATACCGTTCCACCCGATATCCCTATATTTTCTAGCAACGTTAGTGGGGATGTCATCCGGTTTTGGGGGTAAATGACTAATTTCTCCCTTGCAATATTTTAACCAATATTCCGATGATGTTAAACCTAAACCTCTTGCAAATTCTCGAGCTTCTTTAAAATCTCTGTAGTTGTTATTCAACTTTAGGTTTTCAGTACCGAGCCAGTCATTGTATCCCGACCATCCACTATTTTTATAGTAAATGTGTGGGGAGGACGGAATTTCAGGTGGCTTTAATCCAAATTCATTGGGATTCCAATTACACCATTTTTTCCATTCTGAGGTGCTTTTAAATTTTTTATTTCTTACAATTTTTTTTGCTTCTTCGAATGAAAGAAAAGGAACTTTTTCGTGGTTTCCTAGCCAATGTTTCCATCCATTCCAGGCTTTATAGACTTCATCAGGATTAACCGGGATGTCATCAGGTTTTAAATTGTCAATGGATGAGTAAACAACCCATTCATAGCGATTTCTAAGGCCTAGTTTCAAAGCAAATTCTCTAGCTTTATTGAAGCTACGGAATTTTCTATTCATATTTAATTATATTAAGGATGTATAAAATTATAAATTTTTTGGATAAAAAATTAAGTTTACTTGTGTTGGCTTAATAGATCTTGTCTAATTGTAGATTTGGAAATTATTTAAACATATATACTATATGTCGTGGTAAGGCGTATTCAATGAATTGATTTATTTTAGCATAAAATAATCGTTATGGCATTGGAAAAAGTTTTGGCAGAAAAAGTAGCTGACTTAGTGAATTTAAAGTATGGGGCAAATCTGTCTTCTAAGGAAATTCAAATACAAAAAACATTAGCCAGTTTTGAAGGAGATCTTACTGTTGTTATATTCCCTCTATTAAAATTTTCCAAAATGAACCCCATTCAAACGGGACAAGATATAGGTGATGAACTTGTTAAATCACTGGAAGATGTTGAATCGTTTAATGTTGTAAAAGGCTTTCTGAATGTTGTTCTTTCTAATGATAATTGGGGGTCAACTTTGAATGCAATAGCTTCTAATGTTAGTTTTGGTTTACTAAAGAAGTCACGTGTGCAAAACGTAATGGTTGAATATTCATCCCCAAATACAAATAAACCCCTTCATTTAGGACACATAAGAAACAATTTTCTTGGATATTCTGTCGCTGAGATATTAAAAGCAAGTGGTCATAATATTATAAAAACACAAATTATAAACGATAGAGGAATTCATATTTGTAAAAGTATGCTTAGTTGGCAAAAGTTCGCTAATGGAGGCACGCCTGAATCTGAAGGCTTAAAGGGTGATCACCTTGTTGGGAAATATTATGTGGAGTTCGATAAGCATTATAAAGTTGAAATGGCTGAATTAATGGACAAAGGGATGTCCAAAGAGGAAGCCATGCAAGAGGCTCCAATATTTAAAGAAGCCAAAGCCATGTTGAAAAAATGGGAACAGGGTGATAAGGAGGTAGTTCAACTCTGGGAAATGATGAATGGATGGGTGTATCAAGGTTTTGAATCCACATACAAAGCCATGGGTGTTGATTTTGATAAATTATACTATGAATCTAACACGTATTTGTTAGGCAAAAAAGTTGTTGAAGAAGGGCTTGATAAAGGAGTTTTCTACAAAAGAGAGGATGGTTCTGTATGGTGTGATTTAAGTGAAGAAGGGCTTGATGAAAAACTTGTTTTAAGACAAGACGGTACAGCAGTTTACATGACTCAAGATATTGGAACAGCTATTGAACGGTACAAGGATTTCAATATTAATGGTATAATTTATACCGTAGGAAATGAACAAGAATATCATTTTAAAGTATTGTTTTTGATTCTTAAAAAATTAGGGTATAGTTTTTATGAAGGATTATACCACCTTTCCTACGGAATGGTAGAATTACCAAGCGGTAAAATGAAAACTCGTGAAGGAACAGTTGTGGATGCTGATGATCTAATGAAAGAAATGATTTACACTGCTTCTGAAGCAACAAAAGAAAAAGGCAAGTTGGATGGATACTCCAAGCAGGAGATAGAAAAGATTAATGAGACGGTAGGAATGGCTGCCTTAAAGTACTACCTATTAAAAGTTGATCCAAAGAAGGGTATATTATTCAATCCAGAGGAGTCTATCGATTTTAATGGAAATACTGGACCGTTTATTTTATTTAATTGTGTTCGAACAAAGTCATTACTAAAAAAGCATGGAGATAATGACTATGATGGGATTGTAACATCTAATGTTTCTGAGAAAGAAAAATCAATTATCGGAAAATTAAACGATTACGAAAATATTATTGAAAATGCTGCTTTAAATTATAGTCCAGCAATCATTGCTAATTATTGTTACGATTTAGCAAAAGATTACTCACAGTTTTATGCCTCTCATAATATTTTAAACGAGGAGGATGAACAAATTAAATTGTTCCGTTTGAATCTTACTTCGCAAGTTGGTCGAGTCTTAGAAAAAGCATTAATTTTACTAGGGATAGAGGTTCCAGAAAGGATGTGAATAGGCTTGGTTGTTAACAGTATTTTGTGAATAAAGTTGTGGTATTTCAATTTTAATATCATATTTGCACCAATCCAAGTTGAACCTTTTATTTGGTAATTTACCAATTAAAAGGAGGGGTTTAAACTCAACTTGTTATAAAACTTGACAATATAGGGGGTATGCAAAAATTCAAAAGAACAGCTCATTTTGCAGTTGTCTTTAATCCTTTTTTAAACTCTAGTTGTGCGAATTTCGTTAAAAAATCGCTATTAATTAGTGCGTTATTATTTGGATTTGTATCCAAAGCACAACCACCTGCATGTACCTCTACACTAAATTCAGGGTCAGGAACTAGAGTTGTCAATTCAGGCGAGGTTGTTTGTGTGCCTTCCGGCAGTGGATACACAGGAAGTTTTCTTATCAATTCTGGAGGTCAAGTAGTTATATGCAAAGGGACCTTTACAGGTTCAGTAACCAATCAACCTGGAGGTATAATTTGGGATTCGCCGTCTGTTAATTATGTTGGGGTCTTAGCGAATTTTGGAACCAGAAATACAAATGCTTCAAATTGCGCTCCAGCTTGTTCACCTTTAAATTCAGGATCAATTGGAACAGCACATACGATTTGTTATGATGGAGATCCTAATAATTTAACAAATGTTGCAAGTCCATCAGGAGGTGATGGATCATTTTTATATCAATGGCAAATTTCTTCTTCAGGAACAGGGGGATGGTCAAATATAGCTGGAGCAACATCGGACGAATATAATCCTTCAGGAGGTTTAACAGCAGATAGATGGTATAGGAGAAGAGTTAAATCATGTGGTCTAACAGAATTTTCAGGTAGTATAAAAGTCACAGTAAATCCAAGTGTAGATGCAGGAAGTATTGGTAATGCCCAAACAATCTGTTACAATGGCGATCCCGCAACGTTAACAAGTACAGCTGCTGCAAGTGATGGAGATGGATCATACGTATATGAGTGGTTCTACTCTACAACAGGAGGAGCGCCCTGGGTATCGATTGGGAGCTCAAATAGTGAAACATACGATCCAGGTACTTTAACAGCAGACAGATGGT
>MDTD01015003.1_pt1 | contig 25547 bp, 22 predicted proteins | sample 811221 | NCBI WGS metagenome assembly MDTD01 (sample SAMN05326646, study PRJNA326480) | marine metagenome | isolation source: seawater | place: Pacific Ocean: South West | collected 2011 | reverse complement strand
CGATTTCTTAGTTCGGTCAGGTGATCAAGAAGACTCATAGAGCCATCATCTTGATGTGTTGTTTCTTCCATTAACTTTTATCCTGAGCATTTTTTTCAGCCTCAGCATTCATCGCCTTGCGCCCAGCAGTTCTAACCGCCTCAATATCATCACGAAGTGTGGAAAGATTGCTGTCCTGACCAACTGATGTGATTTCAGGCTTGACGGCTTCGTCAACCGCACGTGCCACATTATCTAAATTACCTGACTTAAGATCTGACACCATAGTTTTAACATCTTTCATATCACTGTCAGCAGCGACATCTTCAAGACTTCGGGTGAATTCTCTAGCCATTTGACGGGCCTGACCAGTAACCTTGGTGAATCCGCGCAACACTTTGGGCAGATCTTTAGGTCCGACAACCAAAACAAGAACGAAGGCGATCATCATAAATTCCTGCCAACCGAAATCAAACATTCCAGTCTCCTTGTCTTAAAAAGTCATTTCGCCGAAACCTGAAGAAAAGCAAAAAGAGAATAAGACTATAGCTCCCTAACAAAGTCAAAGGCACCTTCAGCCTATATTTTCTTCTTAGCAGCCTTTTTCTTCACAGCTTTTTTCTTCGCAGTCTTTTTTGGTGCAGCTTTCTTTTTAGCCACTTTTTTGGGCGCCACCTTCTTGGTTGGCGCTGCTTCTAATTCATCAGCCTCATCTCCAACTTGGTCTTCTGGACTTTTAATTCCTTCCTTAAAACTACGAAGACCTTTGCCAAAATCACCCATAATTCCTGAAATCTTGCCAGGGCGCGCAAACAAAATCAAAACCACAGCAAGGACAATGATCCAATGCCAAATGCTCGTAAAACCCATAATTAACCCCCTTTAGAAAAGGTCTTGGCCATTGGTGCAGACTTGCTACCGAAAGGCTTTGTTGAATTGAGGCCTGACTATAGCTAGGCTTATCGATGGCGGCAACAGCTAGCGTGAATCTGTTGCATTTTTTTCCAATTGTGAAAAGACAAATACCTGTGCGGGATCAACATCTAAATGAACAATCTCACCCTCTGTCATAAAGTTCAGGCCAGGAATACGGGCATGAAGGTGCAATTCCAGACTGTTGTTAGTCTCGGAAGTCATACTCAAATGCAGCAAAGTTGAGCCACCCAACAAACGACTTTCCATCACCATTGCTTTTAGACCTGTTTCCTGCAGGCTGATTTGCAACCCCTCATACCTGATCAGAACATCTGCGGACTGTCCGTCTTCTATCCCTGCGCAAGCAAAATTGCCAACCATGCTTTCTGCCTGACCATTTCGGCCTCTAGCAGGAATGCGGTTTAACTCGCCAAAAAATTCAGCGACAAAAGCACTTTCCGGCCGACAATATAAATCAATTGGGCTACCTTGTTGCATAATTTTCCCATCTCGCAACACAATGATTTTATCAGACATAAACATGGCTTCTTCAGCATCGTGTGTGACCATCAGAGCCGATGTTCCTGTCAGCCTGAGAATATGAAGCATTTTATCGCGTACACGTTCACGAAGACGGCTGTCCAGGCCGGAATATGGCTCATCAAGCAAAATCAAGCGCGGGGCAGGTGCAAGTGCCCTTGCAAGAGCAACACGTTGTTGCTGACCGCCAGATAGTTCGTGTGGAAACTTTGTTTCTATATCAGACAGATCCATTTCCTGCATAAGCTCTGCTAGATCATTTTCAGTTTTGCTATCTGTTTGTTTTATCCCAAATCTGATATTCTCACCAATGGTCATATGCGGGAATAAGGCATAAGACTGAAACACAAGCCCCATTTGCCGGTGCTCGGGCGCAACAAGAGTTTTTGGGCTTGACAGAATTTTTCCATTTTGTGCAACACGGCCACTAACTGGGATTTCAAAACCTGCAGCAAGGCGAAGCAGGGTTGTTTTGCCACAACCGGACGGGCCAAGTAGAGTAACAACTTGTCCGCTTTCGACTTGAAAAGAAATATCACTCACAGACTGTTGACGGTCATAATTATGACTTACGTTCTCAAACGTGATCACAATTCGTCTCCTTAAAGAGCACACATTTGCATTTGTTAATTTTAAGTTTATTCATGGTCTATTTTGCATTCTCCTGAAAATTGCTCTTCAAAATCTGTGTTCAGCAAATTAGCCTCATCCAAAGCAACCCCTTCCTCAACCTCAGCACCCTTCTCATTTCCAGACTCAGCAAGCGCTCCTAAAACCTGACCTTTACGCAGCAACCCTGCTGATTTCAACTCTTCCATCCCCGGCAAATCATCAATATTTTTTATACCAAAATGATCCAAAAATGTTGGACTTGTTCCCCAGGTTAACGGCCGGCCTGGTGTCCGCCTACGGCCAAGTGGCCTTATCCATTCCAATTCCAAAAGAATATCCAATGTACCTCGTGAAAGGCTAATACCTCTGATTTCTTCTATCTCAGAACGTGTTATGGGTTGATGATACGCAATGATTGCCAAAACTTCCAAGGCTGCACGAGATAGGGGTTTCTGGACAGGTTTATCCAACGAAAGATAGCGAGCAATATCAGCTTTCGTCCTAAAGGCAAGCTGGCCGCCGCTAACCTCAAAACTCAAACCTGAACGCTCATCATAACGTGACCGAATAAGCTCTAAAATTTCGGGCAACTGCGCCTCGTCCTGCAAAAATGGCAAAACAGATTTAATTGAAATAGCCTTTGCAGATGCGAATACCAGTGCCTCTACTACACGGGCAGCTTGAACCACATCAGATTTTGATAGATCATCTAAGCTGCTCATTCTGCCGTCTCCTTCAAGCGGATAAAAAGCGGGGCATAGGGGGATGACTGTCGCAAAGCTACAACGCCATCCTTCGCTAATTCAAGTGATGCAACGAAATGAGATGCAACAGCAGAACGCCTGTCTAGTGGCTGTGAGAGCTGTGTTGGCAAGAATGCAGATAACTCAGCCCATCCCAGTGTGCGGGGTAGTAAATTCTGCAGACGGCCTGCAGCTTCTTGAACAGAATAAAGCCGTGTCGCCGCAATTGTTAGCTTCTCTGCCTCATCAGATGAGACCATTCCACCGTAGGCTGACAAGAGATCGTATAACCGAGCCTGCCAGACAATCTGTTCCTTACTCTCAAACTGTTCGGGTTGCCCCCTTACAAAACGATGCCGGTTTAGAAGCGGAAGTTCTGTTAACCGCTTTGACGCTGACTGCATAGCCTCCAGCCTAACAAGCTGATAGCGCAGCGCATCTTTCATATCCGCGATAGCATCTGCCTGTTCCGGTTCGGGGTCAGGCAACAATAGCCGTGATTTAAGATAGGCAAGCCAAGCCGCCATCACCAGATAATCGGCGGCGATTTCAAGGTTAAGGTCCCTAGCGGTATCAACGTACATAAGATATTGCTCAGACAGCGGAAGAATAGATATTTTGCTTAAATCCACTTTCTGTTGACGTGCCAAAGACAAGAGAAGATCAATTGGCCCTTCGAACCCATCGAGATTGACGAATAAGGATAATTGCTGATCGGAATTAAAGACAGAGACACCCTCTTCAAATTTATCATTCATGGCTTTTGTGCCTTTATTTGTCTGATGATGCAATCTTGACCTGCTCGCTTCAGCCCGTCACAAATTAACAATGCGTCTTGTTTTGGAAGCGGGTCAGTTATGACCCTCCAGAATACCTGTCCGTCAGTTGAATTAACAAGCTGAACACCCAACGGATGGCCTTGCAGTCGCTCGACATGCTTTTTATTTAAAAGAGCTGCTGCGGTTATGGCTTTTTCCTTTTTTCGAAAAGCTGCCAGTTGAACCATCATCTGAACCTGAACGCCCTTGTTCCTCTCTGGGCGCGGTGCCGGGCTTTCTGGCATATTTAATGCGGCAGTCAAATCTCCTGTTTTCATTTCTAAATGTTCTGGATCAATAGGGTTATGGCTTTTCAATTTACTGCCATCATTGGTCTCACTATCTGTATTAAAAGTTTCTCTATTTGCAGGCTTTTTCCTTTCTGACACAATCTTTTCCGCAGGCAGCTGAGTTTGCTGGTCTTTATCTAGAAATATTTGCTTGTCTAAACCAACAATCTGATCTGTTTCAACTTTCGCTTGGCTTACCGCAACAGGTGGTGGCTCAGGCGCGGGCTCTGACAGTGAAATCACCTCAGATTGCCTATCTGTCTGAAATCCTCCGTCAATCAGATTCATAAAGGTTGAATCCTGATTTGGAATATTCGCCTGCGAGTTAGCGGCTGGCTTTACCCTGAAAGGTGTTTTATCTGCACGCAAAACCACCAGATTATCCTCTGGTTGTGTTTGCAGCAGATATGCCCAACCTGCCCACCCGCCAACTCCTAGCATTGCCAGAACAAATAAGATGGTAAAACGACCTGCCAACCGTCTTTTCTTAGGGGTAGGAATATCAGACATATCAGTTATTGCCATTACATTTCATCCGGAGCCTTAACAGACAGTAAACGCAGGCCTGTTTTTAACACCTGCGCAGTGGCCGCAACAAGATCACGACGCGCCCGAGTCAATTCAACATCTGATTCCAAAATAAACCGCAAAGCAGGATTATCACGGCCTGCATTCCATAATCCATGAAATAAACTAGCTAAATCTATTAGATAAAAAGCAACCCTATGAGGTTCATGCATAAAAGCAGCCGCACGAACCAGGGAAGGCCATAAAGCTAAATGCTTAATCAGACGCAGCTCATGGATATCATCCAGCAGGACTAAATTTGGCTCAAAATTCATCACACCACTATCTTGACGAAGAACTGACGAGGCCCGTGCATGTGCATATTGAACATAGAACACTGGGTTTTCGCGACTTTTCTCGGTGACTTTTGCATAATCAAATTCAAGTGTTTGGTCATTGCGTCTAGTCAGCATGATAAAGCGCATTACATCAGCGCCAACATTGTCCATCACATCACGAAGTGTAACAAACGTCCCTGCCCGCTTTGACATTTTTACTGGCTTGCCATTCTCCAGAAGGGTAACCAACTGACACAGCTTTACAACAAGTATATCCTCTTGATCAGCTAAGGCTTGTGTTGCTGCTGTCATCCGTTTTACATATCCGCCATGGTCTGCTCCCCAAATATTAATTAGGGTTCCACCTGTCCGTTGCAACTTATCCAAATGATAAGCAACATCAGAAGCAAAATAGGTCCAGCTGCCATCCGACTTTTGCAAAGGGCGATCAATATCATCACCAAATGCACTGGACTTAAATAACAATTGCTCTCGTTCTTCCCAGTCATCTGGCAGCTTGCCTTTTGGAGGCTCTAAAACCCCACGGTAAACAAGTTCCCGCTCTTGAAGTGAATTGACAGCCTCATCCACACGTCCTTTTTCTACCAGCCTTTGTTCAGATGAGAATATATCCATCTGAATTCCAAGATCCATCAAGTCAGCTTTAATGCCGTCTAGCATTGCTTCAATCGCAAAGCTCCGCACAATGGGCAGAGTTACGGCCTCAGGCTGGCTCTTGAGGTTATCTTGATATCTATGAATCAAGGCTTGGCCAACATCTTTCAGATATTCGCCGGGATACAAACCATCTGGAATCGTAATTTCCGTTTCGCCCAATGCTTCCCGATAGCGCAGTAAAGCGGACCGTGCCAAAGCATCAACCTGTTTGCCTGCATCATTTATGTAATACTCACGCGTGACCTTGAAGCCACAAAATGAAAGCAAATTGGCTAATGTATCTCCAAAAATAGCCCCCCTGGCATGAGCCGCATGCAAAGGTCCAGTTGGATTGGCTGAGACAAACTCAACATTTACAGCCTGTCCCTCACCAAAAGCTGAACGGCCATAATCAAAATCAGCGTCAAGGATGGCAATTAGCTCTTTTTGCCAAGTACCTGGTTTTAAAATTATGTTTATAAATCCAGGTCCAGCAATCTCGATGGCGGCGACATCATCAAATAAATACAGTTTTTCTGCTAGAACAGATGCTAAATCACGCGGCTTCATATCCAACTGCTTTGCTAGAACCATGGCCGCATTACAGGCTAAATCGCCATGACTTTCATCGCGCGGTAATTCAACCACTAATCTATCTGTATTAAGAGGATAGTCCGCATTTAGCATACCATCGGCGATAAGCTGGTGGACACTGGAAATAACATAATTAGAAAAGCGCAAAAAGATATCGAGATCAGACAAGAATAGGTCCTGTTTCAAAAATTCGTTCATACTCTAATAGCGCATAGCGGTCGGTCATGGAAGCCACATAGTCAGCAATAATACGTGCTTTTGCCCACTCATTATCATCTGTAATTTTCGTCTGCCATTCCGTTGGCATCAGATTATTTTCAGACAATAATCTTTCGAACAGAGCAGTCAGCAGTTTTTTGGATTTGCTTGTCATTCTATTCACTTTGTAGTGGCGCCAGCTATGCGTCATTAAAAACGCCCGTAAAACAGCTAACTCTTCTGCAGCCTTCTTTGAGTGACAAGCTGAAGCAGCACCCGCAATTCGTATGTCATCTACAGTTACCGGCCTCAATTTTTTAAGTAAAGAACTAGTTGTGACTAGAACGTCCTGCACAAAATAGCTTATAAGACGACGGGTCAGCTCATGGGTCAGGCGCCCAATGGCCAGACGCCCATGCTGCATTTCAATGTCAGCCAATATCTTACTGACCACTGGCAAATCACTTATCTGCTCAATACTAATCAGACCTGCCCGCAAAGCATCATCAAAATCGTGAGACATATAAGCAATGTCGTCCGACAAATTCGCCAGCTGTGCCTCAAGGCTGGGCCAAAGAGACAAATCAAGGCCCCAAGCCTGGTTTAAGGCCTTTATTGTTGGCCTTAGATTGCGTGTTATGGGCCCATTGTGTTTGATTACCCCATCTATGGTCTCAAAAGTCAGGTTTAGTCCATCGAAACGTGCATATCGTTCTTCCAGTAGAGTCAGCACGCGAAGTGACTGCTCATTATGGTCAAAGCCGCCATAGTCTGCCATCACTTCATTTAGCGCGGTCTCTCCTGCATGCCCAAAAGGCGGGTGACCCAAATCATGGGCAAGAGCAATAGCTTCCGCAACATCCTCGTTCAGCCCCAGAGCACGGGCCATCGTGCGAGCAATCTGGGCTACCTCAAGTGAATGGGTTAGCCTTGTTCGGTAATAATCCCCCTCATGATATAAAAATACCTGTGTTTTATGTTTCAGCCGCCGAAAAGCCACAGAATGAATAATTCTGTCCCGATCACGCTGAAATTCAGTGCGCACAAACGGACCAACAAGATTATATTCTTCTGCGATCTGCCGGCCCTTTTTTGAGTCAAAGCAGGCAAAAGAAGCAAAGGAGAATGAAGGCGGAATTGTCATGGTTGTCCATCAGTAAAAGAATAACATTCAGCATACACAAATTTTACACAGGAACAATCTATCACTGAAAGCCACAATTAACCCATATCTTGATTTCCAACTCTGCCATTGTAATATTAATATTATAAAGTTTATTAAAGCTGATCAAGGTTGTGCAGATGAATAATGTAAATACTATGCCGGCATTTTCGCTGACGAAATCAGCAGCAGAACGCATCGCTCAGCTACTTCAGACTGAAATAGGTCCATATTTTCGTGTTCAGGTAAATGGGGGCGGCTGTTCTGGCTTCCAGTATAAGTTCGACTTCGAAAGCAAAAAGCAGGAAGATGATCTGGAGCTCAACCAGTATGGGGTAACTGTTTTGATTGATGAGATGTCCATGCCGTTTTTAGAGCAGGCACAACTTGATTATAAAGAAGAATTAATCGGGTCTTATTTCGCGGTCGAAAACCCAAATGCCACGGCAAATTGCGGCTGCGGTACTTCTTTTTCAATTTAGGACATCAGCATGATTATCACTTCCTGGAATGTAAATTCCCTGAAGGCGCGCCTTGGCCATGTACTAGATTATTGTCAGTCAGGGCAGACTGATTGCCTTTTGCTGCAGGAACTGAAACTTACTGATGACGCCTTCCCTCATAATGAATTTTCAGCTATTGGCTGGAACACGGCCGCACATGGCCAAAAAACTTACAATGGGGTGGCTATACTCAGCCGGCATGATATCACCAATGTTACTAAAGGACTACCATGCCTGACTGAATACGACAAAGCAGACGAGCACGCCCGTTATATTGAAGCGACTGTTGCAGGTTTTCGCGTAGGATCGATTTATCTGCCAAATGGCAACCCCTGCCCAGGACCAAAATTCGACTACAAATTGGCCTGGATGAAAAGACTTCACTCAAGGGCGCAGGCTTTATTTGAAGAGGAAATTCCTGCTGTTCTCGCTGGTGATTATAATGTTATGCCACAGGATATTGACTGCTATGACCCATCTGCCTGGGCAGGCGATGCATTATGGCATATGGACAGCCGGGCAGCCTTCTTCAGTCTTCTGAATCTTGGCTACACGGATGCCATTCGCGCCATTCATCCGCAGGGCTCACAATACAGCTATTGGGATTACCAGGCCGGGGCATGGCAGCGCGATAACGGGATTCGAATTGACCATCTGCTATTGTCACCTGAAGCATCAAGCCGACTCAAAAATGCGGGTGTAGATAAAATACCGCGCGGTCTAGAACGACCATCCGATCATACGCCAGTTTGGGTAGAATTAGTCTAAATCATTGCCAGATTAAAAAATTTGCTTATCGGATGATGACCTCAATCACACGCGTTAAATTCAGGATATGTTCTTGTATTTATTTGTGGGCCTGAAATCTGATTTTACGGCTTCTCTTGGTTCCCTTACCCAAACCTGCCTATTGGGGTGCATTCCCGCACCAAAGACCGCAGGAACCGCAGAACATCGCATTCTGTTTAATAGACGCGTGTCTGCAACACCGACTTTTGGGTGAACACCATCATTATTAGCTACTTCTGCTTCCCATTTAAGTTTTCTTTCAGAATAGACTTCGGGCTCATTCAACTCAACGCATGTAAGTTCATTTGTTTCAAGATTGACTATGATTTTGTCGTTTTCTTCAATTAACCCAATGGGGCCACCACCAGCAGCTTCTGGACCTACATGCCCTATCACTAACCCAACTGAACCACCTGAGAACCTACCGTCAGTCATAAGGCCTACAACAATATTTTTTTCTCTGCATAAAGCTGTTATTCTTGAGGTGGAATCCAGCATTTCTGGCATGCCTGGCGCACCGAAAGGCCCCTCATATCTTACCACAATCATGTCAAAGTTTTTTATATTGTCAGGATAATTATCGAGCGTATCTAAAAGTTCCTGTTCGCCGTTAAACACCCTCGCATTTCCAGTAAAAATATTGTTTTCAAGACCAGACTCAACACCAGCGAGTTTCAGAACAGCGCTAAAATCTGGCGACAAATTACCGCCAAGAACCCTCAGTCCACCCGTATTTTTAAAGGGATTTTTAATTGGAAATATAACTTGTGAGTCTGGCTCCGGGGGGTCTAATCTAGCAATTTGTTGTTGGAGCGTTTCACCTGTGCAAGTTAGCGTATCGCCGTTAAGAAGCCCAGCTTCTAACAACTCTTTTACAACTACCTGCATTCCACCCTTTGCATCTATATCTACCATTGAGTACTGCCCAAATGGTCTGGCGTTGACCACAACCGGGATTACCTTTTCAGAAAGGAAATTAAATTCATCTGGGCTCATTATATCCTTTGCAAAATCAGCATATCCAGCAGCTCTCGATATTTCAGGAGCATGAAGCAAAACATTAGTCGAACCACCAACTGACATTGCTACAATAAGGGCATTTCTTATGGAGTCTCGATTAACAATATCTCTCGGCGTTATGTCTTCCCTTATCAAGTTTTCTAAATATTTGACCAGTTGTTTTGGAAACTCCTCAATTCGTCGAGGGTCTTGTGAAGCTGGGGAGACCATATGGAGAGGCTGCATTCCAGCAACACCTATAAATGTCTGCATAGTGTTATAGGTGAACATTCCTCCACAGCTACCAAAGCCAGGACACGCCTCCACTGCTATTCGTCTTTTGAGCTTCTCGTCGTTACTTCCAGCCAATTGATAGGCTGTAATAAGATCTATGTCTTTACCAGTAGCAGAGTCCACCCCGGGTCGAATTGAACCATCGGACATTATTATTGCAGGACGATTATGCTCAAGAATAGCCGCTAGGGTTCCAACAGGTGGCTTGTCACATGCTACTACAGCAATAACACCTTCCAAGCCAGACGCACTCAAGTGTTCGGCCAGAGAATCGTTTGTTATCTCCCTACCAATAAGGGAATAGCGCATTTCTTTAGTTCCATTTCTTATGCCGTCTGAAGTGGCAATAGTGTATTCAGGCTGAACGAGCCTTAAGGCCATTTTATCTTTACTAGAGCCAATTTGATTTTTTAACATGTCGTGAATCACTTGGACTTTTGGTGCAACTCCAATGTAGCACTGGGAATCCCCTTTGTTTCCGACAACACCAACAGATGGTTCATGAATTAAATCTAACTCAGTGCCTAATTCACGAGCCAAGCCGAAAGATTGTGAATTTCTTCCTGGATTTTTATCAATGAGAACAGTTTTTGAGTTTTTCATATTTTCCTCGAATAAAATTCCAACACTACCTTTAATCCAGTAAGACGACAGTAATTTGGATTGAAGTACTAGTGCTGAAAAATGGTCGATACTCTTTATCGTAATATCTAGTAAAAATAGTAGTTGCTCAATCAAGCCCCGGAACGAATAACGCATGTTTGTAATTTATATCACAGCGAGAACTTCTTGAACCACTTCCTATTTCTCCTTAAGCAAGTCATCAATGTTAAACATGTTATGATTAATTAGACATCCGCATCAAGTCTTCCCAATGCAGCCTTCAACCCTTTAAGCCTGAACTCTTCCTCTGAAAGACGACGCTTATTTTCATTAATCACTGTTGGAGGAGCCTTTGCCAGAAACCCTTCATTTGATAATTTACCGCGCAATTTACCTGCTTCACTATTACATGCCTTAATTTCTTTATTTAAGCGAGCACGTTCAGCTTCGAAATCTAAAATATCTGCTAATGGCAGCCCAATATCCATGCCAGCCAAGCTAATTCGCGCTGTCCCTTTGGCAAAACCGCCAGCTGTATCAAAATTAACAGCTTCTAGCCTAGCAAGACGTAACACGGCTGTCTGCATCTGACTGACTAAAGAAGCCTGATGTGGGCTCGCCCTTTTTATCTCAAGAATGGGCTTAGCATTCAATGGCACATTCATCTCGGATCGTATTGCTCTGATTTCACTTATTAATTTTATCACGACAGATAAGTCTGCCTGCTCTGAGTCAACCTGTACATCCGCCGGCCATGACGCTGAAATCAGCAAGCCATCAGCAGCGAAGATTTTCTCGTTTAGTTCTTCAGAAATAAACGGCATGAAAGGATGTAGAATATGTAAGACCTGATGCAAGACATAACCTGCAACATTCTTAGATTCTGACTTGTCAGACAGTTCGGGTTTTATAAATTCAATATACCAGTCACAATAGTTGTTCCAGACAAATTGATAAATCGTATCTGCTGCTTCATTGAAGCGATAGTTGTCTATCGCTGCTTGGATTTTTTTAGATGCTCTATTAAGCTCAGATAAAATCCATTTATTGGCAGGCAATTCTATAATCTCCGGTAAATGAGGCTCTGTGCAGCCATTCATTTCAAGAAACCTTGCCGCGTTCCACAATTTAGTTGCAAAATTGCGATAGGATTCAATACGCGTTTCAGAGAGTTTTAAGTCCCGCCCCTGTGCCGCCATGGCCACAAGGGTGAAGCGCAACGCATCTGCACCATATTTTGCCGTCAAATCAAGCGGATCAAGAACATTACCCTTTGACTTTGACATTTTCTGTCCGTGTTCATCGCGTACGAGTGCATGGATGTAAACATCTCTGAAAGGAACCTCACCACCCATAAAATGGATACTCATCATCATCATTCGGGCAACCCAGAAAAAAATGATATCAAATCCTGTAACAAGCACATCTCCAGGATAATAACGGGCCAGTTCTTTTGTCTGTATAGGCCAGCCAAGCGTGGAAAAAGGCCACAGGGCTGATGAAAACCATGTATCTAGAACGTCATCATCCTGCACAAGTTCAACATTCTGACCATAATGTTTAGCTGCTGCTCGAAGAGCCTCTGCTTCTGTTTCTTCAACGAAGGGAGTGCCATCAGGCCCATACCATGCAGGAATTCTGTGCCCCCACCACAATTGACGTGACACACACCAGGGTTGGATATTTTCCATCCATTCAAAATAAGTTTTTTCCCAGCGCTGGGGGACAAAACGGGTACGTCCATCGCGCACGGCCTGCACCGCTGGTTGAGCAAGAACCGCTGCATTTACATACCATTGGTCCATTAGCCAGGGCTCAACGGGCACACCTGAACGGTCGCCATGCGGCACCGCATGTCGGTTATTTTCAATTTCACCAAGCGCATTTAATGCCTCTAATTCAGAAATCAGTTTTTTGCGAGCCTCAAATCTGTCCAACCCTTGATAGCTCTCAGGCACATTTTTATTAAGGGCTGCATGCTCATCAAAGATGTTCAACAAATCTAGATTATGGCGGCGCCCCACCTCAAAATCATTGAAATCATGTGCTGGCGTAATTTTCACCGCACCTGTGCCCTTCTCCATGTCAGAATAGCTGTCGGCAACAATTGGAATTTCCCTGCCAACAATGGGCAGAATAACCTGTTGGCCAATAAGTTCAGAATAACGTTTATCGTCAGGATGTACGGCCACCGCCATATCACCAAACATCGTTTCTGGACGCGTTGTTGCCACAGTAATAAGCCTGTCTGATCCTTTGACAGGGTAATGCAACTGCCACATTTTTCCGTCGACTTCTTTCTGTTCAACTTCCAAATCAGAAATTGCAGTTAGTAATTTTGGATCCCAGTTCACCAGCCTTTTATCCCGATAAATCAAGCCATCTTTATGTAATTTTACAAAAACTTTACGAACCGCTTTTGACAATCCCTCATCCATTGTAAAGCGGCTTCGATCCCAGTCAGCGCTGGCTCCAATATGTTTTTGCTGATGCAAAATTGTGCCGCCAGATTCAGCCTTCCATTCCCAAATTTTTTGAATGAAAGCTTCACGACCCAGATCACGTCGTCCTAAGTTCTGGGTAGACAGTTGACGTTCCACCACCATTTGTGTGGCAATGCCCGCATGATCCATTCCTGGCTGCCAGAGTGCATCCCGTCCCTGCATCCGGTTATAACGGATAAGCACATCCTGCAATGTAAAGGTCAGCGCATGCCCCATATGAAGTGAGCCTGTTACGTTCGGCGGTGGCATCATTATGGTGTAAGGTGCAGAAGCGGATGAGGGGTCGCAAGCAAACAGCCCATCAGCCTCACTTCTTTCATACCATTTTCGTTCTATTGTTTCTGGGGAATAGGTTTTTTCAAGCATGACTTTTCAGCACGATAACAGGACTCGGGGTAAGCCCGCTGTTACCGCACAGAACGAGCCTTTAATGCATCTCTAGCTTCAGTCGACACCGAACGCAAGGAATCTTCGACGATATCCTCCAGATTTTCTGCAATCCAACCAGAAATTTGTTGTTTAATTTCCGTCATTATATAATTTGCAATTTCATTACGCATTTCATCTGTGATTATGGCCGATAAAAGCTTGTCATCTGACAAGTCTTTTTGCCTTCGCCGCTGTTGAAGATCCCATTGTTTTTCCACCTTCTGAATATAAGGAGATTCTGGTGCGGGTGTAGGCTGCGGATCTGATGTTGCTGCAGGTGTATCTAAATAAGGTGATAGCAGATCATCAATATCAGCCTCTAAATTCGTTAACTCATTGGAACCACCCTCAACTGATTGGCCTTCAGCAGACAATTTAGGCTCACGTGAGGTGCCCGTCTTTTTTGATCCATGCTCCATATCTTTCATAAGGTTGGATAACAACTGGTCAAATTCAGCTTCTGACGGGATGGATTTCAACCCAGGATTCGACCGAGTTTCCAATGTTTTATCAGCGGTCGTAGCTGATGAGTCGACTTTATGCTCTTGCTGAGAAATACCTTTGCGGTAAACGTTGTCAAGCAACACTACATCTGCTTTACGCGCAGCCATTTCAGCAACCAGAGAAGCAGGCAAACTGTCTTGTTCAGAAGCATTATCCTGATGTTCATGCATTCCATGCAAATGGTCGGCTTGTTCTTTGAGTGCCTCTATCGATTCTAAAATTTCACGAATATCTCTCACATTCTCTGTGCTCATTATATGACCCTGTTACTTGCTGGCAACTATCTGAAAGATAATAGAAACCAACTTCTAATATCACTTTTCCAATAACGGTATGATATAAGGGTAACGACTGGGAGGATCAGAAATTAAGTCGAGTGCAGGTGGAGTAACTTCTAAGGAAAATTGAGAAACAGATAATTTACCTATTGAGCGCATCAGATTGTATCCGTTCACAATCAAGTCCTGCTGAGCTTGAACAATTCGTAACTCCACATTAGACAAGTCATGTTCAGCATCAAGCAAATCTAGCAGAGTTTTTAAGCCGAATTTAACCTCACTTTTAGTACCTTCAGCAACAAGCTTTGCAGCTCGTAATTCTGACTCAACAGCTTGAATTGAAGCCACTGAGGCTTCATAATCTCGAAATGCACTTCTCGCTTCTAGTTCAACAACACGGCGTCTTTCAGATGCATCAAGTTGAGCCTTTAAGTGGCTGGCCTGCCTGCTTCTAGAAGAGGTTCGTGTTGTTTCTGTAACAAGAAAAGGCGTAGAAAATTCAAGTTTAGTCGTAATCTCATCCTTATCAGATGACCTTCCTTCTTTTTCTGTTCTAGATGCTGACAAGCTAAAATTCACTTTCGGGGAAACAGATTGTTTGAGCAGTTTTAATTGAAGTCCCGCACTTTTGGCCGCCAAATCAGCAATTATAACAGAAGGATGCGACTTGCCTGCCTTCATTTCGGCTTCAGATGTATTCTCGGGCAGGCCCTGGGGTAGAGAAAAATTCAAGAGTTTTTCTGCATCAAAACCAGTAAGCGAATGGTAAGCTTCTACCGCAGATTGCAATCCTGCCTTAGCAAGAATTTTATCCGATTGAGCGCGTGCAAGCCTTGCCTCCGCCTCAGCCAGTCGAGTTGGGGTTGAGGTTCCGGCTGCCAATCTGACTCTAGAAGCTTCAGTATGAGCGAAAAGCCGACGTTCATTTGCGTCTCTTATATCAAATGCCTTTTGTGCTGACAAAACATCTAAATGTGCCGAAATCACATCAAATATTACATTCTGTTCTGCGAGTAAATATTCGTTCCGCGCCTTTTCAAGATCAAACTCTGCAACTTCCAACTTTGTTTTAGACTCACCCGAATCATATAGGCGTTTATTTAACGAAAAAGTTGCAGTAAGTCCTGTGCTGCCAACAAATCCTCCGGCTGTTGATTTGGAGTCCGACTGAGCATTTGAACCACTAACAGAAAAATTTCCATTTAATTCATTGGCTGCTTTCGCTGCAGCAACTGCCTGTCTAGCAACAACAAAGGCTTGTTGGGATGCTGCAATAGAATTCGAAACTTTGAGTCCCGCGGCCAAGCTTTTCTCTATAGTTATGGCTTTTAGCTCATCAGCAAAGGATGGCTGGGCAACCAACAATATTCCAAAAAGACCAAAAAAAAGGCTTTTTCTGTGTCTCATCGTAAACAACATTTGAATTCTTTCTTAAGAATACAACAACGGACAAAATAGACCATTATTTAAAACGATATCAGATTGAAACGAAAATGCACAGCATCAGAATGTAAATTTAGGCTTTAATTTAAACTCGTCCAATACAGGCACCTGTGCTGTAAATAAAGCCTTGGGGGTTACATGGCCATTGCGTTTGTGCCAAAGCGTAGCTTCCCCAACATCCAAACCTCTTGGGCGCAAAACAGACACGAGATGTCCACAATCTGACAACTGATCAAACAGCGCTTGGGGCACATATTCAACACCACCTTCAATAATTATGCCCTGGTAAGGGGCTTCGGATGGATAGCCATCCTGCAATCGCGATTTTACAACAGCAACGTTACCAATATCGAGCCCGGCAACAATTTGCTGCGCCTTTTCAACCATTTGGCTTCGTGTCTCAACCGCTATCACTGATGCAGCAAGCGAGGACAAAATAGCTGCCCCATATCCGTTACCAGCACCAATACACATAACGTTATCAGAAAGAGTAAGATCCATTGCCTGTATCATCCTTGCCATAACCATAGCCTCAATGATGAAACGGCCACCTGATAGGTGGATATCTTCGTCAATGTATGCAAGTTCCTGCATTTGCCGGTTCACAAACAACTCCCGCGGAACTGTTAAAAATGCTTGAATAACCTGATCATCAATCACTTTATTCGGTCTGATCTGGCTGTCTACCATAGCCTTTCTTAATGTTTCGTATTGCATGTCATTCATGCTCAAGACACCACCTTGCCTAAGTTATCTGTCATCCAATATTCACTAGCCAACTTTTATGGATGTATATAGAGTGTCAGGTAATATTTCAACGAACAATATTGACGCCTGAGACAAGTTCAATTAGAGACCTAAGGCAAAGTATATATTATGGCCCGGTGGCAGAGTGGTTATGCAGCGGTTTGCAAAACCGTGGACATCGGTTCAATTCCGGTCCGGGCCTCCAAAATTAATGTTTCATGTCTAACCTCCTTTCCAAACGCCAAATAGCACGCCAAGGCGCACTCGACGCTCTGGCTTTGCCTGCGCCTGCCCTCGGATGCACGATGCTGGGCTTTGGCGCGATAGCTCGTGAAGCTGGCTTTGATTTCTGGATGACTAGCTTTACCACCCTATCTGTCTGGGGCATGCCTGGTCAGATTGCTTTTGTTGGCTTGTATGCCACTGGATCATCTATGTTTTTGATGGTTGTGGCGGTAGCTCTGGCAAATATGCGAATGATGTTGATGGTAATATCAGGAGCAGACATGCTGAAGCTGAAACAGCATGATCTGACCTTTTTTCAGCGTGTATTCATCATGCATTTTATGGCAATTACCAACTGGGCACAATTAAGCTACAAGCGATCCACATATCAGCCGCAACAGCTTCTAACCTATTATAAAGGGTTCAGCGCCGTGGTATTTGCCTGCGGCATAACAGGCACCATGGTCGGCTATTTTTTGGATGATTTACTACCTCCTCATATTCTCAGATTGGTGATTTTCATAACGCCTCTTTATATCCTATTGCTGCTGGCGAATGCGCAGCAACAAATTAACCAGATGGCAGGCCTTTTTGGGGCAGTTTTATCACCGTTTATTTATATATTTGTAGGTGACTGGGCTATTTTAATCGCTGGGTTTATCGGCGGTACAGCAGCACTATTCATTCATCGTGCCCAACAGGCCCGTCAGGTAGGCAGACAAAAGGATGCATCATGACCTATTCTGTTTCTGAAACCTGGTTCATCATTGCACTCGCCGCGCTTGCAACAGGCGGATGGCGCTTGGCAGGTTTGCTTCTGGCTGATTTGATCAGTCATGATAGCTGGGTAATGCAATGGGTCAATGCAATAGCACATGCTATGGTTGCTGCTGTCTTAATCCTGATCATGGTCTATCCAACAGGGGCAATGGAAACAACGACGCTTGAAAGCAGGCTGATATGTCTGGCTATAGGGCTGGCCTGCATGCTCACGACCCGGCGATTGGGGTTGTCTCTTCTTGCCAGCCTCAGCTCATTTGCTGTGCTTGCCTCACTGATATAAAAAGCTGTAATGGGTGTCATCTGTTTGTGATCAGCAATTCTGATATCGCTGACCGTTTTTGCCCATGCGCATTAATTGCCCGTTTAGCTTTCACCTCTATCTGCCTGAAATCTCTATAAAGTTCCCTTACTGCAGGCACAAATGCATTTGAGGCCACAAAGACTACCCCGCGCTTATCCAGTTTAGCCACAAGTGCAGCTAGATTTTTCTGGTCAGTCATGGTGAAGCCATTTGTCATATAGTTAGTGAAGTGTGAGGTCTCATTCAAAGGTACATAAGGTGGATCAAGATAGACAAAATCCCCCTGCCCTGCACAATGCAAACAATCCTCAAAGGGCTGATTTAAAATCCGGGTATCAATCAAAGCATTTGCAGCTGCTCGCAGAACATCCTCATTAACAAGAGACGGGTTTTTATAGCGGCCAAATGGCACGTTATTCAGCCCTTTTGAGTTGACGCGATACATGCCGTTAAAGCCAGTACGATTGAGATATAGCAACCGGCTAGCCCTTTCAAGCGGGCTTAATACGGATAAACCGCCCACCTGCCGGTCGAGATTGCGGATCTTGATATAGTAGTCTTTGTCATGTTTATGTGTTTTCAGCAGACTGATCAGAGCATCAGTCTGTGTTTTGACCATCTGATAACAATTGACAAGTTCAGGGTTGATGTCATTAATCACACTGGGAATTTTCTGCTTAGTCATCTGTTCAGACAAATGAAAAAAAACTGCTCCGCCGCCTACAAAAGGTTCAATATAACGTGAGAACTCATCAGGAACCAAAGGCACAATGTCAGCCAGAAGCTGGCGTTTGCCGCCAACCCATTTCAAAAAGGGTTTTACCATCATAAGACACTGATAACCGTTCAATTCTCATCAGGCAATAGCACGCTGTAGTCAGAGCCTGTTATGCTCTGACATCAAAAGGTTTTTTACAAGAAAATGACAACACTGCTTTCCATATCGGCATTGCTAATTACAGTTATGTTAATGCAGATGGGCACAGGAGCTCTGGGGCCATTGGATACGCTTTCTGCAATTGAGCTGGGCTTTTCCAACATCCAGATCGGGATTATCGGGGCAGCACATTTCACAGGCTTTATCATTGGCTGTTTCGGCGCACCTGCTTTAGTCAAGCGGGTTGGCCATGCACGGGCCTATATTGTCACCGTAGCCCTGTCGATTACAGCGGTACTTCTGCATCCTATTTTCCCAGTATTTTGGGCATGGTGTCTGTTTAGAGTGTTTGCCGGGCTTGCTATCGCGACATCTTTCACTGCTGTCGAAAGCTGGCTGAATGTGAAATTGACACGCCAGAACAGAGGTCGGTTTTTTTCCCTTTACCGGTTTATGGATATAATGGGCAGTCTAATTGCCCAGTCCTTGATTGCCATTCTCATTCCTGTAGAGCATCTATCCTATATGATTTTGGCTATTATTTTATGTTTTTCATTGCTTCCTTTAGGCCTAACCAAATCTGTTCAGCCAGAACTGCCAGAATCAGAAGAGTTGGATCCCCTATTTGCGTTGTGGGTTTCACCGCTCGCTGTTATTGGTGTTCTAATTGTTGGGGCAACAGGTTCTGTTATCCGCATGATCGGGCCCCTATTTGCTTATGAAGCTGACCTTGAGCCTAGCGAAATCGGTCTGTTTCTCAGCCTATTTATTATCGGCGGAGCAATTATACAGCTGCCAGTTGGGTATCTGTCTGAACGGTTCAGTCCGCGTCAGCTTCTGGGATTGTTCAGCGGACTGACCATCGTGGCGTCACTGGCAATCAATATGGCTGACTCAGAACTGATTTTTGGTTTTCGCACCCTGTATATTATTGTCTTTATATTTGGATTGACAACTATGCCGCTTTACTCGATTTGCGCTATCCATGCAAACAATCTTATTCACGCAAAACGGATGACTTCGCTAAGCGCATCATTGATTTTTTTCTTTGCTATTGGCGCAATTATTTCACCAGTTTTGGCTAGTTATCTGATCCAAATATTTGGACCCAGTGCCATGTTTATCTATTTTGCTGCGTTGCATATGGTCCTGCTTGTCTTCACAGGGTATCGTGCACTGATCCGGCCCGACAAAGCTCCTCGACGCCAATATGTTTATATTCCCCGCACATCTCTTTTTATTGCAAAAACAATAAAGTCAATGAAGCGTAAAAAGTGATTAAGATTTGCAATATTGCGCCTGTTTTTCATCTGTCTGTTTACAAGATCACGTAACAGCTATATCTGACAACTTAACCCAGTAACCACTAACAGACAGGGACTCCATTTTGAGCAAAACAACAGCCCATATCCTGATGTTAATAGCCGCCTTTATCTGGGGAACAACCTTTGTTGCTCAGACCACCGGCATGGACACAATTGGTCCTTTTGCCTTTAACACTGCCCGTTACCTCATTGGTGCCATCGCCCTGCTGCCACTGGCCCTTATTGAACGCCGCAAGATTGATCTTAAGGCACATCTGCAAACCGACAGGCGTCTGTGTTATCAGACATTTGGGTTGGGAGTGATGATGTTTGGTGGGATTGCTCTGCAACAGACCGCCCTATTATATACACAAGTTGCCAATGCAGCTTTCCTGACTGCACTTTATGTGCCGGCAGTTCCCATTTTTCTGTTTATTTTTTTACGGCAACCCATTGCCGCCCGCATTTGGCTGGCGCTAATTTTATCTCTTGGCGGGTCATGGCTTCTGTCTGGAACCACTGATCTTCTCAGCCAGTGGGGTGATTTTCTGGTCGCAACAGGCGCCTTGTTCTGGGCAGGCCATATCATTCTTATAGGAGTGGTTATGAGGAAGCTAAAGACCCCGTTTCAATTTGCCTTTATTCAGAACTGCTTATGTGTTCTTTTTGGCCTATTGCCTACTGTTCTTATTGAAGCCCCGCAACTGTCTGACTTCCTTCCAGTTATGCCTGAACTATTTTATGCTGGATTATTTTCTGTCGGCATTGCCTATACCCTGCAGATGGTAGCACAGGGCTACGCGTCAACCACATTAGCCGCCTTTATTCTGTCTCTTGAATCTGTCTTTGCCGCTATTTCCGGTTGGCTATTGCTTAATCAGAATCTGAGCTGGCTGGCAATATCTGGCTGCACCTTAATCTTTGCAGCTATCATTATCGCAGATGTTCTGCCAGCAAACTGGTTCAGACGCACAAAGGTAGAATAAATATGAGGGTCGGCCAAAGGAACACAGATTCATCTTCTATAAACCTTGTTCTGGTTGGCGGCGGCCATGCCCAGGTTCAAATTCTGAAATTCTTTGGGATGAAGCCTGAAGCCGGCGTCAGGCTGACCCTTATCACAGACGTTCTCAACACGCCTTATTCAGGTATGCTGCCTGGTCATATTGAAGGTGTGTGGTCAGAGCAGGATATGAATATCAACCTTGTAAAGCTCGCCCGGTTTGCAGGTGCCCGCTTAATACATCAGTCAGTTAAGTCAATTAATACAGATACTAAAATTATTTATCTAAGTAATAACATTAATTTAAATTATGATGTTTTGTCTGTAAATTGCGGGGCGGCACCCGATTTCAGCTCAATACCGGGCGCTGATCGCTATGCCGTAGCGGTAAAACCCATTTCCCGGTTTCTTGATAAACTGCCTCCGTTGGGGGCGATATCCGGGCCTATTTGCATCATTGGCGCAGGGGCTGCCGGTGCAGAACTGGCCCTTGCCTTCCGTCACAGATATGGCCCATCCGCAGACATTCACCTTATCGGCCGTTCTGAACGTGTTCTGCCAACACGGTCACGCCGCGCAAGCCAGCTGCTGACACAGGCTCTGACACAAAAAGATATCACCCTTCATCTCGGTAAAGCAGTAAGCAAGATAACGGCCAAAGATATTTATTTGGTTGGCAAAAACACACTCGCCTATGCTCATATATTTCTGGTCACCTCAGCTCGTCCGGCTGACTGGCTCAGCAGCCTGCCCGTAACAAAAGATGCGGATGGGTATATCCAGGTTTCAAACAGCCTGCAATCTGTGTCTGATAGTAACATTTTCGCTGCAGGAGATATTGCTAGTATTTCAGGATATGCCCGGGAAAAAGCAGGTGTCTTCGCGGTCAGGGCCGGTCCAATTCTTTGCCATAATCTGCGGGCCTTTATCCGTGGGGAAGCACTAAGAACATGGAGGCCTCAACGTCAATATCTGGTCCTTATCGGACTCGGCAATAGCAGAGCGTTGGCCAGCTGGGGCATGTTTTCATCTGCTGGCCGCTTCTGGTGGACATTAAAGTCTTTCATTGACCGCCGCTTTATGCAAAGATTTTCAATCCTCCCTGAAATGTCTGAACAAGCTTCTCCTCCCCCGGTTCTAGCCAGACAGATGGGGCGCGTATCTGAAATACCTGAGGCAATGTTCTGTGCAGCATGTGGAGCAAAGACAGGTGCTGACGCATTGCAGGCTGCCCTTCAGGCGGCATGCGAAATGGCGGAATATGCCGGTGCAGACCCAAATTACCTGCCGCATCAAACGATAACAACTGATCAAGCAGAAATTAGGGTACCCTCAGGAATCCACAGCCTCAGCCAGTCTGTCGATTATATCTCTCAACATATTTCAGACCCGTTCTGCTTTGGCCGGATTGCCGCCTTACATGCTCTGTCTGATATCTTTGTTGCTGGCCATCAGCCTTTATTTGCGCTAGCAACAGTTATCCTGCAGCGGGTCCATGAGGATCTACAGTCTGATGATCTGGCACAAATGCTAGCTGGCAGCCTTATTGAACTGTCCCGTCACAAGACCAAATTGGTAGGCGGGCATACATCCATTGCAGAGTATGCTGGCCTTGGCTTTGCAATTACAGGTATGTCTGCAAGGCCTGAGGCTCAGGATGGGCCAAACATGACATCTGGCATGGCATTTGACCTCATTCTGACAAAACCTCTGGGCACAGGGGTAATTCTGGCAGCAGAAATGCGCCAGCTCTGTCCGGCTGACAGCTATGAAGCCGCGGTAAGGATGATGCTGCACTCAAATTTTCATGCCGCACAAATCATTACCCAGTACCCACAGGCGCTCATGACCGATGTAACCGGATTTGGCATCGCCAGACATGCTCTGAATCTAGCACAGAGAGTCGGTGCAATTGGTGTAACCGTTTTTCCAGAAGACTGTCCCTTTATCACTGGCGCATTATCCCTATCTGCAAAAGGTGTGCAATCCAGCGCGTTCGGAGCAAACCGTCATAGCCTAACAGAGAGCACATTGGATTTCCACTCCCCCTCTGCTAAACTGATGTTTGATCCGCAGACATCAGGTGGCATTCTGGCAGCTGTCCCTCAGACACAAACACACGATTGCTTACAACGACTGCATCAGGCTGGCTACAACCACACAAAGGTAGTTGGGTATCTCTCTAACAACTCAGGACTTCAATTTGCAAAACAAATGAGAGCAGAATGACAGCCCCTATTCATAGAACCCAAAACTGGCAGCCTGAGCAGTATGATATGGTTATTGATGTGCGCTCTCCTTCCGAATTTGCAGATGACCATATTGAAGGTGCTATCAATCTCCCTGCCTTGTCTGATGATGAACGAGCTGTTGTTGGCACGCTGTATAAACAGACATCTGCCTTCGCCGCACGCAAGGCTGGTGCTGCGATCATGTCACGAAATATTGCCCACCATCTAGAAACGTGTTTACAAGACAAACCTCCTAGCTTCCGCCCCCTTTTCTATTGTTGGCGCGGAGGGCAGCGCTCACGTGCTTTTGCCCTTGTGTTAAGCGAGATTGGCTGGACAACGCATCTGCTTGAAGGCGGCTATAAAACATATCGACGGGATGTTCTGGATAAGATAAAGACACTTCCCGAACAGTTGCAGCTTATAATCATCGCGGGGCGCACAGGTTCTGGCAAAACCACCCTGCTGCAAATGCTCCAGAAAAAACAGCAACAAATCCTTGATTTAGAGGAACTAGCAGCACATCGCGGCTCACTGCTTGGCCAAATGCCCGGACGGCCACAGCCTGGGCAGCGTCTGTTTGAAAGTCGCCTTGTGCATAAACTGATGCAATTTGATACTGGCACGCCTGTTTTTGTTGAGTCAGAAAGCTCGCGCATTGGCAATCTGCAAATACCAGCCCCGCTTTGGCGTGTAATGACAAATGTGCCTTTGGTGACAATAGATATACCTTTGTCAGCCCGTGCAGCCTATCTTGTATCTGTTTATGAACGTCTGACAGCAGACTCATCAGACCTTTCACTACTGATCGACGGCATGGCCAGACGGCATGGCCATGAAATTACTAGCAAGTGGAAAAGCCTGTTGCAACAAAAAGACTGGCATGGATTGGCTCAATCTTTGCTCACAGCACATTATGATCCAGCTTATGACCAATCTGTCAGCAGACATGACCGTGAAGAATGGCTGTATTTATCTCAAAATGACTGTTCAGAAGAACAAAGGTCGAAAACAGTTGATAAAATCATATCTAGATTAGACGAATTCACTGCTATGCGTAAACTTCAACCCTAAAAAAGGGGATTGAAGTTTATAAGTGATAATGTATAACTTTTTAGTAAAACTCTACTGGTCCCCGGTAGCTCAGCGGTAGAGCAAGCGACTGTTAATCGCTTGGCCGGCGGTTCGAATCCGTCCCGGGGAGCCAATTCTTATTCCACATGCTAACTTTTGTTAGCTCTAACGCCCGCTGAGCGCCTGTTTTTTCGGATTTTTGAACAAAAATTTGATGAAGCTGTCGATTGCGGTTCTGTACAATCTTAGCTGATTTAAGGGTGAGTTAGTGACTGCTTATGGCTCTCTAAATGATGTTTGAAGCGTTTTGATTACAGGAAATATCAGAAAGGTCATAACGGTGCGAGTGCCCGATTTAATATTTCCAGTGACATTCATGCTAGGAAGGAGCTTAAAACCTTCAGGAAGACTAGTCAGATTATTTTCCACGATATCCACTTCAGCACGATAGACGCTTTTCTTTTCACCAAAAACATCTTCACTTACAGCATCTCTTGATATCATTCTCACTAAGCCTTTTAATTCTCCGTGTTTTTGGGATGGCAACGAATCCAAGAGTATTTTAACTTCAGCACCTTCAAAAACATGAGTAATATCGGCTGGATCAATATCTACTTCAACATGGAAATTCACATCTTCTGGAACAACGGTAGCAATAACATCGCCAGTGTTAATAACCGAACCCGCAAACCGGTCCTCCAATTCAAGCACCGTTCCCGATACGGGAGAGAGTAACTCAACATCTTGTATTTGCCGTGTAAGTTTTATAAATTTTTCGGATAATGCGCTTCGGTTACGAGATAATTCTTGAAGCTTTGAGTTTTTTTCTTTCAGTACTTTCGAAATAAATTTTTCGTTTGAAATTTCTTCTTGCTTTATTTTAACGGCAATTTCTGTTTTTTGAATTCTTATTTTCTTAAGGTTATCCTCTAAGTCACTAATTTCCTGGTGAAGAGTGGCAAGTTGTGAGGATAAAAATTTATTTTTTTGTGTTTCCAATTGCTCCAACTCAAAAACCAACGTCTCGTACTGCTCGAGAGGTATCAGTTTTTTATTAAGCAAGCCTCTATTTCTGGTGACTTCTTTCTTTAATTGTTTGATTTTTGAGTCCAAGTCATAAAGTGATAAATCTAAATCTTGAATCTTACTATCTACTATTCGTTTTACTTTTGCGTTTGAGGGTTTTTCTAAGTTTTCACCCAGCAAAAATGACATAATTTGATTTTTAATGGTGTACTGCTGATTGAGCTTGTCATTCTCAAACTGCAGGTCATCAGCTTCAATTTTTAATTGCTCTAAGGTT
>MDTD01105180.1_pt1 | contig 25554 bp, 23 predicted proteins | sample 811221 | NCBI WGS metagenome assembly MDTD01 (sample SAMN05326646, study PRJNA326480) | marine metagenome | isolation source: seawater | place: Pacific Ocean: South West | collected 2011 | reverse complement strand
TGGAGAAACTCTCAAGAATCGTGTTAAAATAAGCTTCGCCGCCTTCGTCGCGCATTTTGGCGTTGGAGAAGTTGGTGTGACACCCCGAGCCGTTCCAGTCGCCGTGAACTGGTTTGGGTTCGATGTTGATATCCACGGTGTACTCTTCTGCCAATCGGTACAGAATGTAGCGTGCCATCCAAAGATCATCGCAAGCTTTGAGGGTATCAGAGGCGAAGCATTGGAATTCCCACTGCCCCACAGCCACCTCGGCGTTGGTGCCGGTGAGTTCGATGCCTATTTCGAGGCATTTGAGCAAATGACGCTCGGCCAATTGACGACCGCGCACTTGGTTGCTGCCCACGCCGCAGTAATAAAGGCCTTGTGGTTTTGGGTAACCGCCTTCGGGGAAACCCAAGGGGATGAAATCTTTGGTGATGAAATATTCTTGCTCAAAACCCCACCAAAAACCTGCTTTGTCAAAGGTTGCTTGGTGTTTGCGCAGCTCCGAACGTCGGTTGGTGGCGTGGGGTGTTCCATCGCTGTTCATGACTTCGCACATGACCAAGTAGTGGTTTTCGGCCCAATCGTAGGTGCGTACAGGTTGGAGCATGCACTCGGATTCATTGCCAGGGGCTTGCTGGGTGGAGGAACCATCGAAATTCCATACGGGGCAGTCCGACACTTGTGGTGCTTGTTTCCCATCATGATTGATGACCTTAACTTTCGACCGCAAGTTAGGGGTGAGATAGCCATCGAGCCACACGTATTCGAGCAAAACTTTCGTCATCATTGCCTCCTGAGGACGGATAATTGAGGGATCGGTGACGACTTATAATGCTTGCCAAAGGGGTGTCAACCAAGCTCCGACACATTCCTCTAAAATACGATTCGGTAGGTCTGATGGGGGCCCTGTGTGCCTGGAGAAACCCGCTGGCAGGGATATTTTACGGGCCCACCTAGGTAACAACCTAAAAATAAGGCATTTTTGTGTGTACCAAAGATCTTGAAAAAGGGGCTGGCTTGGCTTTATATTCCCCCTGCTGGATCGGTCCGAAACGCTATGTTTCCTCACGTCGACCAGGAACCAACTCGAATAAACCATTTTTAAGATTAGGAAATCAACATGTTAGAAAAAACCATCAATCATCTTCGCACCCGTGATGACGCCCCCGTTGCTCAGGCCCACTGCGATGGCCCCTGCGGCGTCTATGATCCAGCTTCCGTTCGAATTGCAGCCGAGGCAGCCGTGTCCATGACCAAGAAGATTTTGGCCCTGACCCCTCCTGATCCTTCCAACGGTGAAGCCATGGCAGCTTATCTGAACACCCTGAGCCGCTATGTGGCCATCAAAGAAGAGCAGGCGCATTTGGCCAAGTCCGAACTACTGGTCCTGTGGACCGATTTCTTCAAACCGAACCACCTAGAGGCCAACCCTGAGATCCACAACATTTTTTGGAAGGCCGCAAAATTGTGTTCCGCTGTAAAGGTTGAAGTAAGTGCTCAGCATGCTCAAGAGCTCATGGATGCCGTTAAAGAAATTCACGAATTATTCTGGTCTGTGAAGGGCCGAGATGTCGCTTGGTACACCGCAAGTTAAGGTGATTCCGAAAGCTGGCGCGCTGGAACTCTTACTTTGGTTTTGCCGCCGGCGAATTCGGTTTCAAGTTGCCGGTTCTTCCATGTCACCCGTGCTCATGCCTGATGATGAGGTTCTCATCTCTCCTCGGGCGCCGGTGGCCCCCGGCGATATCGTGGTTTTGCAGCATCCTTTTCGTAAAGATGTCACCTTGATCAAGGGGCTCAAACAAATCGATGATGCGGGCCAGCTGTTGGTACAAGGTCTAAATGCAGATGAGAGTACCGACAGTCGTAGTTTTGGTGCGGTCCCCAGGCGTTTGCTTTTAGGAAAGGCAACATCCTGGGTGTTCCGTGGAAAAGAGCGTGAAGCGTGATTGTTTTTGCAGGCTTAATCTCAGGTGCGGCCCATGTGCTCACCGGCCCTGATCACTTGGCTGCCCTGACGCCTTTGGCTATCGATGACCCCAAAAGGGCCCGTCGATTGGGTTTTCAATGGGGCTTGGGCCATGGCTTTGGTGCCGCCCTTTTGGGACTTTTGGGCATCGCCATCAAAAGCAGTTTGGATGTGGCCTCATGGTCGGCCTGGACCGAGTTCTCGGTGGGTTTTTTGTTGCTTTTTATTGGGTTGTGGAGTTTTCGAAGGGCTTCGCGCATCGTGGTGCACAGCCATCCACACGTGCACAAGCAGGGGGAACACCATCATGCAGAACACCACGCGCACATGCATATTCACGAATCAGACCACGAAGGTGAGGCGCCCGAAAAGCACCAAGCACATTCCCACGCAGCTTTCGTAGTGGGCATGTTGCACGGTGGTGCGGGCACCGGCCATCTTTTGGGGGTCTTGCCTTCTTTGGCGCTGCCAACGCATCAGGCCATTGTTTATTTGCTCACTTATTTTGTGGCCGCCGTGGGTGCCATGACCGGGGTGGGGGCCCTCATCGGACAGTTGGTGCGACGATGGAGCCAAAAAGGCTTAAAAGTGATGATGTACGGGGCGTCCGGTGCTGCCATGCTGGTGGGCGCTATTTGGATCGCTAACAACTGGCCCGCGTGATCATGGCAAAGACCCCCAAATATGATTTTGTGATTGTTGGAGGGGGTTCGGCAGGCAGTGTCCTGGCCAATCGCTTGAGTGAAAACCCCAATCACAAGGTCTTGGTCTTAGAGGCCGGGCGCCCGGATTACCGATGGGATTTTCGCATTCACATGCCCGCGGCTCTGACCTATCCGCTGACCAATCGGTTTTACAACTGGGATTACGCGTCAGCCCCTGAACCCTTCATGCACAACCGCCGTATTTGTCAGCCTCGGGGTAAAGTGTTGGGGGGCTCCAGCACCATCAATGGCATGATCTACATCCGTGGAAACGCCATGGATTTTGAAAAATGGGCCCAAGAAGATGGCCTGAGCAAATGGGGATACGCCCATTGTCTGCCTTACTTTAAACGGGTTGAAAACAGGCTCCAAGGTGCCGATGACTACCACGGTGACGAGGGCCCGCTGTATCTCACCACGCCAGAATGCGACAATCCTCTTTTCGATGCGTTCTTCAAGGCTGGCCAACAGGCAGGTTACCCGCTCACCGATGACGTGAATGGATACCAACAAGAGGGCTTTGGGCGTTTTGACCGGACCACTTACAAAGGCCGTCGATACAATGCAGCGCGTGCTTACCTGCACCCCATCATGAAAGAGCGGAAGAACCTCACCATTCAGTGTCATGCATTGGCAGAAAAGATTGTCTTTGAAGGCAAGCGTGCTGTGGGAGTTCAGGCCAGCGTCAAAGGTCAGTCGCGCACCTTTACCGGTGCTGAAATTATTTGTTGCGGGGGTGCGATCAATTCTCCGCAGCTCTTACAACTATCTGGTATTGGTAACCCCGATCATTTGGCATCTCTGGGTATTGATGTGGTTCAGCCGCTGGAAGGGGTGGGTGAAAACCTGCAGGATCATCTCGAGGTGTATATTCAGTACGCCTGCAAACAGCCGGTGAGCCTTTACCCCGCGTTAAAATGGTGGCGCGCCCCTTGGATTGGTTTCCAGTGGTTGTTCATGCACAAAGGCATCGGGGCCAGCAATCATTTTGAGGCCGGCGGTTTTATTCGTGGTAACGATCGGGTGGCGTACCCCAATCTCCAATACCACTTTTTGCCCATCGCCATTCGGTACGACGGTTCGAGTCCGGAGTCGGGCCACGGCTACCAGGTACACGTTGGCCCTATGAATACCGATGTGAGGGGACATGTAAAAATCACTTCGTCCGATCCGAAAGTTTATCCGGAAGTCCTGTTTAACTATTTGTCCACTGAACAGGAACGTCGCGAATGGGTTGAAGCCGTGCGTTGCACGCGGAATATCATGACCCAGCCGGCGTTTGACGACTACCGGGGAGAAGAAATTGCACCAGGGCCTGAAGTGGAAACCGACGAGGAAATCATCGACTTCATCGCACGAGAAGGCGAAAGCGCTTACCACCCCAGTTGCACTTGCCGCATGGGCACCGATGACATGGCGGTCACCGACCCCGAACTCAAAGTACATGGTATAGAAGGCTTACGCGTAGTGGATGCGTCGGTGATGCCAGCTGTGACCAATGGGAATATTTACGCACCGGTGTTGATGATCGCGGAGAAGGCTGCGGATCTTATTTTGGGGAAGGCCCCGCTTGAACCATTACAGGTCCCATTTTATCAGCATGAGCCGTCAGACGAGCGTTAAGGTTGTTGCGATCGCTGAGTGAGATCGAGTACCACGTGATACCCATCATCATAAATCACCTTAAACTGCTTCTTAGCGTCGAGCAGTCGATCTTGAAAATCCAAAGTACGTTGGGCAATGGTTTTCCAAATGGGATTTGGACCACGAATGCGAAATTCGTTCATGCCGCGGGAATACCCGGCTTGGTCTCTGTAAGCGTAGAGAATAAAATGGATGTCTTGGCCCAGGAAATAAGATTGAAGTCCTGAAGCATCGTTGGATTGTAAAAGCGAACATTGATCAGGACCCGCACTGTTGGGCCAATCCGAAACAAAAATGGGGTTACGGGCAAAGTCTAAATTGGCCGGCCGCGATGCCCGCACAAAAAGAGGCGCCCCCTCAGGAATGCTGTTTTGTGCTTTTTGGATTTCAGCCCGTAAAGCTTGAGGACTTGAAACGTCGGCGTGCTTGGACCGTATGTTCATGAGCTGATGGGCGCGTGTGTTCACTTGCTGTAGCCAGTTGAGATTTCGCTCCACGGGTGTCCCCAACAAAAGCAAGAGGATGAGCAGCCAGAGACTTCGAGGTATCTTTTGGGGCCATTGTAAACGTAGAATGCAAAAAGCGATCATGGCTTGCCAAAAAGGCGCAGCATACCGCAAATAGCTCGCTGATTCATCAAGTTGATGGGGGCCCATTTTACCCAAGACAATAAAGCCCCACAACGTGCTGCACAGAATCAACCACAAAGTCCACGTTCGGTTTTGTCCGGGCACGGCAAAATGAATGCCCAATAAGATACCCAACAACATAAAAACGGGGTTGTTGAGCAAGCCACTCGCAATAGCTTGTAAAGCGGTGCCGAGTTGTTCGCTTTGCGCCATTAAAAAGGCCGGTGTGGAAAAGCACGAAGCGCCTTTGCCCAGCAAGGGATAGAGAAAGCTGCCAGTGCTTTCTTGGTGAGCGAAACCCCAGCACCCTATCAAGACCAGTACCCCAAGCAGCATGCTGCCCAACTCAAGGCATTTGTTTTCGAGCTTTTTGGGTGCGTGCCAAGAATAAAGGCCGACGCATAAAAGGGCCGGAGCCAAATTGCTGGTTTTCAAAACCAAAAGCGCAGCGGCACCCACCATCACCGGCCAATGATGATTGGGGATGGTCGGTTTGGATTGCTGTCGTTCATAGGCCAGGGCCAACAACCAGTAAAACAGAGGTATGCTGGTGAAGGTGCTGGACGCATTCACGGTGTGTTGGAGGGTCACAAAAAATGAACAAAGACCTGCCATCAACAGCGCAGGGGGCATGGGACGTTTGCGTGCGTGCCAAGCCACCACTTCAACAAAACAAGCGAACCCGATAAAAAATTCAAAGACATAAAAAATATTTTCATCGCTCAAGACCAATGCGTAGGCGAGAAAAAATGGATGCCCGCCCAAACCACTGGTGAGCATTCTAAAATTAAAAGGGTCTTCGCCAAACCACCCTTGTTGCAACAGCCGGATGGGGTGCACCAAATAGGCATGGTAGTCATCGTGCGGATTGAACCAGGGCTTGTAGGTCAGGTGGGTGATGTATCCCACCGCAAAGAGGAGAAAAACCCCAATCAGCAAATAGGGCAGTGTTGTTTGACTGGGCTTTAGCGTTTGAGACCATTTCTGTTTAAGCGCCCAGCCACCTGCGGCCGCACCCAGTACCAACAGCCCGAGCATCGCAACCCAAGAGACCCCATGCAGCGTTACCCCGATGCCTCCAATGAGTAAAAAGATCGCAAAGCCAAGGGTGGCCAATGGCATGGGCGGTGCCGCCGTGTATTGGCTAAGCAGTCTTTGGCCAAAGCTCCCAATGCCATAAAAGGACAGAAGGTATATTCCACAAATACAAAGAGGTTCTATGACGGTCGCCCACATTGAGGATAATCTATGGGGAACATGGCGTAAAATAAAGAAAAGAGCGGTTACCGCGCAAAAGAAAACGCCTGAAGAGATTTCTCTTTTCAGGCGCTCGGGTCATTTTAAATAGGTGGGCGTCGGTCTTATTGGGGATCGTCTTCCTCATCCTCATCTTCATCTTCATCTTCATCGTCCAATAGGACCCATTCGTTGTCTTCACAGATATAGGTTCGGGTTTCACCTGTTTCTTCGTTGACTCTGGTGAGTGTCTCACCTTCTTCGCATTCATCATCATCACCTTCGTCGTCCTCTTCACCTTCGAGTTCGGCGCGGATGTCTTCGAGTTCATCACAGGCTTCTTCATCGCCTGCTTCACACTCTCGTTCCAGTTCTTCTACATATTCCTCAAAGCGTTCGTCTTCGTCTTCATCACCTTCTAATTCTGCGAGAATGGCTTCAAGTTCTTCGCAGGCCTCTTCATCGCCGTCTCCACATTTGCGTTCGAGTTCTTCGCGATATGCCTCTAAATCCTCTTCCCCTTCGTCCTCCAATTCGGCCAGGAGTTCTTCGAGTTCTTCACAGGCTTCTTCATCGCCCTCTTCGCAAGCGCGCTCTAAGCGTTGGATGTATGCTTCGAGTTCGCCTTCATCCTCATCTTCATCGCGCTCTCCTTCATCGCTTTCGGCCCTGTGGCATCTTTCGCGGCACAGTTCTTCTGCATCTTCAGGGGTTCTTTCCATGGTGTCGCCATCTTCACATTCAGGCTCAAAGTCGTCATCTTCACGGTCTTCGTGGTCGCCCCGGCCGTCTTCGTCTTCACGGTCACCCCGGTCATTGCCATCTTCGCGGTCTTCCGGGTCCCCTTCTTCACGGTCCTCGCGGTCGTCTCTGTCTTCCCGGTCATCCCGGTCACTGCCATCTTCACGGTCGCCTCGGTCGCCTTCTTCACGGTCCCCTCGGTCATCATCGGCGGGGAAGCATTTTTCCCAGTCGTCGCTCCATGCGCATTCTTCGGCGGCTTCGCATTCTTCAACGCCCAGATCGTAGCACCAATCGTTTTCCTCTTCTTCCCAGTCTCTTTCTTCACGATCGCCTTCTTCCCAGTCTTCTTCTTCTTTATCGTCATCGAGGTGTTCGCGAACAACGTGCCATTTGCCTTCTTTGCAAATTAGGGTTTCGGTAATGCCGGCCATACACTCATCGAAACATGTGTCATCTGTTTCTTCTTCCGCTTCGTCTTTGGCTGGAATGGCATTGCTGCTATCGCCAAAGTTCAACTCTTCAAGGCAGCCCAGAAGCAGCATGGATGAGGCAAAACAGGCGAAAAGAATTTTCTTGGAGAACTGTGTTGGCAAAGGTCGAGAGACGGTCATTATAAGACTCCTCTAGGGAAGTTCCAAGGCAGTGATGCTGCGAAAGGGAATTGGCAGCTGCAGACGGGAAAGATTGACTCCCACTTTCTACCACTTTTACGAAAAAGATGCAGTTCTCAGCTCAAAGTCTCAAAAGGAGCATTTTTTCAATGTGTTATATGCGTAACACCGTATAAACTCGAGTTCTTCTCATGAGGAGAGCTCTTCTGTTTGTTTTTTATAAGCTTCGTAAATGGTGGCGATACCGAATGTTACGGGGTGCGCCTGAACCTTCTCGAATCCCGCTTCTTTAAGTAACTTGCAAAACGCATCACCGTGCGGGAAAGCTTCGATACTGGTATTTAAATATTTGTAAGCCGCATAGTCGCCTGAGAGCAGCCCGCCAATAACCGGTACCACCCAACGCAAATAAAAGACATGGCCTAACCTAAAAATGGGGTTTTCGGGCATTGAAAATTCAAGGATTAAAGCTTTCCCCTCTTTATTCAACACCCTGTACATCTCTTTCATTGATGCTGGAACGTCAGAGACATTCCGGATACCAAATGAAATGGTGATCACATCATATTGTGCATCTTTGATGGGAAGCTGAACAGCGTCCCCAGTTTTCATTGTAACCTTTCCATTGAACCGGGACGTCTTTTTTCTGCCAAGTGCCAACATCTCCTCCGAAAGGTCCATGCCCACTGCGGATTCTATGTCGTGACTCGAATCACAGAGCATGATGATTTGGTCACCTGTGCCGGTTGCGAGGTCCAACAACTTTAATCGGGTGCGGTGAGGGAGAAACGTTCCCACTTTTTTACGCCAACCCGCGTCCAATCCAAACGACAAAACCCGATTTGCCAAATCGTAACTTTTGGCGATACGATCAAATATTTCAAAAGAAGTCTTTTTGGAGTCATCCCGTAATGAATTCATGGTTACATTTCCATTTCTGGGTCATTAAAAAGGCATTGTAAAACAACTTTAATGGGTTTTTCTAGCACTGTCTGCCTTGGTAAAAGAATCACAGCCCATTTCACAAATAAAAAAAATAATTGTATCCTCGCGGCAGGTCGCTTGCGTGTGCTGTACCCACTGAAACAAACCTGTTGTGAATATATTCCTTCTTTTCAATGACAGTTGGTTACATGCTGCTTCATGAGGGCGACTGAGCAATTGGTGGGTGACACCTCTGAGTAATCTACCGCTTCATTTCACCTGATGGAGAGCGTCATTCTTGAGAGCCGCTCACAGGCTCACAGTGATTATTCAACGGTGCTTAATAAATGAGCTGGTGATGATGCCCCCTTCGTGTGTTAAGGTGGCTCAATTGTTATAAGGACCTGATGAATGGACACCCCTTTTTATGAGCGCTGATACTGATCAAGTCACATCTTCAAAGGTGCAAGCGAAAAAACGCACAGATTGGCAACGAATTGTGGGGCTCGCACGCCCTGAAAGCGTGACGCTCATCGCGGGAACGATAGCTCTTCTGATCAGTACCGTAACAAGTTTGGCGGCACCTTCTTTGGTGGGATTGTTGATCGATGGTGTCACGGAAGGGACCGGCAGAGAGGGGATCAACCGGGTTACGTTGTGGTTATTTTTGGTTTTTGGGGTGAGTGGTCTCGCGACCGCACTGAGGAGCTATTGGTTCACAGTGGCAGGTGAACGTGTGGTCGCTCGACTGCGAACGAGGCTGTATTCGGCTGTTATTTTACGCGAGATAGCATTCTTTGATGAAAGACGTACCGGTGAACTCACGAATCGTTTGGCATCTGATACGGCCGTTTTGCAAAACACGGTAACAATCAATCTATCGATGGCGCTGCGCTATTTGTTACAAGCTGTAGGCGCGATCGGTATTCTGTTATGGACTTCTTTCAAGTTAACTTTGGTGATGTTGACTGTCGTTCCCATTGTGGTCATTGGCGCCGCCTTATACGGAAGATTGGTACGGAAAGTGAGTCGGCAAGTCCAAGATGCGCTTGCGCAAGCGTCAGAGGTTGCGGAAGAAACCATCGCAGGGGTAAGAACGGTACGCGCCTTTGCGAGGGAGACCTCTGAAATCGCGCGTTATGGTAAAAGTGTTGATGAAAGCTTTCAACTGGCGAAGTATCGTGCATGGCTAGGAGGGGTGTTTTCTGGCGCGGTGAGCTTTGCTGGTTACGGGGCTATCGCCGCCGTCCTGTGGTACGGAGGCATTTTACTCAGTGAAGGCGAACTCTCTTTCGGGACCTTAACAAGTTTTGTGCTGTATACATTCATGGTGGCTTTTGGAATAGGGGCTCTGGCTGGTTTGTGGAGCGATTTCGCAAAAGCAGCTGGCGCGAGTGTTCGCGTTTTTGAACTTTTAGACCATGAAAATTCTCAGGAAGGGCAGTTGGGTATGGCGCCTGAAAATGCCCAAGGCGCGTTGATATTTGAAGAGGTAGACTTTTTTTACCCAACGCGCCCTGATAACCCGGTTTTAAAGAATTTCAATTTAGCCTTGTCGGTCGGGGAGATCGTCGCTCTCGTGGGCTTATCGGGGAGCGGTAAGTCCACGATCGCTGCTTTGATCAGTCGGCTTTACGAGCCCCAATCTGGTACGCTTGTTTTCGATTCGCAGCCCTACGGCACTTTGAATGCGGATTGGTTAAGAGGACAGGTCGGGGTGGTGAGCCAAGAGCCTATTTTGTTTGCCACCACCATTGAGGACAACATTCGTTACGGCCGACCCGAGGCCTCCATGGGGGACATAGAGGCTGCCGCGCAGGCAGCGAATGCCCACGGTTTCATCACATCGTTTTCGCAAGGGTATCAAACCTTGGTGGGGGAACGAGGCGTACGTTTGTCCGGAGGACAAAAGCAACGTGTGGCCATCGCGCGAGCCCTTTTAAAAAACCCAAAGATTCTCATCTTGGACGAGGCCACCAGTGCTTTGGATGCCGAGACCGAGCATTTGGTGAAAGAAGCGCTGGAGCACTTAATGAAAGGACGAACCACCCTCATTATTGCCCATCGTTTGAGCACCGTACAAAAGGCAGATCGCGTTTTGGTCCTGGAAGAGGGGCGGATTGCTGAAGAGGGGCCCCATGCCCAGCTTATTGAAAAAGATGGTTTGTATCGGCGTTTGGTGGCTCACCAGTTTGTCTCGGAGTAGGCTCGCTGCTAGAGTCCATGGCGTAGAGGGAAACAAAGGTCTGAGATGTCTGTGACTCCTAAAGCTCTAGCGCAACTCATGGCGGCAGAATTGCGCTGTCACCCTCAGTTTCTCGATCATGAAACAGCCTTAAAAGTCCTGGAGCAAAAGTTTGCCAGGCCTGCATTATCTCGGGCCCATGAGAACGGTGAAGCGCACGTTTTGTTTGATGAAGGTGTGTGTCGGGCCGTGGTGTTGAGGGGCATTCAAACCTCTGAGCCTTTCGGGTTTGATACTGAGATTTTGAATATCCATTGTATTCCCGCTGATGTGGAGGCATTGGCTTGGGTCGAGAATAAAATTACGAAACTCCCACCCATGGGAAGCTTGGTGCGAACGCTCACTTTGAGCAGCGCCCACCAAGGGCTCCTGCCGTCTTTATTAGCGTCAGGTTTAGGGATCGAGGCCTTGGAGTTGCTCGGAGACACCGAACCTTCGTTAGAGCGGTTGGTCGCGGAGAAAAAGCCGTTACAACATTTTCGTGCGGCTGGACTGTCCCATGTGCCGATGGCCCCTGCGCATTTGGAGGCGGTAGTGGATTTGCGTCGTCGTACATTCATGGCGCACCCCGAATATTGTTGGTTTGGTGCCCACCCAAAACATTTAGAAAAATACCACTCAAACATGAAGCAAGAATTGCAAGAGGACCACTGGTGGTGGGTACTGCTAGACGGTGACAATGTGGTGGGCAACTTTGGGAGTACGGTTGCTCCTAATAACCAGCTGTGGGGACCTCGGGGTGGGTTAGAGATTATTTTTGAACCAGAGTACCGTGGCCGCGGGTTGGCCAGCACGGCGTACTGCCTCACGTTGAAAGGCCTCAAGGCAAAAGGCTTACCCGTTTATAAAGGTGCCACCGCTCAGCCGGCGGTGATGGCCTTATCAAAAATCATGGGGCGTCAGGTGCAGCAAATACATTTGAGAAGCAATGCCGATTTTGAGCCCGCGCACTTTAACCTGCTTTTGCCCGACAACAGCTAAAGTGTTGTATCAGATGTTTTACCGAGATGATTGAAGACCAATTCTTCGATCACTTGCGCACCACGCTCTCCCAAATGAATTTGATCGAACAGCAGCCACTGTCCTCTTGATTCGGCGATGGTGTCCCAAGGGGTTTTGAACAAATAATGTCTCATACAGGCTTTAAGAATGCGCGGCCCTAAGACCGACATTTTCGAATCGTAATCATGAATGACCGGATAGGTTCTTTGGTTGAGTTGTTGCCACATGGCAGCCGAAACATCGATAAGGGTTCTGTTTTTATCTGACGTGATCTCTTGGATGAACTGATTAAATTGAGCCAGATGTCGATTCATGGGCGAATCCGGGATCTCCCCCACCGGGGGTAAGGTACAAACAAAGACCTGAGGAACATCTGCAAGGCCATCCAGTAAAAGACCAAGGTGCTCTTTATAAAGCTCGAAGGAGGGTTGTTGGGGCAGTTTGTTGGATTTTTGGTAGCGTTCGCCTGAGCTGGGATTGAATGACCCCATGGCATCATTACTGCCGATCAAGAGAAAAACAATATCGGGTTTGCATTCCAAAATGGGTGGCAGTCGCTGCAGAAGCTGCCAAGCCACATCCCCGTTGATGCCTTCATTGATTAAGAGATGATTTGGAAGTTGTTTTCGAAGATGTTCCACCCAGCAAACACCGATGTTTCCGTGGGTTAAAGAATCACCCATACACGCCACTACTTTTCCTTGATGAGCTTGATTTTTTTGAGAGGCATCCCTCGCGCGGCCTTTGGGCGGGGTTGCGATGATTTTCAAAACATAAGCGAATGCGAGCACACACGCCAAAGCAGGAAAAAGCAGTAGAAAATAGGGGGAGGCAAGCATCAAACTTCTGTCCTTCTCTGGATGGATTCGATACGAAATATTTATGAAAAAATATGGGACGACTTCTATAATTTCAAATTGGACACATGTTTTTTTGATGATTTCATTCGCTGCGCTATGCGCTTGTGCCCATGTGGGGCGACCAGCCGATAATTACGCCTGTAACATCAACGAGGCTGGGTATTGCATTTTTACAGGAACCCCTCACCAAACGGGCTTAAAGCCCGGCACTGATGATATCATCGATCGGGATGGCCATGTTTTGTTTGCCATTCATGATGCCGTGGCTGCCAATTCGGACGGACAAATTCTAGAGGCCAAGGGCACACCAGCGGCTGACGGTGACGATCTCATAGAATCCCCTCAAGAAGGGTTGAGCGACGATGAAAAAGCGTTTCATCGAGTGATGGCCATCATGTTTCCAATCCGCAATGCGCTGATGTACGACATTGAATCACTGACCCAGGAGGATTGGGACGCATGGGTGGCGGCGTTAGCCAGCCGAAAGATCAAGGAAACCACGTTTACCGAAGGCCCCACACCGAAAGACAACTACTACAGTCGACAGGGTATTTTCGATTTGGCAAAAAATCCAGATGGGCAAGACATTCATCATGATGTGATGAAGTTTCTTGAAGAAGCTGGTTTATATTTGTTGTGTCATGTGACCAGCAACGACTTCAATGAAATGCTTAAGGAGACCCATCCTGAAGGTCACGATCCTTGTGAAGATGCAGGCATCACTGAAAAAATACCTTTCTAAAAGAGAAGGTGTATCGAGTCAAAAGCGGCTTTTTGCCAAGCGAAGCAGGTATATGATAAAGATTTCGTACCGATGGATATTCTAGAGGCAGTGCTACCGCTCATGAAATGCGGCATTTTTTGGTTCTCACTTTGGGGCCTGGGTCACCTGTTACTCGATGTATGCTGTCCCAAAGCTTTTGCTCAAAACGCATTGCCGATGGGGGTGTTTGGCTTTGGCACCTTTATTGTGATTGGCGGATGTCTCACGAGTGTCCATTGGGTGTCATTACCTGCGCTCAGCCTTTTTCTGTTAGTGGGGGTGTTACGGGCGGCATGGGCAATCAAGCCAAAATTGAACCAAAGTTATGCAATGGTTTCAAAAGTGAAATCATTGGCTGCATCCCACCCTGCTTTATCCTTGCTCAGTGTGGTTGTTTTCTGCTTTTGTTTGTATGAATGCGCTTTGTTCTACCGGCCATTTTTTAATATTCATGATGATTATCACAGCTATTTGATTTCTATCCAAAGGTTACTTCAGCAAGGCTGGTTTGGTTTCGAGCCATTTAACCTTCGATTATTGGTGAGTGCCATTGGCGCGCACAGCTTTTTTACCGCTTATGCTTTTGTGTTAGCCGATGAGGAACTTCTTTATTTATACGAATTTGTGATTGGCTCTTTGATGTTGCTCGAGGTGATGTGGTGTCATATTCATCTTTCCAGGCATCCAAAGAGGTGGTGGGTTTGGGCCGTCGTACTCAGCGTATTCATTGCTCAAAACATGGTGAATGTGACCAGTACCTTCACAGCCATTTCCCTGTTGTACTTTTACTTGGTGCTTGCTTTGTATGGGGCTGAGACCGGGCTTTCGTCTAAACGACTCCTGGCGACGAAAGGATTGGTGGCAGCAACGGTATTTTGTTTAAAGACCACCCTTGTGCCCAGTTTGGCTATCGTCATGCTTTTGGATGCTTTTCTTTCAAAAGATAAATCCATGCTGCAATGGCGCAATGTTGTTTTTTTCGGTTCGGTCTTGGTTCTTCTGGCGTTGCCATGGTGCTATGCCCATTATGAGGCCACGGGTTCTTTCTTTTATCCTTATTTAGGCAAAGGATATTTGTGTTTTGATTTCCCCACCTACCTGCTCGATGGCAATGGCACGTTGGGCGAGCGACTTTTCGCGGTCCTGCGCATGCTCGGTGGATATTCCTTGTTTCAATTGACCGTCGCCATACTCTGTTGTGCTTTTTTGTTGCGCGGACGAAAGACTCAAATGTTCGAGATCTGCTTATTGTTAAGTCCATGGCTGGTCGGGGGTATCATTCTGGGAAAAACGGGCGCTTATGACTTTGGATTTGCCAACCAACACTTGAGATACGCGGCCCCTTTGGCCCAAACAGCCATCCTCTTTTGGTTTGCCAACGAGGCGCCTAAGCTCGAGTCTGAATTGAGGCCCGAGCGACGTTTACAGCTGTTGGCTGGTTTCATTTTGTTGTTGCTTTGGCCGTTGGTTGGCGTTGCTACATATCGGTATAGAGTCACTGAGAGGTATTGGCAGATGAAAGTTGAACGGGAGCGAAATGATGCCTTGCATTCACCCACTGCCGCTTTGAGCGACGTCAGGAACGCACAAGCAGCCGTGCCGCCAGGGGAAACCATCTACGTTCGGTTGTCTCGTGCGAACCTGTTGGATTTCAGTCGTAATCCCATTTACGTGGGAGACTTTCCCAACCAAATGGGGTTAAAGGGCTGCTTTGAAGAATTGCCAATTGCGCCCGCTAAGTTTGCTAAACATTTTTTGGATCAGGGCATTCGGTATATCATGTATAACCATAGGACCGAAGGTGGGTATCCAAGGTCCGTTTTTGGTCGCACCAGTGCGCACGAGTGGGACTATTATCGGTATGGGGCCCAAATGAGTTTTGCTTTGGCCGACCAGTTGGAAATCATGATGAAGGCCTCAAAGCAATTGTTCAACAACGGCTACCAAGTGGTGATCGATCTGGGACAGCCAGCCCAAAAACCTTAGCGTTTGGGTGGCCACAGAAATAAGACTGAGGTGCTTTTGCGGTAGTTTTGGTAGTTCACATCGTTGCCCCAACGTTTTTCGGCGCGTTCATCCAGCAAATTGATGCCGCTAATTTTGGTGAGCAAGACGTAAATAAACAGGGGGGAGAGGATGGCCAGCCATTGGGTGCCTTGATAAAACCCCACGCCAACAACGAACATGCCGGTCCAAAGCAGTATTTCACCGAAATAGTTGGGGTGCTGACTCCAGCGCCACAGGCCGGACTGAATGAAATGGCCAGCGTTTTCTGGATCTTTGCGAAAGGCGGCTTTTTGGGCATCGGCGGTAACTTCGATGGCGAACCCCAACACCCAGAAGACACCACCCAGAATATCGGTCCATAAAACAGTGGGACGGTCTGGATTTGTGGCCATCATAACAATGACTGCGAGGCTGGTGAGAAACACCCAAAGGGCCTGTAAAATCCAGGGAATGATAAATGTACTGGGTTGCTTTTTGAGTTCGTCGAAACGACCGTCTTTGCCATCGGCATGAATGCGGCGCATGAGATACGTGCCCAAACGAAGTGCCCAGATGCAAACCATCAATGCCAGGCAGATGGTGCGTAGGTTGATGCCATCACCCAGTGCAAATAGTGCCATGGCCATGACGAGCAAGTAGGTGATGCTTCCGGTGACATCAAAGTACTTTTCTGTTTTGGCCAGGGTCGCAGGAATAAACACGGCCAAGTTGATAGCAAGGCAACAAATCATGCTGGCCATGACCAATGGGATTCCTAAAAAGCTGACGGTTTGCCCTTCGACGAAATAGGAAATGCTGCCCATGATGAGCGTCACGAAGAAAACCAAGCCGATGGCTTTAACCAAATTCATGCATTTATCCTTTGTTGAGCGCCGCCGTGAGCCAGCGATCGAGCGCATTGGCAAAAGCTTGCTTGGCCTTGTTGTCATAAGGGGGCGGCCCGCCGGTCATCACGCCCGATTCTCGAACCTCGTGCAGGAAATCGCGAATAGATAATTTTTCGCGGACGTTCTCTTCGGTCCAGGTAACCCCGTGTAGGCTAATGGCCAAGGCGCCTTTGCCCACCACTTCGGCAGCCAGCGGTACATCTTGGGTGACCACGAGATCGTCGGGGGTCACGTGTTTGGCAATATAGGCATCGGCCACATCTGGGCCTTGTTCTACTTTGACCGCGGTGATCCAGTCGCAGTGAGGGGTCGGGATAAATTTGTTGGCCACAAAAGTGAGGGGCACCCGTCGCTTTTCAGAGGCTTTCAGCGCCACTTCTCTCACTGCTTTGGGGCAGGCATCTGCGTCAATCCAAATCTTCATCAATCCATCGTAGCAATTATGAAGCCGAGGGCGAAGTCCCTGACAAAAAAATTAAACAACCAGTGGTGATGATCACCACACCCAAAAGGTTCAACCAAAAACCCGTTTGCGCCATTTCCTTGGTGGTGATTTTTCCAGAGCCCAACACAATGGCATTGGGTGCGGTGGCCACCGGTAACATAAAGGCACAGCTGGCGCTTAAAGCGGCGGGAATCATGAGCATCAAGGGTTCGATTTGGGCCGCCAGCGCGGTGGCCGCCAAAATGGGCATGAGCAAAGTGGTGGTGGCGGTGTTGCTGGTCATCTCGGTGAGAAAGGTGACCGATAAACAAATCACGCCAATCATGAAGACCAAGGGCAAGGCGGTAACACCACCAAGCGAGTCACCAATGGCCGCGGAAAGGCCCGAAGCACCAAATGCCTTAGCAATGGCGATGCCGCCACCGAATAAGATGAGCAAACCCCAGGGGATCTTGCTCGCGCTTTCCCAGTCTAAGAGTTTGTCTCCGTCACCTTGACCGCTGGGGACCACAAACAAAAGGGCCGCTGCCGCGAGCGCGATGGTATCATCCCCGATGGTGGTAATGCCCAACAAACCACTCCAGCCCCCAAAGGGTTGGGCGCGTGTGATCCAAGCCAATGCAGTGAGGGCAAAAACAAAGAGCACTCGTTTTTCGTGACTGTTCATGGCGCCTAACTTCGGCAGATGGTCCAGACTGTCTTCGTTTTGGCTGCTTTCAAGGCTGCGGGTGAGGTAAAACCAAGCGACGAACAAAAAGACAATGGCCAAGGGGCCCCCGAGCATCATCCAATCCATAAACCCGATGCTTTTACCGGTGGTCTCCTCATAAATGCCCATGAGCACCACATTGGGCGGTGTGCCAATGGGGGTCGCGATACCGCCGATGCTGGCTGAATACGCTAAGCCCAACATGAGTGCGCGGATGCTTTTGGGACCGGGCAGCTCACCGGACAGAGCAATGGCCACGGGCAACATCATGAGTACGGTGGCGGTATTTGATATCCATCCACTCAGCAAGCCAGTGGCCAACATGATGCCTAAAATCAACCGGGCCGGGCTGGTGCCGCCCACCAAACGAATCATGCCAATGGCAATGCGCCGGTGTACGCCGCTCTTTTCCATGGCGGTGGATAGGATGAATCCGCCCAACAGCAATAAAATAAGCCAGTGACCGTACGCTTGGGCAATGACTTTGTTGGGCAGGACCCCCGCCAGAGGAAATGCTGCAAAGGGAATGAGAGACGTTGCCGGCAAAGGAACCGGTTCAAAAATCCACCACAACCCTACCCAAACCGTAATGCCGGCAGTGGCCGCTGCCGCTTGGGGTAAACCCAAACCTGATGTGAGTGCAGCCACCAATAGTCCTAATAAGGGGCCGATGATGAGTAGGGCGGTGCGTGTTTGTTTCAGGTTCATGGGTGTCCATTGTTTTTCAATGGACTATAACAGGAGAACCCCGAGCCTCAAACTTTTCATGGGGCCTCCCGGTGTTTGGCTTTACTCTCCAAAGAACAAGTAGGACACGCCACCCTCTTCGTTGGGCCCTTCGGCTTCAGGGGCGCCAATCATAAAATCAGGCTTGTTATCGCCGTTGAGATCGCCCACGCCGGCCACCGGGCCTGCTTCATCACCGTCGTTTTCGGCAAAATAACTGGTGCCCGTATTCCATGACAGCGTGGCGGTGCTGTGGTTGAGCAGGGTGTGTCCAGACATGAGCACCGCTTTCCCTTGGTCAAAATCAAGATTACCCGCTGCCACTGTGACGGCCTGCGGGTTGCCAATGAGCAGGTCGCCTTTTTGATCCCCGTCCACATCGCCCACGGCGGACACAAAAGTGCCAATCTTATCGTCTTGCGCATCGCCAATGATGGTTCGATGGGTGACGCTGTTGAGCATTACGGTGCCGGAGAGGGGTAAGTTGTCAGCCAGCACCACATGAATCGCACCCTCTCGCCGGCAAGAAGAGCTGCTGCACCGGTCACGCTCTGGGCTGACCAAAAGAATGTCATTCAGACCGTCTCCATCAATGTCGCCCGCTGAAAGCAATCGGGTTCCAATCTCATCATTTTCGTTGGCGCCTGTGAACACGGCATCGGCAGTGCTGAAGTCTTGGGTCGAAAAGGAAATATTCTCGCCTAAGAAAAGCAACACTTGACCCGCGTCATTGATGCTGCCGGGCGTCGAAGACCAGGCCGTGGGCAGCCCTACTAAAAAGTCGTTTTTTCCGCCGGCGTTGATGTCACCGATGTTGAGCAGTGCAGCCGGGGAGGCATCGTTGTGCTCCCAAAGACTCAGGCTTGAGTTGAAATCGACTTGGCCGCCTTCTTGCAAATCATTTCCGGATAACAAGGCCATGGCTCTGGATGGATAACCGCCGGCTGCCACCAACAAGTCATCCATGCCGTCCGCATTGAGATCGCCCATATTTTGAACGCTGGTAATTTTTTCACTGAGACTGGTGGAGGTGCTGTCTCGGGTGATGATCAAATCTGCATTGCCCACTTCAAATGTGCCACCCACAGCGAGCGTATTCCCCCAGAAAATGAGTAGTTTTCGAAAAAAGATAAACCCAAGTTCATCTTTACCATCACCGTCAAGATCGCCCAGGTTGTGTACGCCTTGGCCCAGCTGCTGGTGGTCTTCATCGCCATAGAGTTTAATGTCTGCGCCGTTGGTGTTGAAGGAGCCTTGAGAAAAATCATGATTTTTACCCAAAAAGATCACCACGCGTCCAGCGGTATTGAGTGAATTGTGATCCACGCCTTTTTCGCCAATCAAAAGATCTGGCAAGTCATCGCCGTCTACTTCGAGTGTCTCAAAAAGGCTGCCGCTGTCAGCCCGGCGTTCGTTGTTGTAGAATTGAGCCGGTGCATCGGACAGAGGCATATCATCTTGGAGCACCGGGAAGGTGCCCGGGTCGTTTTCATTGTCGTCCTCTGTGCCTGTTTCGGTCCCTGTGTCTGTCGGGTTGGTGCCGTTTTCACCATTGTTATCGTTTTGTTCGGTATCCAAACCGTCACCATCGATGCCGTTGCCACTCTGTTCATCGAAATCGGTGTTGTCGTTTTGGTTTGAAGTCGATTCCGATGCCTCAGAAATGCTTGTGGAATCAGTAGGCCCCAAACAGCCCACAGCGAGACAAAGGCACAACAGTGCCTGCGTAGTTTTGATCGTATTCATAATTTTCCCCTCAATAAACGCAGGGTAACATTCCTACCTGTACTGTCAACCGGGTGGTTAAATGTAAGATGACTGGAGAACGCCATTTTACGGCAGCCAGGCATTCGAATGATTTTAAATATGGTGTCACTGGGTGACCGGTGGAAGTGTCGCGAGGAATATACGAGGCGAATTCTTCGGTTAGAAAATTTGGTACAAGAGCGATTGGATTGTTTGAGTCAGTATGCCGATCGGAGACCTGTTTGATTCAAGATGAAATCAGTACAAGCCAATCCCTGAATGAGTAAATTTTGGAGACCTCGATTCGATCTCTTTAAATAAATCGTGGCCATGAGCGCCGAGGTCGTTAATCATGCCCTCGTTATATTCATTTTCTTGCGTGTTGAATAAAACATCTTCTTTTTTTAAAATCATGTCAGGGACTAATTCTGGAATCAGAATCGTTCGTTTTACGTTGCTAATTAATTCTTTGTTGAAAGGGACATACAAACACCGGTCTGTTTCTTTCTTAAAATAGACGAAAAAGTATTGGAGCTCATTGATACCTAATGCCTTCATGAGATTATCAACCTGAAGGTGGTTTTTGATTTCTTGCGGGTAAAGCATATAGAACGCATGCCCTGTATTATATAGCTTTTTTAACTCGACAAATCTTTTGTTGAAATACATGATATGACTATAACACTTTTACGTCTGTATTTAATATTTATGTAGAGAGATGGCTATGAAAGTCGACTGTTTTGATGACATCTTGCCAGTGGCCGATTTTGAGCAGTTAAAGAAAAGAGCAGAAAAACTCTATTCAAAAAGCAGTTCTTACTTAAAAAAGCAGCCCCTCATTATTTCGAGCACGAGCCGATTCCCCCAGGATTATTTGGGGGAAAGTAAAGAGGTTCAAAGTGCAATTAGGGTCATATTTGATGAAATGTGTGTGTGTTTCGATTTAGACAAAAAGAAGAGTCATTTTGAAACGTGGAACATTTTTAGTGAGGTTCATGGGATGCATTCCTTGAGCACAAGTCATGGGGCTCATTTTGATGATAATAAGTGGAGTGTGTTGCCAAGTGATGAGAATAGATTTGCGGCCGTTGCTTCAGGCGTTTTATATTTCAATACAACGCCTACATATCTTCGAATTTTCCCAAAGAGACACAGCACAAGAGACGCCCCAATGAAACCTGCCGAACTCATAAAATTTCAAGAACATCAATGTGTTGAAAATAGGCTGGTGTGTTTTGAGGGAGATTTGATGCATACCGTGTGTGGTAGATTCAAAGCCAGCGATGGTGTTTTTTCGAGAATGGGGATGGTGTTTAATGTTTGGGATGAATCTCCGGCGAGGCCTTGGTGGTTTTAGTGAACCCTAAAAGATGTTTGAACATGGGTGATGTTCTGTGGGCATTGAAATTGTTCTTTGGTAAATAAATGCTAGCACGCCCCGGAAAAGGCATTTTAATACTTTGCTTCAGAAAAAACACCGAGGAATGACCATGAAAGCCATCGCCTACAAAAAACATGGCGGCCGGGAACATCTGAAAATGATGGACTGGCCTGAGCCCAAAATCAAACGTGGGCACGTCAAAATACAGGTTCATAGCATCGGCCTAAACCCTTTGGATTACCGCATGCGTCGTGGTGAAATGGGCCCTTTGACCCTTTTCGGCCCATGCATGACGGGAAGCGACTTCTCCGGCACCATCATTGAAGTGGGGCAAGGCGTACAAAACTTCTCCGTTGGCGATGAGATCATGGGGAAGCGCATGTGGGGCACGGCGGCGGAGCGTTTGGTGGTTGCCGCGAACAAAGTGACCCGTATTCCCAGCAATCTGGATTTGGCCACAGCAGCCACCATTCCTTTGGTGGCCTTAACGGCCTATCAAATGGTGCATGAACAAGCGAAGGTGCAGACAGGGCAACATGTGATTGTGAATGGTGCCTCTGGTGGTGTGGGGACTTACGCTGCACAATTGGCGAAACACGCGGGGGCAACCGTTACGGCTGTGACCAGTTACCGCAACATGGATTGGATGTCTGAACTTGGCGCTGATCACACGATTGATTATACGAAAGACAATTGCTGCACTGGCGAAGCCACTTATGATGCTTTTTTGGATTGTCGCAGCAATCTTTCGCTCAACAAAGTCAAAGGTGTTTTGAGGCCGAAAGGTGTTTATGTGACCTTGGAGCCTTTGCCGTCTTTGGTGAAAGACCCATTTGTGAACTTGCTGAGTTCGAAGAAAAGCCGGGTTGTGCTTTTACAAAACAAACAAAACCAACTCTTAGAGATCAAACGCTTAATTGAAGCGGGCGTACTCAAAACCTTCGTGCATGCCCAACTGCCGGCCAAAGAAATTGGTCAAGCATTCGAAATCTTAGAGTCGAAACGCACCCGCGGTAAATTGTCGGTCAAAATATTAGATGAATTGGGCTAAACCCTTTATGTTTTGAAAACCTTTGGAGGGAGCGGTCTCATGCGATTAATGGTTGTTTTTGCTTTGTCCTTCATGGCCACGAAGGCTCAGGCTGAAAAAATAGAAGTACCCATCGATGTTGGCGTGGGCCCGGCCGGGTTGATGTGGAACGGTCCCATCTCTGCAGACCAGCCGCTGCATTATGCGCTCTCCATATCGGGCGGGGCGGTGCTGGATAAAGCCCTCATCAAAAAGAATGGCAAACGCATTCCCAAAAAGTATCGCCGAATGGCCAAAAGCCTCGATGAGGTTCGCATCGGCCATATTTTAATTCCGGACACCCTCATCATTTCGCCACAACTAAACAACACAGGAATTTACGGGGTGAGTTGGAGCCCACTCAAACTGGGCGTGCCCTTGGTGAAGAAACCGTTTCGGCTCAAGCTCACCGCCAACCCGGTTTTCACCTATGCGTTTATTCATTCCAACCAACCCCAAATTGGGAGCATGCATTTTGCGCGACCCGGCCTTGCTGCCGGCGCCAGTTTGGAGTTTAAACTGTTTGGCCCTCTTCGTTGCAGCCTGCACGCGCGTACCCAATTATACGTGCCGCAGGCCACCGGTGGCAGTGTGGCTGATTTGGGTTTGACGGATAACGGTTTGTCCGACAATGCCATTTGGCATGTGGAGCAGTTCGCCTTGCGCATTCATTATCGTTTTCCGTATCGAACGCGTCTATAAGCCAGCTTGTTAAACGTCATGATATGGTTAAAAACCAAATTGATTTAAAAAGGCAAGTGTATGACCAAGCTTCATGTTCAAACGGCAGGTGAAAATGGTCCGAGAGTGATCATGATTCAAGGAACTGGTGTTGCTGGCTGCGGGTGGTCGCCTCAGGTGGAAGCACTGCAGGACCGTTATCAGCTCGCTTGGTTTGACAATCGTGGTATTGGTAAGAGTCCCGGCAAGCCGACGACGCTCCACGCGATGGCCAAAGATGTTGAAGAAGTCCTCGAGCACCTTGGTTGGGCAGACGCGCATGTTGTTGGGCACAGTTTAGGCGGCGTCATTGCCCAGGCGTTTGCGATTCACGCTCCGCAGCGGGTACTTTCTTTGGCGTGTCTGTGTACTTTTCTCGAGGGACGAGCAGCGGTGGCTTTAGATTTTTCACGGGTTTGGATTCAGGTGCGGACTTTGATTGGAACTTCAGAAATGCGTCGCAAAGCATTTTTCCAACTTGTGAGTGCGCCAAATGTGGCTTGCACAATCGAGAATATCGAAAAACTGGAACACGTATTTGGTCGTCGACTTGAAGCATTACCCTCTGTTGCGATGAAACAGGTCCGTATTCTTGCGGGTGCGGGGTTCGCCGAGGCTCTTAAGGAACTCGATGTACCATCTCTTGTGCTTTCAGCGACCGAAGATAAGGTCGCGCCTGTTCAACAGGGGCAAGCACTCGCCGAGGTACTTCGGGCTCAATTTGTTGAACTCAGTGGCGGTCATGCTGTGCCGGTCCAAAATGCGAAGGGTGTCAATGAGGTTTTGGACACTTTTTGGCAAAATTGCTCATGACAAGAAAAACCTCTAAGCCTCGCCTTTAACCAGAATGCCTCGTTGACGAAGAGGTTTTATCACCAAGCGTTCTAAAGAGCGTTCGGCTAAGGCGAGGTATTCGGAGGTGCCAAGCCAGCCGAGCGCGTAAGCTTGATCCACGTCTTTATTGTCTCGTTGCCGCATTTCATCCCAAGTTCGGTGCACGTTGGAGATGACTTGATCCGCTGTTTGGGCAAGTTGTTGTCGTTCTGCATCGTTTAAATGTGGGTTCGCCCAGTCTAAGAAAGTCCAGCCAAAAGTGCCGTGATCTGCTTCATCTAAAACGATGCGTCGGAGTACCGCCTGGATGAGCGGATGGGTGGATGCCTGGCCCGTGCCGTGAAGCAGGGGGATGGATAATGCTTCGCCAACGCAGAAAAAGGCCACCACAAGATGGGCAGCTTTGAGGAGGGGGTAAGCGCCAGCGCCAATATCTCCCACGAGCGTTTCGGGGTCGTATTGCAACTCGATACCGCCACCCAGCTCGGATGCAATTCGAGAGCACAGTTCCGTGTGCACCATTTCATCCAAGGGGAAACGCGATGCAAGGCCAATGAGATCTAAAGGGGCGCGCGCTTCGATCATGGCTTGGACAGTGGCGGCGCAGGCAGCTCCTGTGCGAAACTCTTGAAAGGCAGCGGTGGTCCAGGCCTGTTGGGCAGCAACGATGGCATGTTGCGGAAAACCCGAGAGGTCTAAGGTGCCCCAAGGCATGTCATTAATTTCAGGACGCATTTGGCGGAAGCGGTTTTCAATTTTACCGCCCAGCATTTCTAATTCAAAAACTTCCAGCAAGGGCTTTACTCTCCAGCATCGCTTGGATCATTTGTGCCTGCATCCGACATGTCTGTATTCGACGTGCCTGCATCCGATGGATTGATGGGAACCATATCGATTTTCACATCGGTTCGGGGTTCATCCAACCCGATAACAATTTGGTACTCACTCAAGAAATCTTCAAAACCATCAGCCTTGGCAGAGATTAATACTTCCGATGAGTCTACGTTTGTACAACCTCTATCCTCAATGCGTATACCGTACGGCAATGCGGAAACATCGCTGTATTGTATATTACCGCCATCGGTCCCCGCTAATAGATTATCGAGGTCGTAATTTTGAAAAACCGTCACTTCAGCATCATCAGGTGTTACGTCAATGCAGAGCAGTGCCAGAGGATCAAGCAGTGACACAGGATCATCAGGATACGGCGTTGGCACTGGGTTCCCGGTTATAATTGGAATGCAACTGGTCAATGTGACTGTGGTGGCAGCAGTGGCTGTGAGCAAGGGTTTCCCAATGCGTTTGCGTCTTTTGATGACCATGAGCAACTCCTTTGACGATGCGAACAGTTTAGCGCATAGATACTTCAAGCGAAACACAAAGGTATTTTAGGAGTGAACTTTTTTTTCGTGGGTCATTTCTTTTTAGGGCAAGCTTTCTTTTTCCCTTTTTTACTCCAACACTTGCGCTTGACCTTGCCGCCTTCACGGATCTCTTTCTTTTTAAGCTTTCCGTTTTTATACCAACGTTTGTAGGTTTCCTTATCGTCTTGAATCACCTTTTTGCTCTTGAGCTCTCCGCTTTTAAACCAACGCTTGCGGATGACCTCACCCTCTTTACGAACCTCTTTGCTTTTGAGTTGCCCGTCTTTGTACCAGCGCTTGCTGGTTTGTTGTTCGTAACACGCGATGCCTTCTTCTTCTTTTTGGCCATC